>ERZ1674177.194-NODE-195-length-11812-cov-6.172238_pt1 | contig 11812 bp, 10 predicted proteins | sample MGYA00581287_ERZ1674177 | MGnify/ENA primary metagenome ERZ1674177 (study PRJEB41354, sample SAMEA4873336) | human saliva metagenome | biome: human-associated habitat [ENVO:00009003]; feature: mouth environment [ENVO:08000002]; material: saliva material...
GTTCGGCGACGCCGACCTCTTCGAGGGCAGCCATGGCGGCCTCGCGCACCTTCGAGGGGCTCACTCCGTCGAGCTGGAGCGGCATTTCAACGTTTTCGAGCGCCGACAGCGAGGGAATCAGGTTGTAGTCCTGGAAGACGTACCCGATCGAGCGGCGGCGCACCTCCGCACGGTGCACGCTATCGAGCGTCGCCAGGTCGACACCGTTGACGTAGACGCTCCCGTGCGTGGGGCGCTCGAGTCCGCCGGCGATCGACAGCAGCGTCGACTTACCGGATCCGGACGGTCCCATAACAGCGAGAAGCTCGCCGGGCGCGACCTCAAGGTCGATCCCGTCGAGCGCTCTCACTCGGACGCCGTTTGCGCCGAACTCATGTCCGACGCCGGTCATCCTGATCGGTAGCGGCGCAGGCTGGCTCATCGCACCCCGGCGCGCTCCGAAATGCCAGCCTCAGCCTGGGCCCAGTTCATCAAGCGACCCTTCGCCGCGGCGAAGGCCGCACGGCGAGCGGCCTCGGAGACCGCGCCGGACTCGATGTGGTCAAGCCAGTTGAGCTCGGCCTCGAGGTCGAAGATGTGACGCTCAAGGATGAGCTTCCACGCTAGCTCGCCCTCGTCGGCAGAGGCCTTCAGGCGGGTGACGTCGCGCAGGGAGCCCAGGGTGGAGCGACGCTGGGTCTGGATCATGGCCTCAACGTCGACCGTCGGATCGGCGGCGGCCACAGCGAGCTTCATGACGAGCTCATCGCGCTCGGGATGCTCACGCGGGACCGGAGTGGACCACCAGGCGGTGAGGACATCGCGACCGGCATCGGTCAGCTCAAAGACTTCAGAATCGCGGCCTGCGTTGGTCTCGGCATGAGACACGACCTGGCCGTCGCGCTCGAGGCGCTGCATCGTCTGGTAGACCTGGCCGATGTTGAGCGGCCAGGCTCCACACGTCTGCTCCTCGAACATCTGCTTCAGACGGTAGACACCCGCGGGCTGCTGCGCGACGAGTGCCAGCAGTGCATTGCGAACCGACATAACTCTCCGTTCGTTGTCGTGACGTGGTGGCGATCGTGGTTGAACAGTATCTATCCTACGCCAAAGTGCCACGTGGAGCGAACAAATCGCGGTGGGTTACCTAACAAAAACCCTACCGGCTGGTTAAGTCAGACCCCTTGCCATTCCGGGAAATATCAACACTACCGACCGACGGTCCAATAAAAGTGCCAACCATGTTGCAGACGACAGAGAGTAGTTTTCCAGTCTTATTGCAATGTTTTATAAGTCAAGCGGTCAGAGTCCTCACACTCACCGCCACGACACACTCAAAACCGCTAAATTCGACCCATCCCCACAATTTCAACAATCGAGACCGCGATATTTGACAGCACAAAATCTCACTAACTGAGACTTTGCTCTCACGCGGCGGACAACCCGCGTGCCCCACCAGACATGTCGGCACTGACGCGCCTCCATCCCCACCGCCCTGCGAACAGCCCGAAGGAGAAAACGCGCCGACCTCCCGGGACGCTACACTGGAGACGACCAGGAGGATTCACCGATGAACGTTCCTTTCCCCGCCGACCCAGCCCCGGCCTCGTCCCCCATCCCCACCCTCACTCTCCCCACGGGTTCCCCGATCCCAGTCCTCGGCTTCGGCACCTACAAAGTCGCGCCCGAAGACGCCTACGACGCCGTTCGCCGTGCGCTCGACGTCGGATACCGCCACATCGACACCGCGCAAATGTACGGCAACGAGGCCGAGGTCGGAGCCGCCCTCGACGCCTCCGGCATCGCGCGCGACCAGATCTTCCTCACCACCAAGGTCAACAACTCCAACCACGAGCCCGAGCGCGCCGCCGCCTCCATCACCCGCTCGCTGGAGGAGCTGCGCACCGACTACGTCGACCTCCTCCTCGTCCACTGGCCCCTGCCCGCCCTCTACGGGGGCGACGTCACCCTGCCCTGGCCTGCCCTCGAAGACGCCTTCAACGCCGGCGGCGCACGCGCGATCGGCCTGTCGAACTACGAGCGCGAGCACGTGGACGCCGTCCGCGCCATCGCCACCGTCACCCCCCACGTCCTCCAGGTCGAGGCCCACCCCTTCCTGCCCAACGCCGACCTGCGCGCCTACGCGCACGGATTCGGCATGGTCTTCGAGGCATGGTCTCCCCTGGCGCGAGGACGGGCCACCACCGACCCGACCCTCATCGACATCGGCGCGCAGCTCGGCGTCAGCGCCGCCCAGGTCGCGCTGCGCTGGGCCATCGACCGCGGCCACGTCGTCTTCCCCAAGACCCTGAGCCGCCAGCGCATGGCCACCAACATCGACGTCTTCTCCTTCACCCTGAGCCCCGACCAACAAGCCCGCATCGACGCGCTCGACCAGGGAGAAGCCGGGCGCACCGGATCGCACCCCGCAACCATGAACAGACTCTGACGACAGGTACGATGAAGACATGGCATCGAAGCTCACCCGCGCCGACCGCGCCATCGTGCGACTCGCCGACGGCACCGTCAAACAGCAGAACCTGCTCACCGGCACGGAAGTCTGGACCGTCCCGGGGCGTGGAAACCGCCCGCTCGCCGCCCCCCGCGCCGACCACGACCCCATCGACCACGAGGCGCACGGGCGCCACTGCGCATTCTGCTCCAAACGCTACCTGGAGACACCGCCCGAAAAGTCCCGCCTCGTGCGCCGCGACGACGGGACGTGGGAGCAGCTGGACGCCCTTGGCGCCGACAAGCTGAGCGACACGGTCGCCGAGTTTCGGCGCATCCCCAACCTCTTCGAGATCGTCTCCTACAACTACTGGCACCTCAACCACGGGCACATCCCCTCCGAGAACGACCGCCACCGCATGGCCCGCTACCTGGCCTCGGACGCCGGCTACGAGCACGTCATGAACGTCGTGCGAGCCCGCATGCTGGCCTCGGGCATGAGCGAAGGCGAGTTCGCCGCCACCAGCGAAACCGCGCGCCTCCAGGCCGCCAACGGCTTCTTCTCCGGAGGGCACGACCTGATCGTCGCGAAGCGCCACTTCGTCGACGGCGCCACCGAGGCACACCAGCTCGCCGGGTCGGGCACCCTCACGCCCGAGGAACACGCGCAGTACACCGCCTACACGGCGCGTTCCATGCGCGACCTGTACGACCTCAACCCCGCCGTGCGCTACGTGGCAACGTTCCAGAACTGGCTGCGCCCCGCCGGCGCCTCCTTCGATCACCTCCACAAGCAGCTGGTCGCCATCGACGACCTGGCAGTCCAGACCGAGGCCGAGCTCGAGCGCCTGCGCGCCCAGCCCGACATCTACGACCAGATTTTCACGGTCGCTGCCACCCGCAAGCTCCTGATCGCCCAGAACGAGCACGCCGTCGCCCTGGCCGGATTCGGCCACCGCTTCCCGGGAATCGCGATCTGGCCGCTGCATTCGCCGCGCAACCCGTGGGAGGTCAGCGACGAGGCCATGGCCGGCATCTCGGACATCCTGCACGCCGCGCACGCCGCGACCGGGGCGGAGGTGCCCGCCAACGAGGAGTGGTACCACCGCCCGCCGACCGTGTCCACGCCCATGCGCTGGAGGATCCTCCTCAAGTGGCGCATCTCCACCCTGGCAGGCTTCGAGGGCGGCACCCGCATCTACCTCAACACGATCGACCCGTGGAAGGTCGTCGAACGCACGGTCCCGCGCCTGCGCGAGCTGCGCGACAGGGGCCTCATCGCGCCCATGCGCCTCGGCGACGAGTGCCGGGTCAGCCCCTCGATGCTGCGCGACTAGGCGGGCGCCGCACGCCCGCGAACGGATGGGCCGACACGCAGGGCGTTGCCTCGTCAGCGCGGTGCCTACTCGTCGTCGTCGGAGTCCGCGGCATCGTCGCCTGTCGCCCCGGCCTCGTCCTGCGCGGGGTCGGCGGCGGGGCTCGCCTGCGGGTCGGTCGTGGGTTCCGGCGTCGGGTCGGTCGTGGGCGCCGGAGCGGGGGCGGCGAGGGCCGAGTTCCACGTCGCCAGCCACGCGTTCATCGCGTCCAGGGAGCCCATCGTCTCGTCCGCGACGACGGCCTCGCCGGTGATGCCCATGAGCCACGAGGCCTTCGTGTCCGCCGCGAGGACCCCGTCGATCGGGTACGCGGCGCCCGTGGTCGCCAGGGAACGCTGCGCGGTCTCGCCCTGGAGCCACGCGATGAGGGACTCGGCGCCGTCGCTGGCGGGCGCCTTCGTCGCGGCCGCATACATGATGCGAGCGATGCAGGTGGAGGACACCGGCGCCCCGAACGAATCGGCGCCCGTATTCGTCGCGGCCGCCGCGGCCAGGGACCTGGGCGCCACCACGAGCGGGTAGGCGCCCGACGCGCCCGACGCGCTACCCACGACCTCGGACAGGTAGGCGTCGGAGACACGGTCGCCTGCCGTCCACGCGCCGATCACCGCCCCCAGGGTGGCGTCCACGCGCGGGCTCATGGACTGCACGAAGGTTCCAAGGCCCTCGCCGGTCTGCGAGGCTGCCTCCTGCACGAAGGCGCGGCCCACCGACGACGAGGCCGGGTCGGGCACCGCGAGGAGGGCGCGCACGCGCGGGGATGACAGATCCGCGAAGGACGTCGGCAGCGGGCGGTTGTTGGCGCTCATCCACGACTTGTCCGCGATGACGCACACGTCGTCGCGGCCGTAAGCCACCGCCGCGGGGGCCCCGTCGACCGCCGTCCCCGCCAGCGTCGTCGTGTCCTGCGGCGCGGCGTCCGCGACCGTGCCCGCCGCGCTCGCCTGCAGCGCGTCCGCGCCGTCCAGGCCCAGCACGACATCCGCCTCGGCCTTCGCCACCGCGTTCACGCCGTCAACGGGGACGACGGCGACCGTGAAGCCCGTGGCCTTCGTGAACTCCTGCGCCGTCTCGGTGGGCAACTGGGCGCCACCCACGAGCGCCACCGTCACCGTGCCGGACCCGCTGCGCGGGGTTGGGGCGTCAATCGTTCCGTGCCCCCCGCCGGAGGCCGCCGAGGCGCGCGCGCTCTGGCCGGGCACGATCGGGGCCGCGAAAGGATCCTGCGGGGCGCTCGGCGACACCGACGGCGAGCAGGCCGCGACGGTCGTGGAGGCAGCCACGAGGGCCGAGAGCGCGAAAAGTAGGCGGGCGCGAGCCATGAGGAATCCTTCGGACGGGGACACTACCTCTCAAGCATAGGGCAGTGGACCCGTGGGCCTCGCACAAGAGGGCCGTGTGGGGCATCATGGAAGCACGCGCGCACGCGCGGGGACAATCAGACTGACGCCAGGAGACATCCATGGATTCCGCCATCATCGAAAAGGTCGCCACGACCGCCGTCATCGCCGGAGCTGCCTTCTTGGCCTCCAAGATTGTTGAAACCGGCTGGAAGATCACCACCAAGCGCCCCGTTCCCGCCGAAGACGCCGACGACGTCACCCTGACCTCGCTGGTCATCTTCGCGGCCACCTCCGCCGCCCTCGCCGCCGTCGCCCAGCGCTACGCCTACAAGGGCTCCCAGAAGTACCTGGCTCCCAAGATCGCCGCGCGCTTCGGTGCACCCCAGCTGGAGGCCTGAGACCCCGGCCCCCTCCCCTGCCCTCACACGAGCGGCAGGAGGGGCCCCAGGTCCGTGCGCTCACCCGAGGCGCTCACCAGCGAACCCGCCACGGCCTCGTCCCACGTGAGAAGCCCGCACGCCAGCGACAGCCACGTGCGCGCGTCCGTCTCCACGACGGCGGGCGGCGTCCCACGACGATGCGTCGTCCCGGGCAGGATCTGCACCGCGCCCGCGGGCGGCACGCGCACCTCCACCGACCGGCCCGGGTGCAGCGCCCCCAGCTCCTCGAGCGTGAAGCGCACGGCCTTCAGGACCACAGGGCGCGGCGCCTCCCCGCCCCGCTCAACCGCCTCGCGCCACGCGCGCAGCGCCTCCATCCCACGGGCCGTGTCAATCCGTCGTTTCGCCATGCGTCGATTCTACGTCCGCAACGATTCCCGCGTGGGCGCGCATTCCGACCGCTCAGTCAGGCACAATTGAGTGGACAACCCCCTACCGAGAGGCCAACCGTGAGCGAGACAGCATCCCTCATCACGCTGCGCTCGATCCTCGACATCGAGATCGCGCGCACCTACCAGTGGGATGCCGCCACCATCATCTCCGTCTCCGGCGTCGACCGTGCCGGCGACCTGACGACGCGCATCGTCGAGCAGCCCGGCGCCCTCACCGACATCGCCGCCGAAGGATTCTCCCCTCACTCCGCCGCCGGCCACGCGCTCTCCCACGAGCTCCACGACGCCATCCAACGCCGCGTGCGCCTGTGGATTGCGGACATCCCCACCGACCAGCTGCCGCGCCTGCGCGAGGCCCTCGGCTCCGACGTCATTCACGAGGCCGGCGCCCCCTCCGGCGGTTACACGCCCATCGCGCTGTCCCCCCTCGCGCTGCTCGAGGCGTGGGCGGACGGCACCGACGAGCAACGCGCCTTCATGCGGGTCGCCATGGCCGGCCTCGACACGCTCTCCACCGCCTCGCACGCCACCCTCGCCTCGCGCGCCGTCGGCGCCTCCATCATCGAACGCCCCGCTTTCATCAAACTGTGCCGCAACCCCAAGTTCATCGCCTACGTCGTCGTCCTCGTGTACTCGATGGCGCGGGCCGTGCCCGTCATGTACGTCCCCCACTTCCGGGGCGACTGGCGCATCCTGTGGGCCATCGACATGATCACCGCCATCCCCTACACGTGGGGCCTCATCGAAATGGTCGCCGGACAAAAACTCTGGCACCGCATCGTCGGCGCCGTCACCTCCGCCGTCACCTTCCTCGCCCCCTACGTGTACTTCCTCATGTACGGGCGCCACGCTCCCCCAGGCGTGTGGACCGCCATCGCCCTGATTTTCTTCGGCGGCATCTTCCTGGAGGTCTTCCGCTACCAGCGCGACCGGGCCGTCAAGAAAGGCCTCGCAGAGCTCTCGTAGCACCGCCTCCCCGAGCTGTTCTCCGCGCGCCCGCGGGCGCGGTCGGAACGCGGGCGGAGCGCCGCCTCGCCGCATGCCCGCCCCGGCCTCGGACACGAACGGGGGTGGGAACCCTCTCGGATTCCCACCCCCGGTGCACAGGCGTGCGCGGCGCGTCAGTCGGAATTCTTCATGAAGTTCCACGCGATGACGAGGACGGCACCCACCGGCTTGTTAGACGTGGCGACATCACTCAGCTCACTTTGCGACAGGTCGACCCCGTACTCCATGAAACCACCGAACCCACGGACGGCCTGATTAACCGCATCATCCGTCGCCTCCAGCAACGCCAGGTTGCCGTAGGTGCGGATGGCGGACACATGCCACCCAGTGGAATCCCTCACCGTGAAAATGCCCAGGCGCTCCGGATTAACCAGGCCCTCAGTAAAACGCACGGTCTGGCTCTTCCTGCCCGAGCTAGGCGACAAGTACCCGCGGTCAAAGCTCGGATACGAGTACGTCACCGTGTCATCGTTGAACGAGACAGAGAAGTCGCCCGCCGTGATCGACGTCGTCCCAAAGTTCACGATCGAACCGCCGCTGACCTTCGTGGAACTCAGACCCCAGTCGATCTGAACGTTCGCCCCTTTCCCGTTCGAATCCATGCCCCGACCCGAGGGGGATGAGGACGAATCGGTATCTCCGTATACCGCGGCGATGCGACGCTCGGGCAGATCGAGGAAACGGTAGTAGTCCTTGTCGGACATGCTGGCCCCGTTACGCAGCGCGTCCACCATGCCAGAGACGGCCTCCTCCGGAGAGGACGCCCCTTTAACGTCGGTGAAGTCGGCGTCGTAGCGGGGCACGACCGAAGGATCACTCCCCAACTCCTGCTCAGCCACCGTCATCGAAGGAGACAGGTACCACCGTCCCCCCTCGTTGACGGCGACCAGTGTCAGCTTGCCGTCCGGGAACGAATCCAAAATGTTCCCGTAGCGCATGATCGGGTTGACATTGATCGTATCCTTCAACTCGTCGAAGAAATCGTTCTCCCCTTGCGTCAGACTCGTCCCCTTAGCCTCCGCGTAGCGCGAACGGAGTTTATCCGCTAGCTCCTGCCTGATCACAATGTCACCCGTCCACTGAGTGATGCGGATGAGAGCAATCTGATCTGATTTTTCCTCGACCGTATACCTCATGTCCGATTCGGCGATGACGATCGCTTCGAGGTACTCCTGGAGTGCCTCCGGACTCGTCATCTTCGACCAATCCGTACCACCGTCAGCCTTGTAGTCCTGCTGCCATGCCATCGCGGCAGCGAGCTCGGAGGGCGGCAGGGCGCTTGCGAGCGACTCCAGCGACCTGGTGTCGAAAGCATTCTCGATGCTCGCAGCCAAGTCGTCGGGGGTCGAGTAGCCTCCCGACGGGAAGAAGACGCGGGTGATCGCATACGCTCCACCGCCGATGACAACCAGGGCGGCGACAACCATCATGGCGAGCAAAGCCATCGGCTTGTTGCGCTTCTGGGCGGGCAGCGGGGGCATCTGGCCCGAGAACTGATTCACCTCGGGAGGAGGGGGCATCTGGCCAGGAAACTGATTCACCTCGGGAGGAGGGGGCATCTGGCCAGGAAACTGGCCATTACTTTCCGGCTGGCCGATCTGGCCGCCAAAGTATTGATTGGACATCGTTGACACCTTTCACCGATAGGAAGTAACTACCGATTGTGCCCCGCCCCCACGTAGATAGCAAGTATTTATTGTAATACTGATGTGAGGCGCATCCTGGCGTATCACCGGCCCTCACTCGGCGCAAAACCTCCCGCAGCGCCAGCTGGCCGTTCAGGAGCCCGATAGCGTTGGTGGCCTCTACGACGCGGCGCAGCATCAGAGGGCACGATCCGGTTCATGAGCGCACGCAAATCCCGAGAGTTCTCACTCCCTGGCCGCATACCGACCCAGCAGGCGATCGGGTCATGTGGGCGATGAGAACCGCAGCCCCCGACCCGGCCTCGCCGCCGCCCGCAGCCCCCGCCCCGGCCTCGTCGCCGCCCGAACGAGGCTCGCATAACAAACATCCCCCGAGCGCCAGGCCCGGGGGTGTTCGTCGGTGATCGTGGGGCGGGAGCTACTTGTCCTCGCCGGTGGCCGTGCGGATGAAGCCCGCGACCATGAACCAGCCGCCGCCGACCCAGAAAAGGATGAGCGTCCACAGGGGCTGGAACGGGTAGATGACGACCAGGTACGCGCAGGCGACGATCCACGCGGCGGCGCCGACGATGTTGGGGATCTGGAAGCGCTTGACGCGCGCGGGATGCGTGTAGTGCAGCGGGACGAGCGTCATGATCGCGAGGAAGATCGTCGCCGCGATGTTCACCCACGCGGGGGTCTGCAGGACGTACATGACGATCGCGACGCAGTTCCACGCGGCGGGGAAGCCCACGAAGTAGTTGTCGTTGGATTTTTCACCGTCGTTCGCGTAGCAGAACAGGGAGGAGACGATGATGACGATCATCATGACGACCGGCACGGGCTGCGGGCCGAAGGGCAGATGCAGCGCCATGAACAGTGCGGGCAGGAAGGTCCACGTCAGGTAGTCGACGAGGTTGTCGACGACGCCGCCGTCGAACCACGGGATGGCGTCGCGCACGCCGACCTTGCGGGCGAGGGTGCCATCGACTCCGTCCACGACCAGGGCGATGACGAGCCACAGCCACATCATCGGGATGTTGTTGTTGAGGATCGCGAACAGGGCGAGCGTCGCCCACACGAGGCCCGACATGGTGAACGCGTGGACCCCCCACGCGGCGATGACGCGGCCCAGGCTGGGTTTGTGTGTCGCGGACGAGGCCGAGGCCGCGTCCTGCTCATGTGTGGCGGTGACAGATTGGTCGGGCACGATGGCTCCTGGTGTTACGGGTTGCTTCCGCTCCACAGTATGCCAAAGATTGGTGATCGATCGGTAGGACTTTGGGAAAACTCTCAAGAGTTGTATTGTCGCGGGCGACTTGTTCGTTGCCCATCCACGACGAAACAGCATGAAACGCATTCAAGCACAGGCACGATAAGGCCACTCCTGAGCGTGTACTGGCAAGCTTTCAGAAACATAACGATGTGCGGAGCGCGGGCTCCGACGGGGGCGGGGGTGTATCGCCGCGTCGGTTGTCTGTACACGTCGTTGACGCGGAAAATGAGCGGACGGCGTCGGGGCCCGTGAGACGACCCTCGAAGGCCTCTGGCGCCATGGCATTCTCGTCGGAGGCTCCTTCGGACAGTTCGCCCCACCGGCGCGAGACGCCCGGGCTACCGCGCGAAACGAGCATGATCGGTATGCCTGTATTACTACTAATACCTAAGTTGACAGACCCTTCCCGGGAATCTATTCTCAGAGCAATTCCTCTCCAGTGAAAGAGAACACAACGATGTTTCACTCTCAATGTACCGGGTCCAAGCGCCGCGCAGCCATCATCGCCGCTGGCTTGTCGCTCCTGCTGGCGGCATGCTCGCACGCCCCCAAGCCAGACGCCACGCCCACTCCTACCGCCACCCCGGAGCCCACCACGGCCTCGCCGAGTCCGACGGCCACGACACCCTCTCCTACCCCGTCCGCCTCGATCGCGTCGCCGACGCCGAGCGCGATGGCCAGCAAGTCCCCCGAGTGGAACCCGACGCTGGACCAGGCGGTGGCGCACAGCGACTGCGGGAGTGAAGACTACCGGCCTGCTGACTGGACAACGTTGGCGGGCTCCAGCGACACCTCCGCCATCTCGCGCAAGGTTTACAACAACGGCTTCAAATGCACACTCACGCAGAAACTGAACGACGGCTCCGTTGAGCTCCTTGTGCCGCAAGGCGCCAAGACCTTTGCCATCACAGCGGGCCAGTCGGACTACTCGCGCGACACGGACGTCACCGTGACCTTCGAGATCAGCGACCCTATCTCGGACAAGGTCCTCGACACGGCGTCCCTACGCCTCAACGAGGCGAAGGAGTTCAGCATCGACGTCTCGTCGGTTCCGCGCCTCAAGCTCAAGGTAGTCGCGGAGGCGGCGCAGGGAGAGAGCCGCAAGAGCACCATTAACGTCATCGCCATCTGGGCAGACCCCAAGTTCTCGTAGGAGGACGCTTCCACGGGGACGACACTGCCGCCTCATCGACCCGGCCCGCGAATCGAGCGATTCGCGGGCCGTCGTCCGTTCGTCACGGCCCCCGACATGAGCACCGCGAGTGGAGAGAGGACACGCGTGTTGGTCGAGGCTCAGTCCCAGACATCGTCGAGGGCTGGATCGTCGGAACTAGCGGGCTCGCGTCGACGACTGTGCCGGTGGACTGCAGGTCGCAGTCCAGACAAATTTCGCACGTAATTTCCCTCGGTCACTTTTCGAGATCACCCGAAAACGTTGCAATTCCAACGACCTAACTTCATTATTTGAAATACTTGCAGGGGAATTACGTGCGAAATTACTGAGTGTTGAGCAAGACATGGGAATTACGTGCGACATTGCCGAGTGACGAACAAGACAAGGCAACACACAGCAACACAAGCCCCACCAGTGCGAAGGGCGCCCGGAACACCAGCGGCACCGCACAGCGAAGGGGCGCGGGCCGACAGGCCCGCGCCCCCAGGCGCTCGATCAGACGCAACTCAGAAGTGCTTGCGTCCCGTCTCGCTCAGCTCACGCAGCTCGTCGATCGAGGCGATCCAGCCGCAGCCCTCGCCCTCGGCGGCGAGCAGATCCACGCCGCTGATCGCGAGCATGTCACCACCCGTCGTGCCGATGCGCACGGCGTCCACGCCCTCCGCCTCGGCGGCCGCGAACACGGCCTTGAGCGCCGCCTCGGGCACCGCGACGAAGGCGCGGGCCTGGGACTCGGACAGGAGCATCT
>ERZ1674177.196-NODE-197-length-11738-cov-12.076265_pt1 | contig 11738 bp, 9 predicted proteins | sample MGYA00581287_ERZ1674177 | MGnify/ENA primary metagenome ERZ1674177 (study PRJEB41354, sample SAMEA4873336) | human saliva metagenome | biome: human-associated habitat [ENVO:00009003]; feature: mouth environment [ENVO:08000002]; material: saliva material...
TAGTACTCCAGGTTCTCGTTGGTCATGTACGGTGCCGGGTAGTAGACGCGGCCGAGCTTGCCTTCCTTACGGATCTCAATCTTCGAAGCGATCGGGTGAATCGAAGAGGTCGAACCGTTGATGTAGGAGATGGAGCCGGTCGGCGGAACAGCCTGCAGGTTCTGGTTGTACATGCCGTACTGTGCCACGTCAGCAGCCAGCTGAATCCACTCTTCACGGGTGGGGATGTGGTGCTTAGCGAACAGTTCGCGGGTACGCTCGGTCTGCGGTGCCCATTCCTTCTCAATGTACTTTGCAAAGAACTCACCGGATGCGTACTTCGAGTTCTCGAAGCCCTCGAAACGCTGACCGCGTTCCTTAGCAATCTGCATGGAGGCGCGGATTGCGTGGTAGGCAACGGTGTAGAAGTACATGTTGGTGAAGTCTAGTGCTTCTTCGGAACCGTAGTAGACGTGCTCGCGTGCCAGGTAGCCGTGCAGGTTCATCTGGCCCAGACCCACGGCGTGGCTCATGTTGTTGCCGCGCTCGATGGAGGGTACGGAGCGGATGTCGGACTGGTCGGAGACGGAGGTCAGCGAACGAATCGCGGTTTCCACGGTCTTGCCGAAGTCGTCGCCGTCCATGGTCAGTGCAATGTTCAGCGAACCGAGGTTGCAGGAGATGTCCTTACCGACGGTCTCGTAGCCGAGGTCAGCGTGGTAGGTGGACGGCTCAGAAACCTGCAGGATCTCGGAGCACAGGTTGGACATGATGACCTTACCGGCGATGGGGTTCGCGCGGTTGACGGTGTCTTCGAACATCACGTACGGGTAGCCGGACTCGAACTGGATCTCTGCGATGGTCTGGAAGAACTCACGCGCGTTGATCTTGGTCTTGGTGATGCGTGCATCGTCGACCATTTCGTAGTACTTCTCGGAGACGTTGATGTCGGAGAAGGGCACGCCGTAGATGCGTTCCACATCGTACGGGGAGAAGAGGTACATGTCCTCGTTCTTCTTCGCCAGCTCGAAGGTGATGTCGGGGATGACAACGCCCAGGGAGAGGGTCTTGATGCGGATCTTCTCGTCAGCGTTCTCACGCTTGGTGTCCAAGAAGGCGTAGATGTCGGGGTGGTGTGCGTGCAGGTACACGGCACCGGCACCCTGACGTGCGCCGAGCTGGTTTGCGTAGGAGAAGGCGTCTTCCAGCAGCTTCATGACGGGGATAACGCCCGAGGACTGGTTCTCAATCTTCTTAATGGGCGCACCGGACTCGCGCAGGTTGGTCAGGGCGAATGCCACGCCGCCGCCGCGCTTGGAGAGCTGCAGTGCAGAGTTGATGGAGCGGCCGATGGACTCCATGTTGTCTTCCATGCGCAGCAGGAAGCAGGAGACGAGCTCGCCGCGCTGCTTCTTACCTGCGTTGAGGAAGGTCGGGGTTGCCGGCTGGAAACGGCCGGAGATGATCTCGTCGACGATGTCTTCGGCGAGCTTCTCGTTGCCTTCTGCCAGCAGCAGTGCGACCATGCAGACGCGGTCTTCGAAACGCTCCAGGTAGCGCTGACCGTCGAAGGTCTTGAGCGCGTAGGAGGTGTAGAACTTGAAGGCACCCAGGAAGGTCGGGAAGCGGAACTTCACGGCGTAGGCGCGCTTGAACAGGTTCTTGATGAACTGGAAGTTGTACTTGTCGAAGAGTTCCGGCTCGTAGTACTGGTTCTCAATCAGGTACTCAATCTTCTCTTCCAGGTCGTGGAAGAAGACGGTGTTGTTGTTGACGTGCTGCAGGAAGTACTGTCGTGCCGCCTGGCGGTCTGCATCGAACTGAATCTGGCCGTTCTCATCGTAGAGGTTCAGCAGTGCGTTCAGCTCGTGGTAGCTCATACCCTTGAACTTCTCGGGCACGCTCTTGCCGCTGTGGCCCGCACCGAGAGTTTCTAGTGCTGAGGGCAGTTTTGCGTCCAAAATGCTTCCAATCCTTCGTTGACTTTTTCTACATCTGAATCGGTGCCCATGAGCTCAAACTTGAAGAGCACCGGTACGTCGCACTTCTTGGCGACAATGTCTGCCGCGATACCGAAGAGCGGACCAAAGTTGGTGTTGCCGGAGCCAATCACACCGAGCATGTGGTGGCGATTCTGCTCCACGTTCAGGAATTTAACCACCTGCGGGGGAACGTTACCGGCGCCTTCAGGCTTGCCGTAGGTGGGGACGATGAGCACGAACGGCTCATCAAGAATGAGGGTGTCTTCGCCGGTGCGCAGCGGCAGGCGGAGGCGGCGGGCACGGATCTTCTCCACGAACTTGTGGGTGTTACCGGAGATAGAGGAGAAGTACACGATGAGTGGCGCCGTATCGTCCAGTCCGACCTCGGTCGCTCGACCCTCGGAGGCGTTGCGTGCATCCAGAAGGATCTTGCGGATTTCTGCGTGCTCGTCGACGGGGTTGGGCGTGAGGGCGGTACTCAATCTGTACTCCTTATTCTCGTGTGCCGGTGTGGTTCCGTGCCGATTTTCCGTTTGTACGGGTTTCGGCAGGGTTGTTACGCTGCCAGAGCGTTGATCTTGTCGGGCTGGAAGCCGGACCAGTGCTCGTCGCCTGCGATGACGACGGGTGCCTGCATGTAGCCGAGGGACTTGACCATTTCGAGGGCCTGAGCGTCTTCGGTGATATCAACCTTGGTGTAGCTGATACCCTTCGCGTCGAGGGCGCGGTAGGTCATGTTGCACTGGACGCACTGGGGCTTGGTGTACACGGTCACTACCATGGGAGTGCCTCTTACTTTCTCCCGCTCGGGCGGGGCTATCTCGTGAATGAATCTGGCGTGTTTCGTCGGTGTTTCACCACGTATTGTTTACGGCGGGCGCTGTGCCGTCCGCTGCCCCCTCCTAGTGGGGGTGTGGCGGTTTCCTGCGCTGGGGCAGGGCGCCTAAAAGTGCCGTAGTGGTGGAACCGAGTATTAATACTACATCTAGTGTCGAGATTTTTCTGCACCACAAGATGATGTGGTGCGAGGGTCGTGTTTCGTTCGATAAACCCACAGTTGAACCCACTTAAGAGGGGGTGCCTACAGCTTATCCACACCCTGCCGCGGGGCTAGTTCGCCGTATTTTCGCGGGGTGTGCCGGGTTATCCACAGGTGGGGTTTAAGTTGGTCAGGATTTTTAAGGGTTCATTCGCCCGCTGAGTTGAGGTTCAGTTAACCTCATGTATGCTTTCGGGGGCATAAAACCCGGCAGATTCGGGCTTGATTTTAAAGAGATCTTAACTCTCGCCCGTTCTTGCGCGGAACAGCGCGGTTTTAAAGCAGAACGGACTTTCTTAAAGGCGGAGGTTAACCCCCTTCGAGCGGCTTTAAGCTATGTGATTAAGGCTGTAGAAAAGATTTTTAACTCTTTTTGGTGAGCCGGTGTGTCGTGGGTTTAAGTTGGTTAATTCCGCTGAAACACCAAAACCCACCGCATATACCGGCATTTCGCGGTATCTGCGGTGGGTTTACAGGCCATAGGCGCAGGTTTTAGCAACCGGCGAACAGTGACCGACTAGAAATCGATCAGACCCAGCTCACGCAGCTTCTTGCTCAGCGTTACGCCGTCGGTGGCTTCAATCCACAGCGGCGAGCGCATCATCTGTTCGGCGCGGTAGTCGCTCCACACGCGGCCGGAGGCGAGCATGGTCTCCCCCACGGTCAGGTTGCGGATGACGATTGCCGCCACGTTGTCCGGGTAGCGTACCGCAAAGCCGTTGTAGATGTACGGGTCGCGCTGCCCGTCATCACCGACGAGGATCCATTTCATCTGCGGGAATTCCTCGGCGAGGCGGCGCAGGGACTCGACCTTGTGGTTGGTTCCGGAGCGGAACCAGCGGTCGGGGGTGGGGCCCCAGTCGGTGAGCAGGAACGTGCCGCGCGGGTAGCCGTTGCGGCTGAGGAAGCGGCGCAGGGTCGGGGTGATGTTCCAGGCGCCGGTGGATAGGTACATGAACGGCGCATCCGGGTGGCTGCGGCGGATACGGTCGGTCATGACCGCCATGCCGGGGGTGGGGATGCGTGCGTGCTCGTCGAGGATGAAGGAGTTCCAGGCGGCGACGAGGGGACGCGGCAGCATGGTGACCATGACGGTGTCGTCGACGTCCATGATGACGCCGAGCTTCTGGCTTTCGGGAACGATATAGACGCTGGTTGCTACGGCGCGAGAGCCGGGCACGTACATGATGACTTCGTGCATGCCGGGTTCCAGGTCGATGCTGAGTTTGACGTCGAGTACGCCACCGCGGTCGGTGTACGCCTCGTACTTGGTGCCGTCGATGACGATGGTGACGGGCGCGTCGGACATTGCGGTGGCGGTGAAGGAGCGCCAGCCGCGCATGGGGTTGGCGGTGTCTTGGGTGCCTTCTACGACCTGTAGCAGGCGTTCGAGGTTGACCGTCTTGTAGAGTGCGCGGGCGATGACGCGGACCCAGCCGGGGTTTCCTTCGGAGGCGGCGCGTCCGTAGCCTTCGGTGGGCACCAGGATAGGCTCGCGACCGGCGGCGATGGCACGCTTTTCGCGCCACCTGTGCAGCCGGTCTGCAACACGGTAGCCGATGTTGACAGCCTCGTCGGCAGCATCGTTCACAAGGTTGCGCAGTTCGTGAGTGCCCAAATTCTCCATCCCACTAGTGTAGCGGAGCGTTACCGGCTTGCGGCTTTAGGATTTTGTGTTCTTATACCTAGTTTTTATACCTATTAATACTGTGGTGCTGAGCGCGGGGTGTGATGTGCACATTATTTAGGGTGTATTCGCTGTTCAGATTCGTTCCTTGCAGGTGGGGGCGTTATCCTGGAGAGTATGACCCACTCACAGCCTAACCGCCGACTTTTTGTGCTCGGCACTGCTATGCTTCCGCTGATTGCTGCCTGCTCGAAGAAGTCGAATGACTACGACGGCACCAGCGGTAATTTCACTCCGTATCAGGCTGGCGGCGAGACCTCTGCTACTGCTACTCGCCCCGCACCCACGAATTCGCCGACGGTTGCCGCTGCTGGCAACCCGGTTGATAAGCCGCGCGAATGGCCCGGCATCGGCAACTCCCTCATTGGTGACGGCAAGTATGTTGCGTGGACTGTTGATGACGGCGCAAGCCCGGAGGCGATTCGCGGCTACGCTGAGTTCTCGAAGCGTACGAATACTCGCCTGACGTTCTTCATTAACGCTTCTTACACCGGTTTTAAGGAGCATGTGTCGTTGCTGCGTCCGCTGGTTCAGAGCGGTCAGATTCAGGTTGCGAACCATACCTACAGCCACGCTGACCTGACCACCCTGGACGCTGAGGGCGTGAAGGAAGAGCTACAGCGTAACGAAGACGAGATTATGAGCATGTTCGGTGTCTCGTCGAAGCCGTACTTCCGCCCGCCCTACGGCCGTTACAACGATGCGGTGCTGAAGGCTGCCGGTGAGATTGGTTTTACCCGCCCGGTCATGTGGAACGGCACTACCGGTGACGAGGCGAAGACCAGCTCCCGCGTGATTTACATGCGTTGCATCCGCTACATGCTGCCGCAGCAGATTGTGCTGGGCCATCTGAACTACGAGACGATCATCCCGATCCTGGATAAGGTGAAGGGCCTGATTGATGACCGCGGCCTGACTGCGGTGACGGTTCGTGACTACTACGGTGACGCATCCGAGGAAGAGATTAAGGCGGCGGCTCCTTCGCCGACCCCCACCCCGGAGGAGAACACCCCCTCCCCTGAGGCAACTACGGAGGCGCCGGCCCCTACCCCGGAACCGACTACTGAGGCTCCGACTCAGGCGCCGACTACCCGCTATGAGGATGAGGCGGCAGCTAATCAGCAGGCTACGACCGCTCCGGCGGCAACGACGGCTCCGCCGGCTCGTGCGACCGCCGCACCTGCGGCTACGACTGCTCCCGCGGCCACTGCCACTACCGCACCGGCGGCTGCCCGCCGATAGGGTCGCGTATTTCACGTGTGCTAAGCCCCCTTGACCCGGTTCCCCTACGGACCGGTACGAGGGGGCTTTGCCGTACCCGGCGAGAATAAACGCGCGGGAATAAAGGCTGGGGAATAAACGCGGCAACCGGGGCGTTAGGTGAGCGTACAGTTGCGGCAGTTGCCCCATCCGAGTGTGAGAGGAATAGACAGCATGCGTATTGATATTTGGTCCGATATTGTGTGCCCCTTCTGCTACGTGGGCAAGCGTAACCTGGAGCAGGCGCTCGCCGAGTTTGAGCACCGTGACGAGGTTGAGGTGGTGTGGCATAGTTTTGAGCTGGACCCGTCGGCTACGGAACATCCTGCCGGTTCGCTGCCTGAGATGATTGCCGGTAAGTATCAGATGTCGTTGGAGCAGGCGATTGCGAGCCAGGAGTCGTTGGCGGAGCGTGCCCGTGAGGTGGGTTTGGATTTCAATTGGCGTCAGGCACGGTACGGTAACACGTTTGATGCGCACCGTGTGATTCATTATGCGGCGGAGCAGGGCTTGGCGTCGGCGGCGCAGGAGGCGTTTAAGCTGGCGTACTTTACGCAGGGCCGTTCGGTGCAGGATCACGAGTCGATTCTGGATATTGCTTCTGAGATTGGCCTGGATACCGCCGAGGTTGAGGCGGTGTTGAAGAGCGACCGTTACGCGGCGGATGTGCGTGCTGACGAGCAGTTGGCGCGCCAGCTGGGCATTAATGGTGTGCCGTTCTTCTTGATTGAGTCGAAGTGGGCGGTCAGTGGTGCGCAGCCTGCGGAGATGCTGGTGCAGGCGCTGCGTCAGGTGTGGGAGGAGACTCACCGTGTTGAGTTTTTGAACCCGCTGGCGGGCGCGGCTGGTGACGCGGCAGGTAACAATGCTGCGGAGGCGGGTCCGTCCTGCGACATGAACGGCAACTGCTCCTAGCGGCGGCTCTGGCGAGAGCTGTCCCGGTGGGGGCGCTACTCCCCCAGCGTCCCCGGCTAATGCAGCCCCAGGTATAGCGGATCCCCCTCGTACTATTTCTAGTACGAGGGGGCTTTACTATGCCCGCACGTTACATCTTCCCTTGTCAGAATATTTGGGAGCTCAATATTACCTGCGGATAGGACTGTTTTCATTTACACTTGAGTGTGTGTTCTACGGTGAACACACTTGTCCACTCACTTTATAAAGGAATATTGTGTTGAAAATTCACACCGCGACCGCTGGTGTTCTTGCGGGTGCCCTGCTTCTGACCGGTTGCTCGACGGAGACCTCTGAACAGAAAACTGTACCTGCTAAAGACTCTGCTTCAAAGACCCCTTCACCCAAGCCTAGTAAAACTAAACGTCCTAAACGAACTCCTTCGCCTTCACCAACTCCCAGTCCTTCTGTAGCTCCGTGGGAGACATATACTCCTACTCCACGAGCCACGAAACCAAGGCCTACTCGCGTGGCAACGCAGGCTCCAGTTCAGGAGCCTGCGGCAGTTGCCCCCGCTCAGAGGGTGCCTACTCAGGAAGCTCCTGCCCGGGAAGCACCGGCGCAATCCAGCGTCTATTACAAGAACTGTGCTGAAGCCCGAGCCGCAGGTGCCGCACCCATACACCGGGGTGAACCTGGATATCGGGCTGAGTTGGATAGAGACGATGATGGCATCGCCTGCGAATGGACTGGCAAAACGAAGAAATAGAAATCCCAGCGACGAAGAAACCAAACTAACGTTAAAAGCGAAGCCCCCTTGTCCTGGTTCTGCGTGAACCGGTACAAGGGGGCTTCGTCATATCAGCCTAGTCTGTCAGCTCAGCCGGTGAGGCTAGCGCGGCTGGTAGGCGCGGGCACGCTCAGCGCGAGCACGGCGCGCCTCCGCATCCTGCAGGACCGGCACCAGCATACGCACCACCTGGCCCATGCCACGCAGCACCAAATTCAGCCACAACCCAACAGACCACACCGCCGCCACACGCGGATGCCCCGTGCGCATCCACCGCACACCCAGAAAAGACAGCGAGTAATACAGCAGAAGCAGCAGCGACTCACGGAAGCGGTGCACCTGCCGAAGGAGAGGGTTCTGAGGAAGCTTCATCATGCCTCCCAGTATACCCACCGGAACCCCTCGCCGGGGTTCCCCCGCACTACCCGTAATAGTCACGAATCGTCACCGTCTTCAACCCGCGCCGATCCAACAACGCCCGAATACGGTCCAGTTCAGACACCACACCCCGATAATTCAAATGCCCAATCACAATATGCTGAGCCAACGCATACTTCTCCGCATAGGCATACACCTCAGCCGAAGAAATATTAGACGAATCCGCCAACGACCCGTACCACAGAACCGGGCGCGTAAAACCACACGACGCCGCAGCCGCCAACACGCGCGCATCATAATACCCGTACGGCGGGCGGAAATACGGCTTCGAAGACACCCCAAAAAGCCGCCTAATCTCCTCATCATTACGGGTCAATTCCTGAACAATCTGCTCATCCGTCAGGCTCGTCAACGCCGCATGACTATACGTATGGTTCGCAATCTGCAACTGGCCGCTCTTCACCAGCGGCAACAACAGGTCACGATGCTGCCTAAACGCCGGGTACTGACCGTTGATAAAGAAGGTGAGGCGCGTGCCGGTACGGCGGGAAAACTCCGCGTAGGCGCGTACCACCTCCGGATCGGCACCGTCATCGACCGTCCACGCAATATACTTGCCCTCACCGGGCAGGCCGGTCTGCGGGCCAGTCCAGGCACGAGCTTCTGGAACCGGGTTCGACGAAGTCGCAGTCGCAGAAGCGGTCTTAGATGCCGCGGCGGTCGGGGATGGGGTACCCGTTGCGGAGCCAGTTGCAGATACGGAGGGGGTAGCCGCCGAGCTTGCCGAGGGGCTCGCCGAGGCGCTACCCGACGCACTACCGGACGGGTTGCTCGATGGGGTGTTCGACGGGGTGCAACCGGTGAGGCCAAGACCCAGCACGCCGAAGCCCACCGCGCCCAGCCCAAAGGTACCAACGTGGCGTAGCAGTTCGCGGCGACCCATGGAGGCGCGGGCAGAAGCACCCACCACCGCCCGGTCAGCGGCGGGGTCAGCTATAGCGGATTGATGAGGAGCGATAGGTGTTTCTAAGTGTGGAACAGTGTTCATATTATGAGTGTATGATGAGATTGCCGTCAGCTATCGAAAAATTCAAAATATTACTTAATGATTAACAACGGCGCCATTAAAGAACCTTTATGCACTTTCAGTCCACTCACTCACCGAAGACCACGCTCAGTACACTAAGCTACCCGCACGCCGGATAATCCCAGGTGCAACTCTAGGTAAGTACAGCGAGGCCCCTCCCCCAGAACACGTTCACAACGCGCCCGGGAAAGGGGCCTCAATATATAAAGTTCACGCAATCGTACTGCCAAGTACGCAGATACGATCAAGTACGCGGAGAGAAACCTACTCAGTTTCCGAAGCTTCCGGCTGCTCCGCCTTAGCAGAGTCCAGCGCATTCAGTGCCTCCAGAGCCGCAGCCTCCGCAGCCTCTTCGGCGTCCGCCTCAGCCACACGCTCAGCATCCGACTCAGCAGAAGTCACTGCCGTCGGGTTCGTCAGAACCTTCACACCCATGCTGCGCAGCGCATCCGTATTCGTAATCGTCTCGTCATTATCAATCAGGTACACCTTGTACCCGTCATTCCTCAGACGACGCATCAGCTCCAGGAGCATGCTCTGAGCGACCTCATCCACCGCGTACACGCGAGTCACGTCCAGGGCGACCTTGGAACCCTCCATCGGGGATTCCACAATCTCACGGATTACGCGCTCCACACCCGCAAAACGGATACGGCCCTGCAACTGGATCAGGCGCATAGACTCATCGCCCGAACCGATCTGGTAGTTCGCGCGCAACGCCGAACGAGCCACGGTCGGCACGTTCATCACGTGCATGCCCATGTCATCCGAGAACTGCTCGAACAGCTCCACACCGCGCACACTGTTACCGTGACCGTCCAGGCGCGGCGAGAACGTCGCCACACCCAGCTGACCGGGCACCGCACCAATAATGCCGCCGCCCACGCCGCTCTTCGCCGGCACACCCACCTGGGTTGCCCAGTCACCCGCAGCGTTATACATGCCGCACGTGAACATGACGCTCAGCACCTGACGCACCACAGTCTTAGGAACCACCTGCTCACCCGTCACCGGATGCACACCATAGTTCGCCAAAGTCGCCGCCATCAGCGCCAAATCCTTAACCGTCACCATCAGCGAGCACTGGCGGGTATAACCCTGCACCGCCACAGTCGGGTCACCGGTCAGGATGCCGTGGCCGCGCAGCATGTGCGCAATCGCGTAGTTGCGGTGCGCGTGCTCCAGCTCAGACTCGTACACGCGCTCATTCACCGACAGGCGGCGACCCGCAAACGCAGACAGACCAGAAATGACGCGCTCCATGCGCTCGCCCTGAGTCGCACCGGGAGGACCCACCAGCGAATGGGTAGTAATCGCACCCGCGTTAATCATCGGGTTCAGCGGTTTACCGGAGCCGTCCTCCAGGGACAGCTCATTGAACGGCTCACCGGAAGGCTCCACGCCCACCTTCGCAAGCACATCATCATAGCCGCGGTCCGCGAGCGCCAGGGCGTACACGAACGGCTTAGAAATCGACTGAATCGTGAACTCCACATCGGAGTCACCGGCTGCGTACTGCTCACCATCAACCATAGCGATAGACGCGGCAAGCTTATCCGGGTCCACGGCGGCAAGTTCCGGAATGTAGTTTGCCAACTCACCGGAGGTATCAGAAGCGACCGACTCGAGGGTCTCGGTCAGGTAAGTGGCAATAGGTGAATGCATAGTGTTCCGTATCTGCTGCTAATCGTGGTTGTTCTCGTCAAAAATTCCAGGATGCGCCCGCCCGCTGTTCCGTTTCAGCTATTCCGTTTCAGCTGGGCTGAGGCGCTCATCGTTGCAGGCTACCGCGGCTACCAAACTAAAGAGCCAGCCAGCGGGCCTGTCAAAGTGTGCGGGTGAGGAGCACCTTTTGCTCCCTAAAGAGTGTATCTTTTGCGTGTTGAAGCCACCAAATATAACGGTCACTACTCCCCCGCTATTTCAGGCTCTGGTACCTATTCTGGTATGCCGTTTTCTGCCGTAATTTACCGCGGCGGGCAGAACCGCTGGCGAAGCCCAGGCAAAACCTACGGGTGGCGAACCGAGTCCGGCTCACGACCACCCAGCTCGGCGGTCTCCAGCTGGAATGTCGAGTGCTCAACCGACACCTCAAAATGGCCCGCCACGCACGAACGGATACGGTCCAAAATCGTCACCGCAGACCCGTCATGGAAGCACGAATCGGCAACCACCACGTGCGCGGTCACCACCGGCAGACCGGTCGCCACCATCGAAGCGTGCACATCGTGCACCTCCACCACACCCTCAACGCGCAACATGTGCTCACGCATCGCATCCAAATCCAGACCGTCAGGAGTGAACTCCATGAGCACCGCAGTCGTCTGCCTCATCAGGCGCATCGCACGCGGCACAATCAGTGCCGCAATGAACAGACCCGCCAGGGCGTCCGCCTGGTAGAAGCCGGTCAGCCAAATCACGATAGCCGCTGCAATCACACCCAGCGAACCCAGGGCATCATTGAGCACCTCCAGGAACGCGGCACGCATATTGAAGTTCGCGTTCCTCGCCGTAGCCAGCACCGCAATACCAATAGCGTTCGCCACCAGGCCAACCACACCAAAGATCAGCAGCTCAGTGCCGGGCACCTCCGGCGGGGCAAACAGGCGATGCACGCCCTCCACCGCCGTGTAGATACCCAC
>ERZ1674177.197-NODE-198-length-11734-cov-6.603476_pt1 | contig 11734 bp, 6 predicted proteins | sample MGYA00581287_ERZ1674177 | MGnify/ENA primary metagenome ERZ1674177 (study PRJEB41354, sample SAMEA4873336) | human saliva metagenome | biome: human-associated habitat [ENVO:00009003]; feature: mouth environment [ENVO:08000002]; material: saliva material...
ATCACCAATACCGTCAGCAACAGCATCCTTTGTATTCAAATACAAGAATAACTTATAGATTCCCTCAACAGTATCAAGGCCTACCGAAGCAAGTGTTTGAGGCGAAGGCTTAACCGCGACAGAAATAGCTGCAACAGCCCACTTGGCTACCGCAACAACTCCTGGAATAGTAATTACACTTGATGACTTCTTTACTAATTCGCCAGGAAGCTTATTCATCGCACTTTCAAGATTCGTGCGAAACGCCTCTATTAAGTCCTTCTCGGATCCCGCAATTGTGGACATCGAAATCACAACGTCGTGAATTGAAGCAATGACGGCGCGCACCCGATTTGTTACACTATCAGAAACATCCGCATACTGACCACCCTTAATTTGATCCGAGAGTCTTTCAATAGTCTTCACTTCACCATCGATTGCACCCCGCTCCCCTGAATCAACATTTAAACTCGTGGCAATACTTACCAACTCTGCACATAGAGCTTGCATTTCATGCGTTTTTGGCAAAGTATCATTAAGGGGAGAACAGGCCTTACGAACAGTAGTCCGAATGTATGCAAAGTCATCCTTGTAGCGATGACGCTCATCTGAGAACATATAGACTTTACCGATCGTTGAAACCGTCCCACCCCCATCACCCTTGCTATCCGGACAACTGACACAAATACATGCCCCACTACCATCGGTATATGTCCTAGTCACTACATAATCTTCCCCTTGCTTCACATAACCGAGACAACGCATATAACGATCAATCGACGCCACAACGATTGCATCTACTTTCGCGTCACAATTATCAATTGCCCAACCCGGCATCTTGAAGCCACCTTTCACATACAGTCAGCGTCAGCCACATGGCTAACTCGTTTCAGACCCTGACCTCTTGGCATAGACTAACTCGCTTCGGCTGGTTATTCAATAGACGGTCTGATTCTGTCAAGATGTGGACCGACATGCTACACAGCCGAATGACAAGAAGGCAGCGCTCACGAGTAGCTGCTTGCACAGTGAGCCCCATCGATCACTGATGACCATCAAGTGCACTCTCTCATCACACAGGCGCCGGCGGGCGCGGCGTTCGGCCGACCGGACGCGGCGTTCGGCCGACCGGGCGCGGACAGACAGACGTGGGGCAGGCCCGAAGGCCCACCCCACGAGAGCTGCGAGAGCCGAGAAGGCGACGAGGCCCGCCCGGCCACCTGCCAACCGCGCAGGTCATCAACCGATAGCCCCTCAGGGACGGATCACGACGATATGCGGTTCGCCTTCTTCGTCGAAGCAGACCCTGCTGTGCGCGATGAAAGCGTCGATGCCCTCGTCGTTTCGATACGCGGCAACCAACACTTCGAGGAGATCACCGGAGTCGCGCGTCGGGGCCTCCACGTCCACCCGCTCGGCTCCCGCAACCGACATGTTGGAACACACGGCCCCCTCGGGCACGTCACCCAGGACGCACGAGCTGGCGACGGATCCGAGCTGATCCTCATGCCAGGCGCGAGTACTCTCATCCTGCGTGACATCGATCTGATGCTCTCTCGACTCGGAGAGAACACTAAGAGTCGAGGCCCCAACGACAGAGTCAACGGCCACCTGAGTATGCTCACTGACCTTGGCAACCGACACATCGTAGATGCCGGGGTAGGCGTAGACGACCGCGCCGCCAGAACCCGCGTGCCACAGGCCATCCGTCGAGGCGGCAACCGGGAAAGTTGCGCCGCCATCGCCGGAGGCGCCCAGCGCCCCCAACGACACTCCTCCCACACTCACATCGGAAGCGTAGCCATACGCCCGCACCGTCTCCACGTGCGCGGCGCCCGAGACGACGCGCCACATGCCCACGTGCGGCCTGGGCACACCCGCCCTCTCCAGGTAGATTTCACGGGTGACCGTGCGCCCATCGATTGAAAAATCGATGCTCGCCCCTTGACGCCCCCGCACATCGCGCTCGTCGTACACCCGAACGCTCACCACGCTACTGGGCTCCGACACGCGGCCACGGCGCAGATCGGGCACCTCCTCCCCGACCTCCGACAGCAATTCGGCAGTCTCCACGCCCATCGCGTCCTCGAAGCGCCCCTGCGCGATCGCCTCGGCGTAGTAGCGCACAGCCGCCTCCGCGCTCACGCTGAACGAATACACGAGGCCACCCACCAACGGCAGCACAACGAACACACACACGAGGACAACGATCATCCGCACGCGATTCTTCATGAGCTAGCTCCCCCTGGCATATCCAATCGGCCGCTGAGGGCATCGGCACCCCCAACCTCCAACCGGTCAATATGCGACAGCATAGTGCATACACCTGTGGGGTGGACCAACAGGTCCACCCCACAGACAAGGCGCATGTGGCGTCAGCGCACGCGGAACTCGATGGTGGTTCCCTCGCCGACGTCGATGAGGTCGCCGTCGTTCAGGGCGATCGTCACCATGGGGGTGACGTCCTGGAAGGAGCCGTCCGCGTGGCGCAGGACCGTGCCGTTGGCGCTCCCCAGGTCCATGAGGGCCCACGAGCCGGGCGTCGTCATCATGACCGCGCAGTGGGAACGCGAGATCTCGGTGGCCGGGCTGGGGACGCGCAGCACGGTGGCAACGGGACGGCCGGTGAGGGCGCGCGCGTCGGGGTCGCGGCCGATGACGACGTCGCGGGACACCTCGACGGGCACGGTGCCGCCGTGGATGAGGAAAGCGACGGGCGCGGCGGGCCCGGAGTTGACGGGGGCGAGGCGCAGGATCGTGGCCTCAGTGTCCGTCTCGGCGCCCAGGCCGGCCAGGCCCTCGGCGCTCATCGCCTCGGGGGCGGCGGGCGGCTCGGGTGCCATCTCGGGTTCGGGCTCGGCCGCGGGCTGCTCCTCAGCCTCGGACGAGGCCGGGGCGCCGGACTCGCCGAAGCCACCCGCGCGCTCGGCGGACTCGGCGGTGTCAACCGGCGGCTCTTCCGCGTCGGCGACAACGTAGAGTTCGCCCGAGGGCTGCTCGGCGTCCCGCTCGGTGGTCTCCTCAACCGGCTCGGGAGCTTCCTCCGTGAGGGTTTCCGCGGGAGCCTTCGCGGCCTCGTCCCCGGAGTGGGTCGCGGTGCGAGTGGAGGGGGTCAGGGACACGGGGCCGTTGCTGGTGGCCGCGAGGAACTGGGCCTCGACGGCCGCCAGGTCGACGGAGGAGGTGTGCAGCGACGGCTCGGGCAGCTCCTCACGGGCCTCGCGGCGGGCGCGGCGCTCGTGGTCCGGGATATCGGGGTTGATGAGGAAGCCCATCGTGTCGACGGGCATGGAGGCGAGGGCCTCGACCTCGTCCAGGGCGCGACCGATGCGAATCTCAGCGGCCTCGACGCGGTCGGCGGCGGGAACCATCCACGTGACCTCGTCGCCTTCGATGATGGTCGCCTCGAAGGTCTGCCACTCTCCGGGGTTGAAGGGCCAGGCCCAGATCGGGTCGGTCCACACCTGCTCGGTGATTTGCCCGGCGGCGCGCATGCGCAACTGGATGTTGCCGAGGACCGTCAGGTAGGGCTGCTCGCCCGCGCAGTCGAGCAGCAGGACGTCGCCCCGCTCGGCCTGCACGTGGGAGAGCCACGCCTGCGTGTCGGCACGGCCCCACACGACGTCGGCGGCGGAGTCCGCGAAGTCCAGCGGAACCAACGCCGCACCGAGCGGTCCGGTGACGAGCATCGCGCCCTGTCCGCGGCACAGGAAGCGTCCAATCTGAAGCATCAGTTACTGCCTTCTCTACGAGGGACCCGGCGTGCGGTCTGGATCGACGCCGGACGTACTGGTTGAATCATGCGATTCAGGACATTCGATGTCAATGTTACTCGTGATTCGGTTCCTGCGTAAACTACAACGGCCGTCGTATTGTCACGAGTTCCGGTCTCGAGGCTGGCCTGAACGAGTGCGTCGGCGCTCCCCTGCGGGCCGTCACCGACGGCGACAATGGCGTGAATCTGCGCGTCTTGGAGGACGCCGTGCACCCCGTCTGTACAGATGACCGCACGGTCGCCTTCTTCGAGGGGCATGATCGTGTAGTCGGCTTTCACACTTCCCGACTGTCCGGCACCCAGCGCCTTGGTGACAACGTTGGCGGGAGGGATGACGCGGGGCGCGCCGGAGGTGGCCGCGAGGTCGCGCGCCTCCTGCAGGGCGGAGTGGTCGTGGGTGAGCTGGCGGATGCCGCCGCCTCCCACGACGTAGGCGCGCGAGTCGCCGACGTTGAAGGACAGCCAGTAGGGCCCCTCGGTGGTGCGCAGAACCATGAGGCCGGACAGGGTGGTTCCCGGGGCGCTCACCGGGTTGTCGGCGGGTGCAAGAGCCGCGACCGAGGTGGCGGCGGCGTCGATGGCGACGGAGAGATCGACGAGGTCGACCGGCCGGTTGCCGAGCCGACCGGGGCTCAGGAACTCCTGGAGCGTGATGACGGCCCGGGACGAGGCCTGGGCGCCGCCGAGGTGGCCGCCCATCCCATCGGCGACCGCGAAGACGGGCGAGACCGCCAGCCAGGAGTCCTCGTTTTCTGCGCGGACCGGACCGATGTCAGTCGACGCGCCCCACCGAAGGGCGGGGCGCTCCGCATATTCACCCAGAGCCATCTACCTTCGTCTTTCTCGCTGCGTTGAGCGCGTGGGATAACGCGTTACGCGATTATTCTACACGCGCTCAACGCATGGTTACGCACTAGCGGACGGGATCCGACCAGGCAAGCTGGGCCCGGAAGACGCCCGCGTCGCGCGAGACGACGATCGCTCGACCGGGCTCTGCGCGGACCGGCTTCACGCGGCCGATAACCTGACCTTCGTCAGGGTTACCGGACAACAGGATGCCTGTCGTGCCCAGGTCGATGAGCGACTGGAGGATGCGCTCGTAGAGGGCTCGTGACACGCCGCCCATGCGCCTCGTGATGACCAAATGGAGGCCAACGTCACCCGCCTGGGAGAGGAGCGGCTGGAGGGGCATCAGCGGATTGCCTTCGGAGGTGACGACCAGGTCGTAGTCGTCGACGAGGATCCAGACCTCGGGGCCCTTCCACCAGGAGCGGTTGGTGAGCTGCTCGGCGGTCACGTCGTCGCCGGGCAGTCGCATCTTGAGGAACTCGGCGAGCTCGCGGATGTCGCTGGCGACGTCCTCGATGCGCGTGAGGTAGCCGGCCGAGTACTCGGAGGGCACGAGGCCCAGCGAGGCCCTGCGCAGGTCGACGGACACGATCTTGGCCTGCTCGGGGGTGTTGCGCGCCATGATTTCCTTCGCGAGGGAGCGCAGGAAGGTGGTCTTGCCGGACTTCGAGTCGCCAAACAGGTAGAGGTGCTGTTCGACGTTGGGGTCGAGGCGGTAGGGGCCCAGGCGCGATTCTTCGACGCCGAGCATGAGCGCGGGAGCGGGGCCTTCCGCCGGGGCGAGCGCGCCGGGCAGCTGCGCGATTTCGTCGGCCGTGATGCGGGTCGGGAGCAGGCGCAGCTTGGGGCCGGGTCCGGCGGGCAGGGCCGCGCGGATCATTTCGAGCGTGCGCCCAATGCCTTCGGTGACGGTCGTCGGATCCGGTTCGCCGTCGGCGCGCGGCAGGCCGATGAGGACGTGATGCTTCGTGACCTCAACGCCGCGGCCGGGGCGCGCGTTCGGAATCTGCTTCTGGATGTTGCGGTCGATCTCCGAGTCGCGGAAGTCACCAATCTTGAGCTCGAGCTTCGAGCCGAGCATGTCGGCGACCTGCATGCGGAAGTCGCTCCAGCGGGACGTGGACGTCACGAGGTGGACGCCGAAGGTCAGGGCGCGGCTCAGCATCATGCCGATCGTCATGTCGAGGTCGTCGAAGTCGGCCTTCAGGGAGGCCCAGTTGTCGATGACGAGGAAGACATCGCCGTATCCGTCGTCGTAGCGTCCTTCGGCGCGACCGCGACGGTACGTTTCGATGGAGTCGATCTTGTTGTCGCGGAAGTACCGCTCGCGATCCTCGATGATGCCGCGGATTTCGGCGATCATTCGCGTGAGGATCTCGTGCGTGTCGCGTGTCGCGACGCCCGCGACGTGGGGCGCATCGACGAAGGACGCGAAGGTACCGCCGCCGAGGTCGATGATGTAGAACTGGACTTCCTGCGGCGTGTAGATGAGCGACAGGGACATGACGAAGGACCTGAGCACCATCGACTTACCGGTGAGCGGGCCGCCGACTACCGCGAAGTTACCGGCGGCGCCAGACAGGTCGAAGGTGAGGACGTCGCGGCGCTGCTCGAGCGGGAGGTCCTTGGTGCCCATCGGGAAGACGAGGGTGCCGCGCTCGCGCCACTGCATGGACACGAAGCCGAGGCCCTCGACCGGGGCGAGGTCGGGCATGAGCTGGTCGAAGGTGTCGGGCTCTTCGAGCGGGGGCAGCCACACCTGGTGGGCGGGCATGCCCTTGCCGGCCATCTTCGCGACCGCGATGTCCATCTCGGTCATGTCCGCCCACTGGGCGTCCTCGGGCAGGACCATGGCCTGACCGGTCGAGGCGGGGACGTTGTCGGGCTCGTCACGTGTCAGGACGGGGGCCAGGGTGAAGGGCAGGACCTTGATCTGACGGTCGGGGGTGCCCGCCGTGGCGGCCTGCGTCGAGGAGACGGTACGCGGAGGCGGGGGTGCCGCGACGTAGGAGGCGCGGAATCGGATGAGCTCGTCAGTGCCGGGCATCAGGTAGCCGGAGCCGGGCAGGGAGGGGAGCTCGTAGGCGTCGGGGACGCCCAGGACTTCGCGGGATTCGCTGGCGGAGAAGGTCTTGAGGCCCACACGGTAGGACAGGTGGGACTCCAGGCCCTTCATCCTGGACGTCTCGAGCCTCTGCGAAGCGAGGAGCAGGTGGATGGACAGCGAACGGCCCAGACGACCGATCGCGACGAAGAGGTCCGCGAATTCGGGCTTGGCGGTGAGGAGCTCGGAGAACTCGTCGAGGATCAGGAAGAGGGCGGGCATCGGGGGGAAGTTGTGCTTACCCGCCATGCGGTCGGCCTCGTAATCCGTGACGTTCGCGTAGTTGCCGGCGTCGCGCAGGACTTCCTGGCGGCGCACCATTTCGCCCTTGAGGGCGTCCTGCATGCGGTCCACGAGGGAGAGCTCGGACTCGAGGTTGGAGATCATGGCCGACACGTGGGGCAGACTCGACATGCCCGCGAAGGTCGCGCCGCCCTTGAAGTCGACGAGGACCAGGTTGAGCTGCTCCGGCGAGTGCGTCAGCGCGAGGGCGAGGACGAGAGTGCGCAGCACCTCTGATTTACCCGAACCGGTCGCACCAATGAGTAGGCCGTGCGGGCCCATGCCCTGCTGGGCGGCTTCCTTGATGTCGATGAGGACCGGGATACCTTCGGGGGTGACGCCGAAGGGGACGCGCAGGCGGTTCCTGCCTTCGCGTCGCACCCACGCCTTCTCGGGGTCGAAGTCTCGGATATCGCCGAGGTGGAGGAGTTCCATGAGGTCGACGGTGCGCTTGACGTCGGAGCGCCCCACAGGCGCGTCGGTGTCCTTGCTCTTGTCGTCCGCGGCGAAGGGGGTGAGGCGCCGGGCGATGGACTCGGCCTGCGCCTGCCCAACGTGTTCCCATTCGCCGACGATGGCCTGGTGGCTGAACAGGTTGACTTCGAGGGCACCCCGGTTCGCGCCCTTGACAGCAGGATGGATGAGCAGTCGCACGGTCGAGGGGCTGGTCAGGGCTCCCCACTTGTCATGGAGGTTGATGACGGTGACGCCGACGGTGCCCTCTGGGGAGCCGAGCTGGGTCGTGGCGGGCAGCTCCGCTCCGTCGCACACGAGGAGCACGTGCGGCCACGGGGTGAGGTCGTCGCGCGGGGAGAAGCCGGGGCGATCGACGATGTCGGGGCCGAGGAGGTCGAGCAGGTCCGCGACCTCGGTGACGACCATGCGGGCGGGGCCCACAGCGTCGGATTCGACGGTGGAGCCGGCGTGGGGGAGCCACTTGACCCAGTCCCATTCGGCGAGGCGCTCCGGCGAGCACAGGACCGCGATGCGCAGGTAGGTGGGGCTCACGAAGGTCGCCAGGTGCGTCATGATGAGCCGCGCGACACCGCTCGCGTCCTCGTGGCGGCCGGCCAGCTCGATGTGCGAATAGTCCTCAAGGGGAATACCGAAGGCGACGGAGTCGAGGTTGCGGTGCGTCTCGATGAAGCGGGTCATCGCGGACAGGCAGACGATGTCGGGGGTGGCCATGGGGGGCAGGTCGGGGGCGATGAGCTCCATCGACAGGCCCTGCTCGGACACGCCGACGCGGGCGTTGAGCATCTCGATGCCCGGCTCACGTTCCCACACACGCTCGCCCTGATCCGCGATCGCCACCAGGGCCTCGGGTGCGGGGAGCGCCCAGTTCACGAAGGCCCTCTGACGGTCGGCAACGTTACGAACCGTCTGGCGGGTTTCGGCCAGGTAGGACAGGTATTCGCCGCGCAGAGTCTTGACCTTCTGGCGGTGCTGGGAGACCTGGCGGTAGACGTTGAAGCCGACCATGGCGACCATCGCGAAGACCATGCCGCCGGCCATCATCATCATGGTGGGGTTCTTGGATTGGCCGTCCCCGGAGGTCGCCTGAGAGATCGCCATGAACACCATGACGCCCATCGACCCCATCATGGGGATCACCATGGCGAGCACGTTACCGATGCCGGCGGCTTCCGCCTGGTTCGGCGGCGCCTGGATGGGGATCTTCCCCTCCGGCATCTCCGGTACGCCCTCCAAGAGATCCTCAGAGTCAGCCATCGTTCCTCCCTATGTAGCCGCACGCGGCAAGCAGTAGTCCCCGCTATCCTAACGTGCAACGACTGAACTTTTGCCAAGCGCACGTCAGGTGACACAATACTGTCTGAAGGCGCGAACCGATAGGCGACGAGAGGAGGAGCGCGTGGCAGGTGCACAGGCATCCATTACGGTTGTCGGCGGTTCCCGGCGTGAGGACTACGTTCTCCCCGTTGGAATGACCATTGCGGGCCTGCTCGCACTCATCGAGGTCGACCTGACTGGCCTCCAAGCTCGGCTCACCCTCGGGGGTGGGCGCGCGGTCGACCCCAGCGACGTGATTGGCCGGGATATTCCCTCCGGCTCGGTCGTGACGATCGTCGGGTCGCAGGAGTCGGCCCAGGCTATCGCGGATGATCGCCAGGCCTCGAATAGTCGGCGCTTCCAGCCCGCGATGGCGTCCTCCGCTTTTATGTTCGCGGCCCTGATCCTGACGCTTGTCGGCGTCGCGGCTCCGACGGCGGCCCTATTCGTCGACGTGGGCCAGGCCCTTCCACCCCTCGTGACCTCGCCGTGGTTCAGGGTGGCCTCCGGTCTCCTGTGCGCGTTGATGTGGACGGCTCCGCTCATGACTCGTAAGGGCCCCACAAGCGAGTTCGCGCACCTTGGGTATTGCGCGGCGGCCGGCATCAGCCTCGGCGTGGGCGTCACCCCCCTGCCCGGTTCGCTGACTTTCCTGCCCCTCATCGTGTCGTGGTCCGCCCTGGTCCTGGCCGGCCTCGTTCTCTTCACCCGCCCCGGGGCCAGCGCGCGCGTGAACGTCCAGGCCTTCGGGCTCATCGCGGCCACCATGACCATTTCCTCCTTCAGCGCGCTCGGAGCCGTCCGCATTGCGCCGATCGTGTTTGCCGCCTCGATTGTCTTCATCTCCCTGGCTCCACACCTGGCGTTGCAGGTTCCCGACCACCAGGTCCTCGACCTGCCTCTCGTCATGAAGCGGCTCCCCACGATCCGCCAGACCGTCATCGCTCCCCCGTCGCGCATCACCCAGGCCCGCGTCAAGAAGACCGTGCGCGAGGCCAACACGCGTTCCCTGTCGATGCTGGCCAGCGCCACCGTCATCGCCTTCGTGTCGGGAGTCATCACCGCCTACCAGCTGCCACTCAACGAGGAGAAGCCCTACGCGGGCTACGCGACGCTGGCCCTGTGCCTGCTCGCGATCATCGGGCTGCTCACGAACGCGCGTGCCAAGCGCGACCGCCTGACCCACTACGGGCCCCGTGTCGTGGCCCTCGCGATGTGGGCGACCATCTTTTTTGCGCCCGAGTGGAGCGAGTTCATCCTGCGTTCCACGGGCGAGGCCGCTGAGCCGACCCTGGAGATGGCGCGCTATGTTGCCCTTCCCCTGTCCCTGAGCGTCCTCGCGTTCCTCGCCCCGGTCATCGCGCTGATTCGCGCGGGCCGCGAGCCTTCTGCGCTGGTCGGCCGCATTCTCGACATCATTCAGGGACTTTCCCTGACCCTACTCCTGCCGGCCGCGACCTACGGCTCGGGTCTCTTCGATTTAGTTTGGCGGAAGGTGCTATGACGTCCTCTTCACCGGGCCTGGTCCCCGTCCCCGCGTCGCCCGGGAAGCGCGTCGCCGCGCTGTTCGTCGACGTCGTGGGCGCTGCGCTGATTGCGTTCGTCGCTTCCAGCTTGTCGCACGGAAACATCATGGTCATCGTCACGATCCTGTTGGAATATGCGGCGGTCCAAGCGATCATGATCGCGATCCGCGGACGCTCGATTGGTTGCACCCTGACGGGGGTGGTGCTCGTGAGCGCCGGATCTTCCATGATGTCTCCTTCCCTGGGCCGCTCCTTCGGGTATGTTCTGGTGACGACGCTGTCCGCTATCGTCTTGCCCGTCCCCTTCGTGTCGGTGTTTCTGGGGGGCGAGCGCGGCTCCTGGATGGCTTCTCTCTGTTCCCTCGAATGCTTGACGTTCGCTCCTCGCGATGAGTACGCCGAGGCCTCGGCCCCCGTGAGCCCGTACAGCAGCGCGCGCTCGCGCGGCACCGGCGGATACACCAACTTCGGGTCCGTCACGGCGGCTCCTTCCGCCCAGTCCAGCATGACGCGCGAACCGCAGGATGCGGCGCAGCCTCGCTTCGCGGCCCCACAGGATGCTGCCCCCAGGCCGGTGCGCGCCATGCCCCAGGCTCCGGGCCGCCCGATTACGCCGGCGGCACCCGCCCAGCCGGCCGCGCCCGCGGCACCCGCACAGGCCTCGCCGTACACTGCCCCGGCCCGACCTCAGGGCGCTCCCGCGACGCCCCCGACGCGCCAGCGCCCCGTCGCCGCGCCGCCGCAGGGAGCCCCCCGTTCGGCGCCCCGCCCTGCCGCAGCGAAGCCGACCGCCGGCGCGAACGGGGCACACACGGGCCTGCTGCTGGACACGGGCCAGTCGATTCCCGTGGACCGGACAATCGTGCTGGGACGCGCCCCCTCGCCCGTGTCGCCCGGCGACGTGCCTATCCCCGTCGATGATCAGACGCGTTCCCTGTCGCGCACTCACGTGCGGATCTCGCCGACCGCCAGCGGCATTTCCATCGTTGACATGAACTCTGCGAACGGGACGCGCGCCCGCACGCCCAACGGGCGCACCCACACGCTGGTGCCGGGTCAGCCGCTGGAGCTTCCGTTGAATAGTCAGCTGCTGCTCGGCGAGCGACTGATTTCCGTTGTCGACCTGCGCCAGCGTCGCTGACCGGCGCACGCCCGGGCTCTGTGTGATCGTCTAGCTGGCGTCGTTGAGAGGACTTAGGATGATGGTGATGAGGGGTGTGGGTCGGCGCGTGGCCCGTCCCAGGAGTCAGGCGGTGGCCCTAACCCCCGTGGTCGCCGAGTAGCTCGGGCTGAGCCTGTGCGCATGTTGTTGAGGGTTTCCTGCCCCGCCTGCCATCTGGTAGGCTGATCCTGTTACACTGGCGCATCAACTCAGAGGAGCAGTCATGGTCATGATCAACACCGATGACGGGCAAGCTGTCGCCCCCG
>ERZ1674177.200-NODE-201-length-11616-cov-4.814030_pt1 | contig 11616 bp, 7 predicted proteins | sample MGYA00581287_ERZ1674177 | MGnify/ENA primary metagenome ERZ1674177 (study PRJEB41354, sample SAMEA4873336) | human saliva metagenome | biome: human-associated habitat [ENVO:00009003]; feature: mouth environment [ENVO:08000002]; material: saliva material...
CTAGGTGCAAAGTTCCCAATTTCTAAGGCTAAATGTGTTAAATCAAAGCTTCATAATGAGCCATCTGTTCAGGCAATTTCAAAAAAAGCTGTCGTTAAGAAATTGCAGAAGTATTTCCACCGTCCAGAAGGAGTGCCTCTCCAAGAAACAGGAGCGGAATTTAAGATTGAAGTCTCTATTTTGAAGGATAAGGCTACGGTTTTGATTGATACCACAGGTGCTAGTCTCTTTAAGCGTGGCTACCGTACTGATAAAGGTGGAGCACCGATTAAGGAAAATATGGCGGCTGCTATCCTTGAACTTAGTAACTGGTATCCGGATAAACCGTTGATTGACCCGACTTGTGGTTCAGGGACCTTCTGTATTGAGGCTGCAATGATTGGTATGAACATTGCACCAGGATTTAATCGTGATTTTGCCTTTGAAGCATGGAATTGGGTGGATAAAGATTTAGTACAGTCGGTACGTGATGAAGCAGATAGCAAGGCAAACTATGATGTTGAATTAGATATTATGGGTTGTGATATTGATGGCCGTATGGTTGAGATTGCAAAAGCCAATGCTCGTGAGGCAGGTCTTGAAGATGTTATTAAATTGAAACAAATGCGTTTACAGGACCTGAAAACAGATAAAATCAATGGTGTCATTATTTCAAACCCTCCTTATGGTGAGCGTTTGTTGGATGACAAGGCTGTGGATATCTTGTATAATGAAATGGGTCAAACTTTTGCGCCACTTAAAACTTGGAGCAAGTTTATCTTGACCAGCGATGAACAATTTGAAAGCAAATACGGTATGAAAGCCGATAAAAAACGTAAGCTTTATAACGGGACACTCCGTGTTGATTTGTATCAATATTTTGGTGAGCGTGTTCGCCGTTCTGAGGCTAGAAAGGTAAATTAAACGTGTCAGAAGATAAAACACAAAATGGCTATGAAGGTAGCCAAGAGCTAGATTTCCAAGATGCCAAGGAAATGACAGTCGGTGAGGCTGTCCGCAAAGAAGCTGAGATTAATGCTGGTGTAACAGAAACAGATAGCATTTTGGATAAGTATATCAAGCAACACCGCGAAGAAGTTGCCTCACAAAAATTTTCAAAGAAAATTGAAGCTGATGGCGACACATCACCTTTGGATGCTTTTATTCAAAAGCAACGTCAGGAGTTTGCAGATTCAGGTTTGATTGGTCAATCAATGGCTAATGAGTCAATCAACTCAACAGCAGCTACTGAAGAAGTAACACCAGTCACATTTGGTTTTGGTGCTACAGATAACAAGGTTGATGAAACTCAATCTCATATTGACAAGCAGTTGCCGAATGCTCCTGTTGAACCTGAGGTTATTGCAGAACCAGAAAGTCAAAGTTCTGAAGTTATCATTACATCAACGAATGCTGATCGTTTCATCACGTCAGAAACAGAAAAATTTGACCTTGGTGATGCACTTGCAGATTCAGCTACTTCAACTAATCAGCCAGAGCCAGCCTATAACGATGCATTGGTAGATAATATTGATGATAACAATCCTTTGATTGCTAACATCGATGATCCAGAACCACAAAATCCTGTTGTTGCCAATATTGACGATACTGAGCCGCAAGCTTCAAAACCATTGTTGGATGATGTTGCTATCTCAGACACTATCGATTTGGCGGCTATTGCTTCAACAGTAGCAGGAGTAACTGGAGCAAAAGCTGACGAAGAAAAGACAACACCAAAAGTGTCTATGGCAGTTAATCGCCCATCTGCAGAAGACAGAATCTCTTCAGAATCTATTTCGCCATCGCATAAGAGTGCCTTTGATGGTGACATTCCAGTTTACCGCCGTAAAGGTGTTGTTATCGGTGCTCTAGCAGTTCTTGCTTTAGCTATTATTGGTGGTAGCTATGCTCTTTATAAAGGAACACATAGCCAATCAGCAAAACCAACAAGCACAGCTTCTTCAGCAGTGACATCATCATCAAGCAAGGACACAGCAGCTGCTGATAATAAGGCCTTCGAAGAAATGTATAAGAATTTCTTCACAGATGACGAGCAAACAAAACTCGCTAATGATCAATTTGGTAAGCTATCAGATTTGGAAAAACTGCTCAAGAAATTGGAGAAAACCAAGTATTATGATGCAGCTAAGAAAAAATATGATAATTTGAAGAAGCAAATTGAAGCTGTACAAAAGATTAACAGTCAGTTTGAGTCAGATGCTCTTGTAGATGGTAGCTATAATGCCTCTATCGCTGTTAAATCAGATGCTAACTTTAATAATCTTCCAGAAAGCGTAACAACAACTGGGAATGCGAGTCTTGATAGCACTATCCAAGAAGCGATTAAGGGTGGTAAGACTCAGCTTGAAGAAAAAGCTAAGGCTGCGAGCGCAACATCTGCAGCGACAGCTGCTGATAGCGCCAATACTGCTAGTCCTGCTGCACCTTCAGGTGATAACACGTCTGGAGCAGCTTCTACTGGTGGTGGTGCGGCTGCATCAAATACATCTGGAGCGCAAAATGGAGCAGCTAACTCAGCAGGTTCAACAGGTTCAGCTGGTGCGACTGGAGGAACTACTGGTGGCTCAGCTGCAGCTTCAACAGTTGTAACACGCGGAATCACAAATTATAACCCATCAATCCTTCAACGTGACCGCTCACGTGTGCCTTATAATGCAAACGTAGTAGCAGATACAAGTAACCCAGCTTGGACTTGGGCTGATGGTGTTCTTGATAAGATTATTGAAACATCACACTCACGTGGTTACTTCTCAGGAGATAACTTCATCCTTGAACCAGTTAACATCATCAATGGTAATGGTTACTACAACTTGTACCTTCCAGATGGAACTTACCTCTTCAGTATCAACTGTAAGACAGGTTACTATGTTGGTAATGGTTCAGGTCACTCAGATAAACTTGATTATTAATAATAATCTGCGACACTCCCTAGGGAGTGTTTTTTGTTTTATCTTGGTGAAGGCCTAGTTTATAAGGATTTTGTGCTATAATAGAGGGATAAGATAGGGGTGAATACTATGGCAAAATTGATGCCGGGTAGAGTCCGTAATGAGGGTATTGAACTTTTTGAAAAGGATCTCATTACCATTCATCAGGTCTCAGAAACTCAGTTGGATACAACAGTTGACCAACATCATTTAATTTATGCACTCAATGATTCTGAAATCACGTGTGACTGTGATTATTTCGTTCAAAAAGGCTATTGTCCCCATTTGGCAGCGGTTGAGTATTATCTAAAAAATGATAAAGAAGGCCAGCGCCTCTTGGCAGAACTGGAAGAGGAACAAGAATCCTCTCAAGGTCAAGACCGAGGACACTCTTTTGGTGGTTTATTTTTAGAAGGCCTTTCCCTGAATGAAGATGATACCGTTAGATATAGCTTGATGGTAGAGGGAGAGGAATCTACCTTTGGTTCAGAGATTTGGTGGAGTATACGTTTACGTCGCTTACCAGATGAACGTTCTTATGTTATTCGAGATATTCCTGCCTTCCTCAAACTTGTAGAGGCTGAGGGTTATTATCAGATAGGTAAGAACTACTATGAACCCCTATCACTTATTCAATTTGACCAGGCTTCACAGGCATTTTTAGACTTCCTAGGACGGATGATTCCAGATGAAGCCAAGACTAATTTAGACTTTATTTTACCGAATAATGCACGTCACCTTTGTCTCCCTTACGGTTTTTTTGAGGAAGGTTTGAGACGGATGCAAGATTTGGATGGCTTTAGGTTTGAATGGGAAGGAACCGAATATCGCCAACTTTTGGTCGAGGATTTGACTGCTGATGCTCATCTCTTCTCGTTTGATATTTGTGTCGAGCCCAAGATGATTGAATTGACTGTCGCTGAGAAGAATAGTCAGGCCTTTTTTAATAATCGTATTCTCTTTTATCAAGGTGTTTTTTATCGTCTGAATCGAAAACAACAAAAACTTTTGGTTGGCTTACGCTCTCTTCCAATCGGAAGTGATTTGAATAAGCACGTCAGCTTTAATCTCAATGAACAAGCCATCTTGGCTGCTAGTCTTTTTGATTTTAGGACTATGGGGCCGGTTAAGGCACCAAAAGCTTTTAATATCAAGGATTTCACACCGAGATTTCGCTTTGATCTGAAAGGTGACAGTGAGGTTATTCTTACATTAGCTTTTGATTTTGATGGCTTCTTGGTACAAGATCGCCAAGAGTTGAGTCATTTAGGATTTACTAGTAACTATCGTCATGAGCAGGCTGTTTTTCGTTTGATGTCTAAACATGGATTCACCCCTGATTTTCAGTCATCTAAACGATTAAGTAGCAGCCACGAGCTTTACGATTTCTTTACGAATACTCTACCAGATTTTGAAAATGTAGGAACGGTTCTGATTGGCCAGGAGTTGCGTGACTTACGGGTTGAGCAGAGTCCACAGGTTCAGGTAGAGCGTCAGGGAAATTTATTAGATATTTCCTTTGATTTTTCAAGTCTTGACGATGAAGATGTGGATCATGCTTTAGCAGCCTTGATGGAAAGCTCGCCCTATTTTATCAATCGTAGTGGTCAGTTGATTGTTTTTGACGAGGCGACGCATCGTATTAGTGAGAGTCTCAAAACTCTAAGAGCTCGTTACTCAGGAAAAGGTCACCTAGAGCTCAATCAATTAACTGCCTATCAATTGATGGATGCTCTTTCAGAAAGTGATTCTGTTCGTTTTTCAAAAGATTTCCAACTCTTAACGCAACATTTGAGTAAGCCAGAGACCTTTGATTTGCCAACCTATAAGGTAGAAGCTGGCCTTCGTCCCTACCAGGAAAGAGGTGTTCAGTGGCTATCGATGTTGCATCACTATGGTTTTGGCGGTATCTTGGCCGATGATATGGGATTGGGGAAAACTTTGCAAACTATTGCCTATCTCTCTGCACATTTAGAAGAAGGACAACGAGTTTTGGTTTTGTCACCATCAAGCCTGATTTACAATTGGCAGGATGAGTTTAAAAAGTTTGCCCCTCAGTTAGATGTAGCGGTTTCTTATGGACTCAAGCCAAAACGTGATGACATCATTGCTGAAGACCACCAGATTATTATTACAAGCTACGCTTCCTTCCGTCAGGATTTTGATGCCTACAAGGCTGGTAAATATGACTATCTCATTCTCGATGAGGCTCAGGTCATGAAGAATACACAGACAAAGATTGCCCAATATCTACGTGATTTTTCTGTTCCACATTGCTTAGCACTATCTGGAACGCCTATTGAAAATCATTTGTTGGAGATTTGGTCTATTTTCCAGATTATTCTACCAGGACTTTTACCAGCTAAAAAAACTTTCCTTAAGTTAACACCTAAGGAAGTGGCTAGGTATATTTCTCCCTTTATTCTAAGACGTAAAAAAGAAGAGGTCCTTCCTGATCTACCAGATTTGATTGAAATCACTCACCAAAGTGAATTGTCAGATGCTCAAAAGGCTATCTATTTAGCACAATTGCAACAGATGCAACAAGGATTAATTTCGGCAAGTGATCAGGAAATCAACCGTCGTAAGGTGGAAATCTTGTCAGGAATTACCCGCTTACGACAAATCTGTGATACCCCAGCTCTCTTTATGGACTATGCGGGAGATAGCGGAAAATTAGATAGCCTTAGAGAGTTGCTTAGCCAAATTAAGGAATCAGACCATCGTGTCCTTATCTTTTCACAATTTCGTGGGATGTTAGATATTACAGAGGGTCTCTTACAAGAATTAGGAATTTCCTCATATAAGCTAACAGGGTCAACGCCATCTGATAGTCGTCAGGAGATGACCAGAGCCTTCAATCAAGGAAGTCGAGATGCCTTTTTGATTTCTCTGAAAGCAGGAGGAGTGGGACTGAATCTAACTGGTGCTGATACGGTTATTCTGATTGACCTTTGGTGGAATCCAGCGGTAGAAATGCAGGCTATTAGTCGTGCGCATCGTATAGGTCAGGAACAAAATGTCGAAGTTTACCGTTTGATTACAAGAGGGACTATAGAAGAGAAAATTCTTGAGCTTCAAGAAGGCAAGAAAAACCTGGTAACAACCGTCTTGGATGGCAATGAAAGCCGTGCCAGCATGACCGTTGAGGATATTAAAGAAATTCTTGGTATTGCAATATCTTAATTTGTTATATTTGATATTGGAATACTAAGAGGTAAAAATGCTACTAGGCAAATCTTTTGAATTAGGCTATAATAGAATATTGCAAGACGTATCTTCCCATTCCCGATTGTTTATATTAAGATACGCATCATCTCGAAAATGAAAGGAAGTCTTTTATGCATCGCCAAAGACGACAATTTCCGCTGATTCCAGACGGGGAACCTTGCTTGCAAGAACCGGTCTCTATGCGCCTATACGAAAATGAAGATTTAATCACAAATATCCGTGGCCCTTACCAAGATAAGGACTACAATGATTTGTTGCCGAACTATGATTTCTTGTCAGCTAAGCCTAGCAATCGTAAGCAGGCTCCAAAACGAGTGGAGACACAAGAAGCTGGCATGACTTATGCTGAGGAAGCCCGTGAAAAGGCTAAGCGTGATGTACGTGAGAAACGCCAAAAATTCCTCCGCCAAGAAGTTCAACAAACCAAACATACTAATAGCCGTCAACTGACTGCTAAGCCTAAGGTAGAAGCTAAACCAAGCTTTGAGGCTACTGTTGAGCCAGCTGCTGTAACAACAGATAAAGGACCAGTGACAGCCTCTATCTTGGGAGCTCCTGTAAGTGCTATCAAGCGAACTTTAGCACCTAATGGGAAGCACTCAAAGATCCATCACTTGGCAAATCGTCTGCAACAAGATTCTTACATCTTGGCAGAAGTGGCCCCAACCTATCAACAGCCTAGTAACCCATCTCGTAAGAACGTCAAGAAAAATAGCTATGACTTCTTGAAACGTAGCCAGGTTTATAATTACCCAGAACGTCAAACTTACCGTGAACACCGAGTTGCTCAAGAATTAAATTTGACGCATTTAGAAGACGCAAACTAATCGCAGTGCGATTGTAAGGAGAAACTATGTCAAAAACTTATCATTTTATTGGAATTAAAGGATCTGGTATGTCAGCTTTGGCTTTGATGCTCCACCAAATGGGACACAAGGTTCAAGGTTCAGATGTGGAAAAATATTACTTCACTCAACGTGGTCTTGAGCAAGCAGGTATTCCTATCCTTCCTTTCGATGAAAAAAACATCACAGAAGATGTTGAATTGATTGCTGGAAATGCCTTTCGTGAAGATAACAACGTTGAAGTTGCTTATGCAATTAAAAATGGCTACAGCTTTAAGCGTTACCACGAGTTCTTGGGTCACTTCATGGATCAATTCACTAGCTTTGGTGTGGCAGGTGCACATGGTAAGACTTCTACAACAGGTCTCTTGTCACATGTTATGAAAAATATCACCGACACGTCATACCTTATCGGTGACGGAACTGGACGAGGTTCTGCTAATGCACAATACTTTGTCTTTGAGTCTGATGAATATGAACGTCATTTCATGCCATACCACCCAGCATACTCAATCATCACTAACATTGACTTTGACCATCCTGATTACTTTACAAGTATCGATGATGTGTTCTCTGCCTTTGATGACTATGCTAAGCAAGTGCAAAAAGGACTCTTTGTTTACGGTGAGGATCCACACCTTCGTAAGATTACAGCCAATGCGCCAATCTATTACTACGGTTTTGAAGAAAATGATGACTTTATGGCAACAGATATTGTGCGTACAACGACAGGGTCTAATTTTAAGGTGAAACATGATGGACAAATCCTTGGAGAATTCCATGTGCCAGCCTATGGTCGTCACAATATTTTGAATGCAACTGCGGTTATTGGGAACCTCTATGTAGCCGGTTTTGACATGGACTTGGTTGCGGAGCACCTTAAAACTTTCTCAGGTGTTAAACGCCGTTTCACAGAGAAAATTATCAGTGGTACTGTTGTCATCGATGACTTTGCCCACCATCCAACTGAAATTATTGCAACGCTTGATGCAGCACGTCAAAAGTACCCATCTAAAGAGATTGTTGCTATTTTCCAACCACATACCTTCACACGTACCATCGCCCTTCTTGATGAATTTGCTGAAGCTTTGAACGAAGCAGATGCTGTTTATTTGGCACAAATTTACGGTTCAGCGCGTGAGGTTGACCATGGTGATGTTAAGGTTGAAGATCTTGCTGCTAAGATCAATAAACCTGCCAAAGTGGTTACAGTTGAAAATGTCTCACCTCTCCTTGACCATGACAATGCTGTTTATGTCTTTATGGGAGCTGGAGATATCCAACTTTACGAACGCTCGTTTGAAGAGCTTCTAGCAAGCTTGCAAACACACATGTAATATATTAAGGGCTGTAGCGATTTCGCTCAGCTCTTTCTCTTAATAGAAAGGAATTTGATATGCTTATTCGACATGCCCGAGAGGATGATTGGGCTGATGTTGTTCGTATCGAACAAGAAAATTTTTCGCCTGAAGAGGCTGCAACTCCAGAGGCCATTGCGGAGCGTTTAGAGACGATTTGTGATACCTTTCTAATTGCTGAAATTGATGGCGTTGTAGCTGGCTACATCGAAGGACCTGTGATTGCGGAACGTTACCTCACAGATGACCTGTTCCATAAGGTGGCTCCTAATGCTAGTCAAGGAGGCTTTATTGCAGTGACTAGTTTGTCTATCTCCAAAGATTTTAAAGGGCAAGGTATTGGAACAGCCTTGATTGCAGCGCTTAAAGATCTGGCTATTGCTCAAAAACGTCAAGGTATTAGCTTGACTTGTCATGATTACTTGATTGCCTACTATGAGATGAATGGTTTCACTGATGAGGGAGAATCAGAATCAAATCATGGTGGAAGCTCTTGGTATAATATGGTCTGGGAGAACCCAGAAACCCATTGATTTCAGTGTTACGTTACTGTGACAAAGGACCAATTGATTTGCATTAACTGACTTTTTAAGATATAATGGCGTTTGTTACTATAGAGGAGGTATGCCTTGACGGACAAGTTTAATGAACACTCGGAAGCTTCTGAAGATAGCCTAAGCTTCAAAGATCAGATTCTCCGAGACTTACAAGAAGCGACACGGCTCCGTTCTCTTCGTGAGGAGGAGCATAATAAAAGTGCAACTATGCCCGAGACACCACTTTCAACGTCAGCTGAGAGCGCTACAACTCGTAGTGATTCAGCGTCTAATAAAGTAAGTAACCAAGATTTTAGTTCACATTCTGTTTCTCACAGTGCCTTTGCTAAATCTATGACTTCTGAGACAGCCCAAGATTCTCAACAAGATAGTCTTGGCTTGTTTTCAGATTCTCAAGCGGAGTCTTTAGTATCTGATGCTCATTCAAACCTAGCGTCTATTCCTAAAGAGCCAATTGAGGAGGAGACAAAGGTAAATATTCCTCAGGAGACTGAAACGTCGAAACGCCGTTTTAAACGTCCAGTTTGGGAGACTAGTCTTAACGAAGCATCTGAAGAGGAGTATATTCCTGCAGATGTGGCTAAGGAGCTCATTGAAGCTAAGTCTAACGAAGCTATTTATACAGACCCTAAAGAATTGGAGGCCAAATTGACCTCAGAACGTCAAAAAGAAGCATTCTTGCAGGAACATCATGAAACAAGTGACCAAGCGTCGCAAGAAAAGGTTCAATCAGAGCTAGTAGCTGATGGTAATGAGGATGATGAGAGTATTTCTCTAGAAGCCTCTGGAAAACCTAAGAAAAAGAAAGGCAAGAAAGTGAAGAAGAAAAAGTCTTCGCCAAAAGATGGTAAACAGGCTGACATTGTCGACGAAGAGCCGATTTTACGTTCTAACCGAAATCACAAACGCAATAAAAATAACCGCCGTGCTGGGAAAATTGCAAGAAATATTATTATCTTCTTGCTTCTTATCTTGTCAGTAGCGACATTCTTTGGTTATCGTTATGTTAGTGATGCTGTTGGCGCAAAAGATGTTAATTCAACTAAGTTTGTTAGTGTTGAAATTCCCGAAAATTCAGGTAGCAGTTATATTGGCCAACTCTTGGAATCAGCTGGTGTTATTAAGTCTGGTAAGGTCTTTAATTACTATACCAAGTTTAAGAACATCTCAAATCTGAAAAGTGGTTATTACAACCTTCAGGCTAGCATGACCATGGATGAAATTATTGAGGCACTTCAGAAAAAAGGAAGTGATAAACCTCAGGAGCCATCTCTTGGTACGGTCTTAGTCAAAGAAGGATATACCATTGATCAAATTTCCAAGGCAGTTGAAGTTAATTCTTCAGCTAAAAAAGGCAAAAAATCATCAACTGGACTTAAGGCGAAAGATTTCTTGAAATTGATGAAGGATGATGCTTTCATTACTAAGATGAAAGCGAAGTATCCAACCTTGTTGGCAAACCTTCCGAATTCTACGGATGCTAAGTATGTCCTAGAGGGTTATCTGTTCCCAGCGACTTATAACATTCATGATGATACGACGGTGGAGTCTTTGGCAGAGGAAATGTTGTCAACGATGGACACCTACCTATCACCTTACTATGCGACGATTTCATCTAGTGGACACAATGTTAATGAGATTTTGACCCTAGCTTCTCTTGTTGAAAAAGAAGGAGCTACAGATGACGACCGTAAAAATATTGCTAGCGTCTTCTATAATCGTCTAAACTCAGACATGGCTCTACAAAGTAATATCGCAGTTCTTTATGCTCTTGGAAAACTTGGTCAGGAAACGACCTTGAAAGAAGATGCAACTATTGACACAAACATTGACTCCCCTTATAATGATTATGTTCATAAGGGGTTGATGCCAGGTCCTGTGGACAGTCCTAGTCTGTCTGCGATTGAAGCGGTTATCAATCCATCATCTACCAAGTACATGTACTTTGTGGCAGATGTAACCACTGGTAATGTCTATTTTGCTGAAAGCTATGAAGAGCATCAGCATAACGTTGAAACTTACATTAACAGCAAACTAAAAGATAAATAGTCTGATTGGCTCATTAAAACCAAGCAAACGAATAGTGATTTTGATGATGCAGCCAACGGCTCAAAAAATAGAAAAGAGAAAAAAATGGCAGAAAAAACATATGTAATGACACAAGCAGAGAAAGAACAACTTGAAGCGGAATTGGAGGAGTACAAACTCGTCCGTCGTCCAGAAGTTGTAGAACGTATTAAGATTGCACGTTCTTATGGTGACCTTTCAGAAAACTCTGAGTATGAAGCAGCCAAAGACGAGCAAGCCTTTGTTGAAGGACAAATTCAGATTCTTGAAACAAAAATTCGTTATGCAGAAATCGTTGATAGTGATGCTGTTGCTAATGACGAGGTTGCAATTGGTAAAACTGTTGTTGTTCAAGAAGTTGGTACAAACGACAAAGATACTTATCATATCGTTGGGGCAGCCGGTGCTGACATCTTCTCAGGTAAGATTTCAAATGAAAGCCCAATTGCTCAAGCTTTGATTGGTAAGAAAGTTGGCGACAAAGTCGCTATCGAATCACCAGCAGGTAGCTACTCTGTAGAAATCCTTAGTGTAGAAAAAACAGCCTAAGTGACTGTTGGCGTTAAAGTGTCTAATATTTGAAACTAGTGGGAGTGAGACAAAGCAGTTGTTCTGTCTCACTCCCTTTTTG
>ERZ1674177.201-NODE-202-length-11565-cov-18.646047_pt1 | contig 11565 bp, 8 predicted proteins | sample MGYA00581287_ERZ1674177 | MGnify/ENA primary metagenome ERZ1674177 (study PRJEB41354, sample SAMEA4873336) | human saliva metagenome | biome: human-associated habitat [ENVO:00009003]; feature: mouth environment [ENVO:08000002]; material: saliva material...
GCTGTTCGCGTCCGACCAACCCGACCGGCAACGTGCTGACCGACGGCGAAATGGCACGGCTGGACGCTTTGGCGCAGGAACACGGGATTCCGCTGATTATCGACAACGCTTATGGAATGCCGTTCCCGAATATTATTTACAGCGATGTAACGCTGAATTGGCACGAAAACATCAATCCTCTGCTTCAGCCTTTCCAAAGTCGGCTTACCGGGCGTGCGCACCGGCATCATCGTCGCCGCGCCGGAAGTGGTCAAAGCCGTGATTGTGAACCTGTCGCCTACCCGCTTCGGCGCAGCCATTGCAACGCCGCTGTTGCGGGACGGTCGTCTGAAACAGCTTTCAGACGACGTCATCCGGCCGTTTTACCGCAATCAGGCACAAACTGCCGTCTCGCTGCTCAAGCGCGAGCTGGGCGCATATCCGCTGAAAATCCACAAGCCTGAAGGCGCGATTTTCCTGTGGCTCTGGTTTGAAAACCTGCCCGTTTCGTCGCAAACTCTGTACGAAATGCTCAAAGCCGAAGGCACGCTGATTACTCCGGGCGAGCATTTCTTTGTTGGCATCGATACGCAAGATTATCCGCATGAGCATTGCGCAGGACGCGGAAATGCTGGAAAAAGGCATCGCCGCCATCGGCAGGGTGGTGCGCGGTTTGTACGATGCGGCGTAAACGGTAAAGTTGATAGCCATTCAGTCAAAAGGTCGTCTGAAAACAGTTTCAGACGACCTTTTGTCATTTATTTATTTTTTTTGAAATGAAATTAATTTTCTTTTAAAATTAACCGTTACGATCGACTTTTGAAAGAAAATACAAAAATGATTAAGCCTGCTTCCAGACTCAGCATCCTCAGCCTCTCCCTCCTTGCCGTTTCGGCGGCATCTGCCTCAGACGAACCCCAAGACCGAGAAATCTCCGAACTCGAAACCATCACCGTAACCGCCAGCGCGGACGCATCCAAGGGCGGTTTGATTCCTGCATTTAAAGGCGGACAGGTGGCGCGCGGCAGCCGCGTGGGTATTTTGGGCAATAAAAAAAACCTAGAATCGCCGTTCTCCAATACTGCTTACACCAATAGGCTGATTCAGGACAAACATGCGCGCAGCGTCGGCGACGTACTGCAAAACGACCCGACCGTCCGCGTTGCGCGCGGTTACGGCAATTTTCAGGAAGCATATTTCATACGCGGCTTTGCCGCCGAATCGGACGATACTATGTACAACGGCCTTTACGGCATCCTGCCGCGCCAATACATCGCCACCGAGCTTTTCGAACGCGTGGAAGTCCAGCGCGGCGCATCCGCCTTCTTAAACGGCATGGCGCCGGGCGGCAACAATATCGGCGGAACGGTATCCGTATTGCCCAAACGCGCGTCCAATGAAGGATTGAACCGGCTGACTGCCAATTACGGCGCGGGAAAACGCGGTGGTTTGGCGGCGGACGTGGCGCGCCGTTTCGGACAAAATCAGGAATTCGGCGTGCGCGTCAATGCGGCGCACCATAACGGCAAAACCGCAATAGACGACGAAAAGTCCAAACTCAGCCTGGTCAATGTCGGCCTAGACTGGCGCAATGAAAATGCCCGCCTGTCCGCCGATTTGGGCTGGCAGGACAACAAGCTCAAAGCCACGCGTACCAATGTTACCCTGTCAGGCCTGACCGCCGTGCCGGCCGCGCCTGATGCTTCGTCCAACTGGGCGCAGCCGTGGACGTATTCCAACGAGCGCGACTGGTTCGGCACAATGCGCGGCGAATACGATTTCAACGACAACCTGACTGCCTACGCCGCCTATGGCTTCCGCCGCAGCAAGGAAAACAATTCTCTGGCAAACCTGACTGTCCGCAATGTCAACGGCGACGGATCGATTTACCGCTTTGACAACGCGCGTAAGGATAAAATCGACACGGGCGAAATCGGTTTGCGCGGCAAATTCAATACGGGCGCGGTAGAGCACGAATGGACCGCCGCCGCCAACCGTTTCCAATCCTCGCGCAAAAACGCTTACATCATGGATTGGGGCAACCAATATACGACCAACCTCTACAATCCGTCCCGCTATCCGCAACCCGCAGCCGCCAACCCGCTGTATTCGGGCAACGACATGGGCAATCCTGCTGTTACCGGCAAAACACGCCTGACCAGCTTCGCCTTGGGCGACACCTTCAGCCTTTGGGACAAACGCCTGCAATTCATGCTCGGTGCGCGCTGGCAGCAGGTGCATAACAAGGCTTACGCCTATAATACGGGCGCGCAAACCGAAAATTACAAAAAATCGCGCCTCAGTCCCTCCGTCGGCGCGGTGTACCGCATCACGCCGAATTGGTCGGTGTACGGCAACTACATCGAAAGCCTGGGACAAGGCGCGACCGCAGGCTCGACTGCCTCCATCAACGGCCGGGCCTACGCCGTCAGCAATGCTGGCGAATCGCTCAAACCCTATGTTTCCAAACAAAAAGAAATCGGCACGAAATTTGAAGCTAACGGCTTCGGCGCGGGATTGGCCCTGTTCCACACTGACAAACCGCGTTCGCTTTACGTTGCCGAAAGCGGCAACACCGCCCGCTTCACCTCCGAAGGCAAAGACCGCCACCGGGGCGCGGAAATCACCGTTTACGGGGAAGTCGCACAAGGTGTGAGGCTCTTGGGCGGCATTACCCTGCTTGATGCCAAGCAGAAATCTACTGGCTCATCTTCAACTGACGGCAAACGCACCATCGGCGCGGCTAAAACCCAAGCCAACATCGGATTGGAATGGGAAGTGCCGAAAGTGCAGGGTTTGGCATTTGACGGACGCATGGTTTACACCGGTTCTTCCTACGCCGATGCGGCCAATACGCTTAAAGTCGGCGGCTGGACGCGCTTCGACATCGGCGCGCGCTACCACACCCAAATCGGCAGGCACGAAGCCACCTTCCGCGCCCGCCTCGATAATGTTGCCAACAAGAAATACTGGGCATCCGTCGGCGGCTATCCCGGCAGCGGCTACCTAAACGCCGGCGCGCCGCGCAGCTTCTCCCTGTCGGCATCCGTCGATTTTTAAGGCAGCAAACGGCAAAGGCCGTCTGAAAAATATTCAGACGGCCTTTAAGAATGTCGGCAAACCCTTTCCCCTACCGCAAAAACAAGACAAGCTCACGACAAATCAGCCGGTTGCATTTTCAGCAGCCTCTGATGCCGTGATGTCTTTACCCGAAACCGCCCTGCCCTAAGGCCGCGTTTTCGGACAACCGCTGCAAAATTCCCCGTCTTCCCGACGGTAGTGTTGGCAGCAGGTGGCCAGTTGTGCCTGAAACCCCTGTGTTTCCCCGTCCCACACCAGCGCGCCGTTGCAGCGTACCGCCAAAGCATCCTGCCATTGCCGCGCCAGCATTTCCGTTTCACCGCGCGAGAGCAGGCGCAGGGCATGTGCGGCAGACAGAGCTTTGAGCACCGCATCGCCGAGGAAATATTCCGCCAGCTTCGCACCCAAAGGATAATGCGGACGAATCAGCGGCAGCGAGGCGTACAGATAGGCTTTCAAATCTGTGGCGGTTCGTGAAACGGCTTCCTGCCTGAGCCGCACCGTACAATCCTGCACCGCAATGCCGAAACGTGCGGTAAACAGCCCGTCGAAAGTGTGGGCAAAACCTGAAAAATCGGGCGATGCACCTTTGACCGATGCCGCCCACACACCCAGATAAACCGGCTGCCACATCCATAAAAGCCAAGTGCGGCAAGCCCAATAGACCGCCCCTGCTTCAGGATGTGCCACGGAGAGCCTGCCGAACGCCGATGCCATGATCTCCGCTTCGCGACTGTCCGCCTCTGTTTCAGACGGCCTCGCATCGCCGTCCAAAGCAGGCAGCGCAAGGGCGCAGAAACGGATGATGTCTTGGATGGCGAGAGTGTTTGGGAGGCTCATGTCTGCATTTGAATTGAAATAAGAATTGTTATATTTTAACTATATCCAACCGGGCGGAAAAGTTGCCGTTTGACAGCGGACGGACAAAACCGGAACAAAGCGGCAAAGCCGCAGGCCGTACAGACAGTATGGAACCGGTTCACACGGTGTTTCAACACCTTAGCGTATCGTCCGCTTTGAACAGGACAAGCCGGTTCCGTACCGTTTTTTTGTTTATCCGCCGGCAAACATCCTCCGCCCCATTTTACCGAAAGGCCGTCTGAACCCGTGTTCCAACTACAAAACGCCTCATTTGCCGTGCCCGGGCGCACCCTGCTGCACGATATTTCCCTCTCTTTCGAACCGAACAAGGTTTACGGCCTGATCGGACACAACGGCTCGGGCAAGTCCACCCTGCTCAAGCTGCTGACGCGCCAACACGAATTGGCCGGCGGCAGGATATTGCTGGACGGCAGGGACATTCATGACTATTCCGTGCGCGGATACGCCAAAGAAGTCGCCTATCTGCCGCAGCACCTGCCGGCCGCCACCGCACTGACTGCCCGCGAGCTGGTCATGATGGGGCGTTATGCATGGAGCGGCCTGTTGGGGCGCACCAACGATGCGGACAGGGAGGCGGTCGCCCAAGCCTTCCGGCTGACGCACACCGAAAAATTTACCGGACAAATCGTCGATACCCTCTCGGGCGGCGAGCGTTCGCGCATCTGGCTGGCAATGTGCCTGGCGCAGCAAAGCCGCTTCCTGCTCTTGGACGAACCGCTCGCCGCTTTGGACATCGCCCACCAGATAGAAGTGATGGCACTGGTGCAGAAGCTGTCGCGCGATTTGGGGCTGGGCGTGATTATCGTCATCCACGACATCAATCTGGCGGCGCAATATTGCGACGAACTGGTCGCGCTCAAACAAGGGCGGCTGTTGAAAACGGGCAGGCCGTCCGAAATCATGACGGCGCAAGTGTTGAAAGACATTTACAGCGTCGAGATGAACATCATCGCCCACCCCGAAAACGGCCGCCCCGTGGCATTGCCTTGAAAAATTCTTCCAAGAAGAACACGTCGTCTGAAAAGCCGGAATGTGCAGGTCGGATACCCGTATCCGACAAAACGCAGATATTTCGGTTGCTTTGAACGGCACCGCCAATTTGAAAATATCGGATTCGAGAATCCGACCCACATTTTTCAGACGACCTTGACCCCAACCCCCGAAAGACTGCCGAACAAATGTCCCACCGCTTTTCAGACGACCTCCCCCACTTTGCCGCACGGCTGTTTCTCACCGCCGCCGCGCTGTTTGCCGTTTTTTCCCATGCCGCACCGCGTGTAGCGACTTCGGACTGGACGATAACCGAAACGCTGACGGCGATGGGGCATCCGCCCGTCGGTGTCGCCGACAGAAGGGTTTACGATACCTGGGTAAACTATCCGCCGCTGCCTGCCTCGGCGAAAGAGGCAGGTTTGCGCTTCCAGCCGAACCTGGAGAGGCTCTATCAGATCAAACCCGATTTCTTCGTACAATCTTCATGGTATGCCGCCGCCAAGCCGCAATTTGAAAAAATCGCGCCGGTACACGAGCTGGATTTCGGTACCCCAAAAGGCATCGAATACGCGCACACGCTGGATACGACGCGCAAACTGGGCAGGCTTATCGGCGATACGCCGGCTGCCGAAAAGCTGATACGCGACACGGAAAACCTGTTCGCCCGCGCCCGTCCCGTACTCGCCCCCTACCGCAACCGCCCCTTTGCGGCCGTCCAGTTTGCCGACGGCCGGCATTTGCGGATTTACAGCAAAACTTCGCTCTTTCAGGTCGTTTTCGACAAGCTGGGGCTGAAAAACGCATGGACGGGCAAGAGCAACGAATGGGGGTTTGAAAACATCACGCTGGTGGACTTGGCCAAGCTGCCGCCGGATACGGTGCTGATTATCGTCAAACCGCATCCGCAAAATACGCGGCCGGTATTGGAAAAAAGCACGCTTTGGAAAAGACTGCCGTTTAGCAGGCCGGAAAACCGCCGTATTTTCGAACCGTCGTGGAGCTACGGCGCACTACCCTCCATGCAACACTTCACTTTGCAACTGATGCGTTCGATGCCGTCTGAAACGGCATCCGCAAACAAGGAGGCCGCATGGTAAATATGTTCAGACGACCCCTGCCCCCGCTTGCCGTCCTGCTGCTTCTTTTGTGTGCGCTGACGGCATGGTGGATCTTGAAGCTGGAATGGACGCTGCCGTGGCTGCGGATTTTCGACTGCCCCGACACCCTGCCCCTGGACGCACTGATGGTGCAGAACAATACCCTGCCGCGTATGGCGATGGCGCTGCTCGCCGGCGGCAGTACGGCGGCGGCAACCATGCTGATGCAGCAGCTGATGCGCAATCCGCTCGCCTCTGACGGCACGCTGGCAGTCAGCAGCGGCGCACAGACGGCACTGGTGGCGGCAACCGTATTCGCCCCCTCCTTCCTCTCCTACGGCACGTCCGCCGTGGCGTTTGCCGGTGCGGCGGTGGCCTTGGGCGCAGTCTTGTGGCTGTCGTCCCGGCGCGGCCTGCAACCGCTTACCGTCGTGCTGGCAGGCCTGGTGGTCAGCCTCTATCTCGGCTCGCTGACGGGCATTGTGATGCTGTTTTTCAGCGAAGAGACGCGCGGCGTGATGCAGTGGGGCAGCGGCTCGCTGGTGCAGGACAGTTGGCGCGACACGCTGGGACTTTTGTGGCGCGTCGCCGCAACCGCCCTGTTTACAGCCTTTCTGATCAAACCGCTGACCATCATGAGCCTGGGCGACACGCAGGCGGAAGCGGTGGGCATCCCTGTCAAAAAAATCCGCCTGCTCTCGTTGGCAGCGGCGGCCTTTTTGGGCGCAAGCGTGGTCGGCTTCGTCGGCATGATGGGCTTTGCCGGACTGGCGGCGGCCACGCTGGTACGGCAGACGGGCGTGCGCACACTGCCCATGCGCCTGATCTGTTCCTTCATCATCGGCGCACTGCTTTTGATGCTGACTGACAACAGCCTGATGCTGCTGAAGCACTATCGCGGCATAGACCTGCCTGCCGGTGCAGTAACGGCACTCATCGGCGCGCCGCTTCTGCTGTGGCTGATGATGAAAACCCCGTCCCGTCCTTCTTTTCAGACGGCCTCCGACACCGCGCCTGCCGCGCTGCATACCTCGCGCCTGTTGCGCCTGCTGCCGCTGATTGCCATTGCCGCAGCGGTATTGGCCCTGACCGTCGGACGCTACGATGAAACCCTGCGCCTGACCATAGACCCCGAATATTTCGTATTCCGCTGTCCGCGCGTGATGCTTGCCGCCGCCACCGGCACCATGCTCGCGCTGACCGGCGTGATGCTGCAAAGGCTGACGCAAAATCCGATGGCGGGACCCGAACTCTTGGGCATCAGTTCCGGCACGGCATTCGGCGCGATGGCCTGCGTCATGCTGTTCGGCATCACTTCGGGCAGCGGCTGGTTTTGGCTGGTCGGAGTGATTTCCGCACTGGCATCCTTGGGACTGTTGATGCTGTTCAACCGCAAAAACGGGCTGACTCCCGAAAAAGTCCTGCTCACCGGCATGGCCATCGCCGCCCTTGCCGATGCCGCCATCCGCATTTGGACGGCAAGCGGCGACTACCGCGTACAACAGCTATTGGTATGGATGTCCGGCTCGACCTATCAGGCAACGCCCGAATCCGCCCTCATCGTCAGCCTCCTCGCCGCCGCTTCGCTCCTGCTCATCCTTCCCCTGCAACGCTGGCTGGGCCTGCTCAGCCTGAACGCCGATGTCGCCCAATCCACCGGCGTCAACGTCTCCCTTGCACGGATGGTGCTGATCGCCTCAAGCGCGGCACTGACTGCCGCCGCCACCCTGCTTATCGGTCCCTTGAGCTTCGTCGGCCTGCTTGCCCCCCACCTTGCCCGTATGCTCGGCGCACGCCTGCCCAAACAGCAACTTGCCGCCGCCGCACTCATCGGCGCATCGGTTATGATGACGGCCGACTGGCTGGGCAGGCAGGTAATGTTCCCTTACGAAGTCCCCGCCGGAATGATGGCCACGCTCATAGGCGGCGCATATTTCATGATGATGATGCGCAAGCTTTAATGCGAACGGAGATACAAAAAGGTCGTCTGAAAACAGTTTCAGACGGCCTTTTTGTTTAACATGTTTATTCGATAATAAAAATCTAACAAAAATAAAATCTCAATTAATAATAACAATATTAAATTGAAGTCATAGTTCCAATAGTCAAAACCTTTCTGTATAGTTCTTTTCATAGTTTAAGTAAAAGGAAAAACAAATGTCGATACAAGAAATTTATGAATACCAAGAAACCGGCTACGAATATGCCTTCCGGCAAATCGTTTTATAAATCACTGACCATTTTGCAAAGGAAATCATCATGACCGTCTCTAAATGCCCTGTTACCCACCTGACCATGAACAACGGCGCGCCCGTTGCCGACAATCAAAACAGCCTGACCGCAGGCCCACGCGGCCCTCTGCTGGCGCAGGATTTGTGGCTGAATGAAAAACTCGCCGACTTCGTGCGCGAAGTCATCCCCGAACGCCGTATGCACGCCAAAGGTTCGGGCGCGTTCGGTACGTTCACCGTAACGCACGACATCACGAAATACACCCGCGCCAAAATCTTCAGCGAAGTTGGCAAGAAAACCGAGATGTTCGCCCGTTTCACCACCGTGGCAGGCGAACGCGGCGCAGCCGATGCAGAACGCGACATCCGCGGCTTTGCGTTGAAGTTTTATACCGAAGAAGGCAACTGGGATATGGTCGGCAACAACACGCCCGTATTCTTTCTGCGCGACCCGCGCAAATTCCCCGATCTGAACAAGGCGGTCAAACGCGACCCGCGCACCAATATGCGTTCCGCTACGAACAACTGGGACTTCTGGACGCTGCTGCCCGAAGCCCTGCACCAAGTCACCATCGTCATGAGCGACCGCGGCATCCCCGCCAGCTACCGCCATATGCACGGCTTTGGTTCGCATACTTACAGCTTCTGGAACGGAGCGGGCGAGCGTTTTTGGGTGAAATTCCATTTCCGCAGCCAGCAAGGCATTAAAAACCTGACCAACGAAGAAGCCGCCAAAATCATTGCAGATGACCGCGAAAGCCACCAGCGCGACCTGTACGAAGCCATCGAACGCGGCGAGTTTCCAAAATGGACGATGTACATCCAAGTCATGCCTGAAGCCGATGCAGAAAAAGTGCCTTATCATCCGTTTGACTTGACCAAAGTTTGGCCGAAAAAAGACTATCCGCTGATTGAAGTGGGCGAATTCGAGTTGAACCGCAATCCCGAAAACTTCTTCGCCGATGTGGAACAATCCGCCTTCGCACCGAGCAACCTCGTTCCCGGTATCGGCGCCAGCCCCGACAAAATGCTGCAAGCGCGTTTGTTCAATTACGCTGATGCGCAGCGCTACCGTTTGGGCGTAAACTTCCGCCAAATTCCCGTCAACCGTCCGCGTTGCCCTGTTCACAGCAACCAACGTGACGGGCAAGGCCGCGCCGACGGCAACTACGGCAGCCTGCCGCACTACGAACCCAACAGCTTCGGCCAATGGCAGCAACAACCCGACTTCGCCGAACCGCCTTTGAAAATCAACGGCGACGCGGCTCACTGGGACTACCGCCAAGACGATGACGACTACTTCAGCCAACCGCGCGCCTTGTTCAATCTGATGAGCGACGCGCAGAAACAGGCTTTGTTCGACAACACCGCCGCAGCCATGGGCGACGCGCCCTATTTCATCAAATACCGCCACATCCGCAACTGCTACCGTTGCGATCCGGCATACGGCGAAGGCGTAGCCAAAGCCCTTGGACTGACTGTCGAAGATGCCCAAGCGGCACGAGCCAACGACCCGGCCTTAGGTCAACCTGGTTTACTGTAAGGAGGCATTATGTGGATAGAAATTGAAGAAATCTTGTCTCAAGCCGTCCGATACAGCCGTTCGGGCAAAAAGTAACGGTTTAGATCATTAATCAGGCCGTCTGAAACGCAAAATAAAGTTTCAGACGGCCTTTTTGATGATGAAGTTTATTTAACTGCTTCTGATTCAATAGAACTGGCTAGCCTTATTTTTCTACAACTACCCTGGCACCATCTCACGCTTCTTACTGGCAAATAAAAAACCGCACGGCTAATTACCGTGCGGTTTTGCTTTTATCTGAAGGGTTCAGACGGCCTTACATCATGCCGCCCATACCACCCATGCCGCCCATATCAGGCATAGCAGGTTTTTCTTCAGGGATTTCAGCGATCATGCAGTCTGTGGTCAGCATCAGGCCGGCGATAGATGCGGCGTGTTGCAGCGCAGAACGGGTTACTTTGGCAGGGTCGAGTACGCCCATTTCGATCATGTCGCCGTATTCGCCGGAGCCTGCGTTGTAACCGTAGTTGCCTTTGCCTTCCAGCACTTTGTTCACGACCACGCTAGGCTCGCCGCCTGCGTTGGCAACGATTTGGCGCAGCGGAGACTCAACGGCGCGCAAGACGATTTGTACGCCTGCGTCTTGGTCGGCATTGCCGGTGTGCAGGTTTTCCAAAGCGGCACGGGCGCGCAACAGGGCTACGCCGCCGCCGGCAACCACGCCTTCTTCAACGGCTGCGCGGGTAGCGTGCAGCGCGTCTTCCACGCGGTCTTTTTTCTCTTTCATTTCCACTTCGGTAGCAGCACCGACTTTGATCACTGCCACACCGCCTGCCAATTTAGCCACGCGCTCTTGCAGTTTTTCTTTGTCGTATTCGCTGGTTGCGGTTTCGATTTGTTGGCGGATTTCGGCAACACGCGCTTCGATTTGGGCTGCGTCGCCGAAGCCGTCGATGATGGTGGTGTTTTCTTTACCGATTTCGATGCGTTTGGCTTGACCCAAATCGTCCAAAGTCGCTTTTTCCAGAGACAGGCCGACTTCTTCGGAAATCACCACGCCGCCGGTCAGGATAGCGATGTCTTGCAACATGGCTTTGCGGCGGTCGCCGAAGCCAGGGGCTTTAACGGCAACGGTTTTCAGAATGCCGCGGATGTTGTTCACCACCAAAGTCGCCAAGGCTTCGCCTTCTACGTCTTCAGCGATAATCAACAGCGGACGGCTGGCTTTGGCCACTTGTTCCAAAACAGGCAACAAGTCGCGGATGTTGCTGATTTTTTTGTCGAACAACAATACAAACGGATTGTCCAAAGCAGCGATTTGTTTTTCAGCGTCGTTGATGAAGTAAGGAGACAGGTAGCCGCGGTCGAATTGCATACCTTCAACCACGTCCAGCTCGTTTTCCAAAGATTTGCCGTCTTCAACGGTAATCACGCCTTCTTTGCCGACTTTTTCCATCGCTTCGGCGATAATCGCGCCGACTTGTTCGTCAGAGTTGGCGGAAATAGAGCCGACTTGGGCGATTTCTTTAGAAGTGTCGCAAGGTTTGGCGATGTTTTTCAGCTCGTCAACCAAAGCGGCAACGGCTTTGTCGATACCGCGTTTCAGGTCGGTCGGATTCATGCCTGCGGTAACGTATTTCATGCCTTCGGCAACGATGGATTGTGCCAATACGGTAGCGGTAGTGGTACCGTCACCGGCTACGTCGTTGGTTTTGGACGCCACTTCTTTCACCATTTGCGCGCCCATGTTTTCGAATTTGTCTTTCAATTCGATTTCTTT
>ERZ1674177.202-NODE-203-length-11549-cov-7.412650_pt1 | contig 11549 bp, 9 predicted proteins | sample MGYA00581287_ERZ1674177 | MGnify/ENA primary metagenome ERZ1674177 (study PRJEB41354, sample SAMEA4873336) | human saliva metagenome | biome: human-associated habitat [ENVO:00009003]; feature: mouth environment [ENVO:08000002]; material: saliva material...
ACGTTTTCAGGGCATATCGAAAACTGACCGAGGGGAATTGCATGCGACTTTTCGAGGAGGAACGGTTACCCCCGGCCACAACACCCCCGTCACACCGGTGGGGGCTCCCCAACGGGAGCCGCACCCCCTCACTCAAGGAGCCTGTGCACCTCGCACGGAAAGGCGCGGACACATGCACAGGGTGTACAGCACCATCTACCTCCTGCACACCTCATGCGAACAAGCACTGAACACCCCACGAGAGCGGCCAATGGCCACCACCTTGACAGAACCCCGCCTCCTCCTTATCCTTAGATGAAACGATTCATCCTCATCGCGGAGGAGCAATGACCGCTTCATCTCACAACCTCGTCGCCCACCTCATCGAGCTGTCCAACCAGATCGGCGCGGACACGGAATACACGCGCTCGGGGGGCGGGAACTCGTCCGCAAAGATCGGAGATACCCTCCTCATCAAGCCCAGCGGGGTTCCGCTCGCTACCCTGCGCGAGGAAGACTTGGTCCCACTCGACATTCCGACCCTTCTCCACGCCTTCCATCACCCAGAGGAACTCCCCAGTAACGAAGACCCTGTTCGCGCGGCAGCCCAGCTCGCACAGCGCGGCGCGTTCGAGCGTCGCCCCAGCGTCGAGCTCCTCTTTCACGCGCTGATTCCCGATCCGCTCGTCATCCACCTGCACCCGCTGACAGCCAACGCGATTACGTGTAACACGCGCGGAGAGGAGCTGTGCGGACGCATCCTGGGCGACCAGGCGCTGTGGGTCGACTACACGGATCCGGGCATCCCGCTGGCACGCGTCATCGACGAGCGTCGCCGCGCCTTCACGGCCGCACACAACGCACCCCCGCCGGCGATCACGCTCCTCGGCAATCACGGCATCATCGTGTCGGGCCCGACGAAGGATGCGATATTCGAGCGCATCGCGTTCCTCACGTCCTCGATTCGCGCAGCGATCGACGAGGCCGAGACTGCCTTCTCGGGTTCGCCTTCCCGGGTGGGCGAGGCGTTCCGTCGCGCGGTGGACGCGCCGAGCGTCGCGCTGTCGACGGACGGCCTCTCGGCGCTCGCGTCGGCACCTGGAGGGCCGCTAATCCCCGACCAGATCGTGTACGCAGGATCTTTCCCCGTCGTCCTGGAGGCGACCGACACGGAGGACATCGTGGCCGCGAAAGTGTCGCTGCACCGCGCGCAGCACGGGCGCAGCCCCATTGTCGCCGTCATTCCCGGACTCGCGGTGGCGGCTGTGGGATGCACGAACGAGGCCTCGGATAACGCGTTGCACACCTTCCTGGACGCGTTGCGCGTCACGCGGGACGCGAACCTGCTCGGGCGTGTACGCGTCATGGACGAGCGTGAGCGCGGCTTCATCGAGAACTGGGAGGCTGAGTCGTATCGCCAGAAGGTAGCTGCCACTCAGGGGTCGTGACACCCTGGTGAACATCTGAACATACTGTTCGCTATAAGAGCGTTGAGGGCATGTTGGCCGACGTATCCCATGACGCCTGTCGGCATGCAAACACTGAGACGCTCCCACGCGCAGCATCCGCACACAACCGTCAATCAGCAATCGACAGGATCAATGGCGCGCGCATGATGGTCATACACACGTGGGCCGCGGCTCGAACGACCGTTCGAGCCGCGGCCCACGTCAGCTACGACAGGGCATCACCGGACCCGAGGCGCGCATCGGCCTCGTCCCAGAGGCGCGCGTGGGAGGCGCGCGGCTCGTAGGTCTCGAGCACCGACGAGGCTTGGGAAATGGCGCGAAGGTCCATCAGCGTCCCGCTGGCCGCGCCAATGGCGCGCAGGGAGATGAACATGTTTCCCAGGGCCGTGGCCTCGACGGGTCCCGCAATGACCGGGATGCCCGTCGCGTCGGCGGTCTCCTGCGCCAGCAGGCGATTCTTCGACCCGCCTCCGACGAGATGAATCGCTTCAGGGCGCGTGCCGCTGAGCTCACTCGTCCGTCGGATCGCCCGGCGGTACGCCAGCGCCAGCGAATCGGTGATGGCACGCAGCACGGTTGCGCGCTCAGTCGGGTCGACGCCCGAGGCCTGCTGATCACCTGACCCGGCCCGGGCCTCGTCCGACGAGGAGGAGTCGTCCGCCGAAGAGGAGTCGTCGCCCGACGAAGCCGCCGAGGAGGCGCCCGGGCCCGGGAACCACAGCGAACGCACGCGCTCCACCATGCCACCCGGAGCCATCAGCTCGGGCGAGGACATGTCGAGGAGGTAGCGCGCGGGCTGGGCCGCCTCGGTCTGCGCGTCGAGGAGAGGCCAGTCGACCCGGCCTGAAGCGCCCGACGCCTCGTCCCCCAGGGCCGCCCACTCGCGCAGGCATTCCTGCTGTACCCACATGCCCATGATGTTAGCGAGGAAACGGACCGTGCCATCCACGCCCAGCTCGTTCGTGAAATTGGCTGCCCGAGCCTCGTCGGAGAGCACGGGGGCGCTCAGCTCGGTTCCGACGAGCGACCAGGTGCCGCTCGAGATGTACGCGAACGACCCGGTCCGGGCGGGCACACCCGCGACCGCCGACGCGGTGTCGTGGGACCCGACGGCGACAACCGGGGTGCGCTCACCCGTTGAGGTGCGCAGGTCGAGCCCCTCAACGAGGGCCTCACCGATGACCTCCCCCGGTGAGATGAGCGGCGGGAAGATGTGCTCCACCCCGAAGTCGTCGCGTAGCCGTATCTGAATCTCGGGATCCCAGTCGCGCAGCGCGGCATTGACGAGGCCGGTCGTCGACGCGTTCGTCAGCTCGCTTCGCGCCTGTCCCGTGAGCCAGTACGCCAGCAGATCGGGGATCAGGAGTGCCGTGCGCGCGCAGTCCGCGCGCGCCTCCCTCCGGTCCGCCACGCGCTGGAACAGCGTGTTGAAAGGCTGGAATTGCAGCCCATTGCGCGCATACAGCCAGGAGGAGTCCCATCGGTCGAGCACCTCGGAGGCGCCGAGGCCGCAGCGCGCCGAGCGATAGGACGCGGGGTTGCCAATCAGCCGGCCATCCTCGTCCAGCAGCCCGTAGTCCACGGCCCACGTGTCGATTCCGATAGCGTCCAAGCTGCCGCGCAGGCTGGCCTCGCGCAGGCCATCCAGGATTCCGCGCCACAGCGCGAGGATGTCCCACTCGTAGGCCACGCCGACCTCGTCCTCGGGGCGCTCGGATCCGCCCGCGCCTGCCCCGCCCGGTTTACCCGCGCCTGCCCCGCGCGCGCAAGCAGGCCCGGGGAGGGCGACCGGCCCGTTCGGGAAGCGGGAGCACTCCTCGAGGGTCAGGCGCTCGCCGTCGAACACGCCCCGTAGGACGCGCCCCGAGGAGGCCCCGAGGTCGATAGCGACGACGGTCGCCATCATGCGCCCCACGAGGCCTGCTGGCCACCCACCCGCTGCTCGCAGATGCGCTCGAAGTAGCCCGAGGCCGCGTAGGCCGCGAGCGGGTCGGGGTCGAGGCCCTGCTCCTCACGGAGCTCGCCGAGGAGCGGGCGCACGTCGGAGGAGAAGGCGTCCATGAGCACCTGGTTGGCGGCCAGCACATCGTGCTCGGCCTGCGCCGTCGCCAGCGCGTCACGGTCGACGAGGAGCGCCTTCGCGGTCGCCTCCTGAACGTTCATCGCGGAGCGGATTTCGCCGGGGATTTTCTCTTCGAGGTTGTGGCACTGGTCGAGCATGAAGTTCACGCCGGAGGTGGGTGCGAGGGCGCCGAAGGAGACGATCTCGTGCATGATGCGGAAGAGCTGGAACGGGTCGGCGGCGCCCACGATCAGGTCGTCGTCCGCGTAGAAGCGCGAGTTGAAGTCGAAGGCGCCGAGGCGGCCGGCGCGCAGCAGCTGGACGACGATAAACTCGATGTTGGTGCCGGGCGCGTGGTGGCCGGTGTCGAGGCAGACGACGGCGCGGTCGCCGAGCGCCGTCACGTGCGCCAGGGCCGTGCCCCAGTCCGGGACGTCGGTGTGGTAGAAGGCAGGTTCAAAGAACTTGTATTCCAGAAGTAAACGCTGCTGCGGAGCCAGATTCTCATAGATAACGGACAGTGAGTCAGCGAGGCGTTCCTGGCGCGCTGCGATCGAGTCCTGACCCGGGTAGTTCGTTCCGTCGCCGAGCCAGATCTTGAGCGTGTCGGACCCGGTCGCGTTCATGACGTCGATGCAGCGCAGGTGCGCGTCGATCGCCTTGCGTCGGATGGCCTCGTCGGAGTTCGTCAGGGAGCCGAACTTGTAGTCGTCATCCTGGAAGACGTTCGAGTTGATGGTTCCCAGTGTGATGCCCTGCGAGCGAGCGTGCTCTGCGAGGTCAGAGAAGTCATCGACCATGTCCCAGGGGATGTGCAGGGACACCCGCGGGGTGATCCCGGTGAATCGATGGACCTGCGCCGCGTCGTCGATCTTTTCGTAGGCGTTGCGCGGGGTGCCGGGGCTCGGGAAGACCTTGAAGCGGGTCCCGGAGTTGCCGAAGGCCCAGCTCGGCAGCTCGATGGTCTGCTCGCGCAGCAGGGTGCGGGCGCTTTCGGACAGGTCGGACAGGTGGATGGTCATGACGTCTCCTTCGACGTGTGGAATGTGGATTGACGAGGCCGGGGCGACCTCGGGGGGGCAGGGACGGTTTCTCGGGGGTCGGCCTCGGTGGGCGGTTAGGCGAGGTAGAAGTATTGGCTTAGGAAGTGGGCGGTTCCGCCTCCGTCCGGTTGGAAGTACTGGGCCATCTCGGCTTGCCAGCGCGTGTTGACCTCGAGATCCTCCATGGCTGCGGCGGCCGCGCGGGCGTCGTCGGCCTCGTAGTAGCCGACGACGAGGCCGGTGTCCGGGTCGAGGAAGAGGGAGTAGTGGCGCCACCCGGCGTCGCGCAGGGCCTGGAGCATCTCGTCCCAGACACGCTGGTGCACGTCGGCGTATTCGGCGAGTTTCTCGGACCGGACGCGCAGGAGGAAGCAGGCTCGGTGGGGGCTGGCCTGGCTCGTCGTGGCGAGGGTGTGGGCCAGTGATGGGGTCTCGCTCATGGAACATCCCTTCATCGTTGAACGGAAATTGATGGTGCTCATTCTAACGTGAATCGTTTCATTTAGCAAACAGGGTCATTCACACAACCCGCGTTTTGCCGCATGAACGCGGGGTTGGTGGGCACGACGGGCGCGCCCACCAACCCCGTCAGAAGTAGCGTCAGAAGTCGTAGTTGTCGATGTTGTCCGCATTGAAGCGCACGGGGTCACCGACGACGACGGTCTTGTTCTCGCCAATCGTGCGCTCGCCGAGGTCTCCGGCGGTGAACGTCTCCCCGACCTCGCCCTTGATCGCGCCGCTATCGAGCGCGGCACCCGCGTAGGCCGCCACGTATCCCAGCTGGGCGGGATCCCACAGGGCGAACTCCTTGACGGTCCCGTCCTTCACGAAGGAACGCATCTCGTTGGGCAGACCCAGGCCCGTGAGGACAACCTTGCCCTTGTAGTCGGAGGTCGACAGGTAGCGCGCGGTGGCGGCGATGCCGACGGTGGTCGGCGACACGATCGCGTTCAGGTCGGGGTGTGCCTGGAGCAGGCCCTGCGCCTCCTGGAATGACTTCGTGTCATCGTCGTCGCCGTAAACCTTCGCGACGATCTCGATGCCCTTGTACTTGTCATTCGAGGCGATCTCGTCCTCCATGAACTTGATCCACGCGTTCTGGTTGGCGGCGTTCGCCGTCGCGGAGAGGATGGCGACCTTACCGGAACCGCCAATCTGCTCGGAGACCATGTCGAGCATGGTGATCGCCACCTGCTTGGACTCAACCTGGTTGATGAACAGGTCGCGGCAATCCGCCGAGGCGTCGGAGTCGAAGGTGACGACCTTCGTGCCGGCCTTGCGCGCGTCCTGCAGAGCCGGGCACACGGCATCGGGGTCGTTCGCTGCGATCACGAGGACGTTGGTGCCCGCCTGCACCTCGGAGTTAATGAAGGAGACCTGCGAGGAGGAGGAGGCCTCGAGCGGGCCGACGACGTTGACCTCGGCGAATCCGATCGCGCCGGCGGCGTCCTTTCCTCCGCCGAGCATGACGTCGGAGAAGGGGTTGTTCAACTGCTTGGGGATGAAGGTGATCGACTGGGAGGACACGTCGTAGGAACCGGAAGCGCTCCCGCCGGAGCTGGACTCGCTGCCCTGCGTCGACGATCCGCCTCCGCATGCGGACATCAGGAGGGCCGAGGCCAGCGAGAGTGCGCCGAGTGCGGCCACACCTTTGTTCATGTGAGACATCGTTGTCTTTTCCTTTCGGGCGCAGACGCCCTGTTTCGGGGGCACTATGCCCCTCGTTGTGGGATTGTTAGGCGCTCGCCGCGCCCGGTGCGACGCTGGCGCGAGGGGTACGCGCGTCAGCTCGATGAGCCAGACGTTGGCGGATGGCATCCACCAGCGACGGCGCGACGACGGAACCGATCAGGAGCAGGCCCGTGACCAGAACCAGGATGACTTCGGGGATTCGGTTGAGGCGTAGCGCGTAGTTGAGGACGCCGATCGTGAGGACGCCGCAGACGCTCCCCCAGATCGAGCCTCGGCCACCGAAGACGCTGACCCCACCGAAGACGACGGCGGCGATGACGACCAGCTCGAGGCCCTCGACATTGTCGGCCTTCGCCGCGGAGTAGCGCAGCGTCCAGTAGATGCCCGCCAGCGCCGCCATAAGGCCCGACAGTGTCAGGGCGATGACGCGGGAACGCTTCGTGTCGATGCCGACGAATTCGGCCGCCTGCTTGGAATACCCCAGCGCGAAGAGGCCTCGGCCGTATGGGGTCTTGTGCAGCAGGAGCCAGAAGAGGACGACGAACACGATGACGGGGATCGCCATGTACGCAATGCCCGTGGATCCGAAGGAGCCGGTGACCGCGGAGGTCGCCCACGCCGGGAAGTCGGAGATCGACTGGTCGCCGATGACGACCAGGGCGAGGCCTCGATACAGCGCGAGCGTACCGATCGTGACCGCGAGCGCCGGCAGGCCCACGTAGGCGGTCATCACGGCGTTGACGAGGCCGCACGCCAGTCCGATGAGGAGGCAAATCGCGACGCTCGCCCAGAATCCGACGCCCGACTGGACGAGGACGCCGAAGGACGCGCTGACGAGGCCGGCGGTCGAGGCGACGGACAGGTCGATGTCCGCGTTGATCATGACGAGGGTCATGGGCAGGGCCATGAGGAGTGTCGCCGTCACGTCCAGGGTAAGGAACGTGAGCGTGCGGGGCTGGCTGAATCTCGGAACGAGGATGGCCGCGACCACGATGGCGAGGATGAGGATGAGGGTCATGTGCGAGTCTCGCGAGGAGAACACGCGGCGAATGGAGGCCATGAGGTCACGTGACGACGTCTGCGTCGGGGTGTTCATCAGCGGTCCCCTCCTTTCTTGCGCAGCGCCTCGTGGCGGCGCATTGAGCTGACTCGGTCGACGACGATTGCGATGAGGATGAGCGCGCCGACGACGGCCTTTTGCCAGAATTTATCGACGCCGACGGCTGTGAGCGCGGACGTCATGGTGGTGAGGAGGAGGGCGCCGATGGCGGCTCCGTAGGCGGTTCCGACGCCGCCCGTCATTGCGACGCCGCCGACGACGCAGGCGGCGACGATGTCGAGTTCCATGCCCGCGCCCGTCGTGGCGCCCACGGAGTTAAAGCGGGAGGCGTAGAGGACGCCTCCGAGTCCGACGAGCGCACCGTTGGCGACGAAGGCCGCGAAGACGCGCTTGGCGACGGGGATGCCGTAGACGGCTGCGGCCGCGCGATCGGAGCCGATCGCGTAGAGGTCGCGCCCGGATCGGGCGTAGCGCTGGTAGAGCGAGACGATCACGATGACGATGACCGCCAGGAGGGTGAGTAGTGGGAAGCCGGCGATCGTGGCGACTCCTAGGTCGCCGAAGGCCTGGGGGCGGTCGCCGGCGAAGTACTGCGTGGATCCCGCCCACCAGTTCAGTCCTCCTCGGAAGACGTAGAGGGTGCCCAGGGTGATGACCATCGCCGGGACTTTCGCCTGGGTGACGAGGAGGCCGTTGAGCGCTCCGAGCAGCGCCCCCAGCACGATGCCGGCGACGAAGACGACGCCGATGGGCAGCCCCGGGTTGGTGGCGAAGAGGAAACCAGTGGCGAAGGCCGTGCAGCCGAGGATGGAGCCGACGGAGAGGTCGACGCCTTCGGATTGGATGATGAGGGATTGCCCGGCGGCCATCAGCATGGCGATCGTCGCGTTGAGGAAGAGGTCGCGCACTCCTTGGGCGGACAGGAAGCGCGGGTTGATCGTCCACGTGAGGAGCACGAGGGCGATGAGGGCCGCGATCACGGGGAGCTCGCGCATCGACAGGAGAGAGCGCAGCTTCGATGGGGCGTTCCTCTTGGTCGCGGACGAGGGCGTGGCTGGCTGTCGGCTTATCGGCGACGGCCCGTGGACGCGGGAGGGAGGGGTCAGTGTTGCGGTCATGATGCGGCCTTTTCGTGGTCTGTTGCAGCCGTCATAATGGCGTCAGCTGTGGCTTCTTCTCTGGTGAATTCGCCGGTGATGCGTCCTTCGCACATGACGAGGACGCGGTCGGCCATGCCGAGGATTTCGGGCAGCTCGGAGGAGATCATGATGACGGCCACTCCCCTGGTGGCCAGGGTGGAGATCAGGCGGTGTACTTCGGCCTTCGTTCCCACGTCGATGCCGCGGGTCGGCTCGTCGACGATGAGGATCGTCGGGTCGGTGGCGAGCCATTTCGCCAGGACGACCTTTTGCTGATTGCCGCCCGACAGCGCGGACACGGGGGTGTCCTGGCTGGCCGTCTTCACTTCGAGGTTGGTGGACCATTCCTGCGCGACCGCCCGTTCGGTTCGGGAGTTGATGAGTCCGCAGCGGGCGAGTTTGCTGCGCAGCGTGAGGGCCGTGTTGCGTGCAACGGACAGGTCCATGACGAGGCCTTGCTTGCGCCTGTCTTCGGGTACGAAGGCGAGGCCGGCGCGAATAGCGCCCACCGTGTCGCCAAGCTTCAGCGGCTTTCCGAAGGCGGTCACGGTGCCGCCGTCCGCCTTGTCGATGCCCATGATGGTGCGCACGACCTCGGAGCGGCCAGCGCCGACCAGGCCCGCGAGCCCCAGGATCTCTCCGCTGCGGACCTCGAAGCTCACGTCCTCGAAGGCGCCGTATCGGGTGAGCCCTTCAACCGTCAGGACAGGATCACCGATCTGCGCGTCCAGCTTGGGGAAGAGCTGGTCGACGTTGCGGCCGACCATGTCGCGCACGAGCTGCGCCTTCGTGGTTCCCTTCAGGTCGCGGGTGGAGACGTAGGCGCCGTCGCGCATGATCGTCACGTCGTCGCACAGGTCGAAAATTTCCTCCATCCTGTGCGAGATGAACATGAGGGAAGCCCCCTTGTCGCGCAGTGAACGCGCGACGGAAAAGAGGCGGTCGACCTCGTGCCCGGACAGAGCGGCCGTCGGTTCATCCATGATGAGGACCTTGGCGTCCAGCGAGATCGCCTTCGCGATTTCGATGATCTGCTGGTCCGCGATCGACAGGCCGTCGGCCAGCTGGGAGGGGTCGATCGGCACTTCGAGGCGGTCAAAGAGCTCCTGGGCGTCGCGCCTCATGGCGGCGTGATCGATGAAGCCGAAGCGCCCCCGGGGCTGACGCCCCACGTAGATGTTCTCGGCGACCGTGAGGTCGGGGAACAGCGTGGGCTCCTGGTAGATCACCGAGATTCCGGCGCCCTTCGACTCCGCGGGGGTCTTGAAGCGCACCGGCTGACCATCGACCAGGAACTCTCCGGAGTTTGGCTGGTGAATGCCGGCGAGCACCTTCACGAGCGTCGACTTACCCGCACCGTTTTCGCCGGCAAGGGCGTGAATGCGGTGCGGATACAGCTCGATGCACCCATCAGACATCGCGGTGAAGGAGCCGAACTTCTTCACGGCATGCTGGAGCGAGACAACTGGCCTGTCAGCTTCTCGTGTCATGTGGTCACCTCTTCGTCGAGGAATGAAACGATTCAGATAGATAGAAAGTGTGCCACACAACAATATGCATGTCAACTCTACACGTCAGCCTTGAACTTGCCAGGAAAATTGGAGCGTAAAGCTCCCTGGAGATGCCACAATATGAACGTTTCATCATTCGAGTTTCTGAAAGAGCCACCATGACGCCGCCCCGCCAGACCTCAGAGGGCACGAGTCCCCAGGACACGACCCCTGCCTCGTCCCCCGCAGCACCCCGCAAAGCCCCCGGCGTCAAAGACGTCGCCGCTCTTGCGGGCGTGAGCGTCGGCTCCGTGTCTAACGTCATCAACCGGCGCGAGAGCGTGCGCCCCGACGTGCGCGAACGAGTCGAGGCGGCGATCGCGCAACTCGGCTACAAGCCCAACCCGACCGCGCAGGCGCTGCGGCGCGGCACGTCGCCGCTCGTGGGCGTGGCGGTCTTCGATCTGACAAACCCGTTCTTCATGGAGGCGGCCGCGGCCATGGAGCGAGTCCTGGCGCGCGAGGGCTACATCATGACACTGTCCTCCACGCACGCCTCCGTGCGCGAGGAGCGCGACCTGCTCGAGGCGCTGGGGCGCCAGGCCGTGCGCGGTGTCCTGCTCACCCCGGCTGATTCCTCGCACGAGGCCGCCACGCGCCTGGTCGAGGAGGGCACGCCGGTCGTTCTTTTCGACGCGGCCGACGCGCCCGAGGGTCTGCCGTCCGTGTCCATCGACGACCGCGCGGGGGCAGCGTTGGCGATCGAGCATCTCCTGGCGCTCGGACACCAGCGCATCTGTTTCCTCAACGGTCCCGCCGACATGCGTCAGTCCCTGCAGCGCCTCGCGGGTGTGCGGGACGCGATCGAGCACTGGCAGCGCCTGACGGGGTCGGACAACGTCCAGCTGGCCGTGCACAACGCGGAGGCGTACACCGCCCAGGCCGGGTATGCGGCCACCGAAGAGACCATCGCCGAGGCCCGAGCCGCCTCCGAGGGCTCTGTGCCGACGGCGGTCTTCTGCGCGAACGACCTGCTCGCCGTGGGCGTCATGTCGGCGCTGCGAGTCGCGGGGGTCTCCATCCCCGGCGACGTATCCGTCATCGGCTTCGACGACATTCCCCTGGCAGCGCAGATGCCCGTACCCCTCACGACGATCCGCCAGCCCATGGACGAACTTGGCGCGGCCGCCGCCGAGCTCCTGCTATCCGGCCCCGACGCGCCCACGCAGCACCAGACCTTCAGCCCGGTCCTCACGATCCGTGAATCCACGGCGAGGCCGCGGAAGTAGGGGCACCCCGCGAACCCTAGGAGCGCCCGACGAACCCTGGGAGCGCCCGACGAACCCTGGGAGCGCCCGGCGAACCCTGGGAGCACCCGGCGAATGCGCGGCACACCCGCATGGTTCCCCACAAATGTCGCACGTAATTCCCCTCCACGTTATTCAAACTTTGAAATCTGACCGTTGCAATTCCAACATTTTCCGGGCATATCGAAAACTGACCAAGGGAAATTACGTGCGACTTTTCGGAGGAACGGTTGCCCCCGGCCGACGGGGCCGGGGCTGGCCAGGCGGATGCACGCATAGTCATGGCCCGGGAACCCCCGGCCACAACA
>ERZ1674177.208-NODE-209-length-11356-cov-6.093001_pt1 | contig 11356 bp, 10 predicted proteins | sample MGYA00581287_ERZ1674177 | MGnify/ENA primary metagenome ERZ1674177 (study PRJEB41354, sample SAMEA4873336) | human saliva metagenome | biome: human-associated habitat [ENVO:00009003]; feature: mouth environment [ENVO:08000002]; material: saliva material...
TGGACATCGTCCTCGGCCTGGCCACCCCCACGCAGGGTGACATCAGCGTCTACGGCATGAGCCCGCGCGAGGCCGTGCGCCGCTCACTCGTCGGCGCCATGCTCCAGTCCGGGGCCCTTCCGCGCGACGGGAAGGTCCGCAACACGATCGACCTGGTCGCCGCCATGCACGCCAACCCGATCCCCACCGACGAGCTCCTGGAGCGCACGAACCTCACGAAGCTCGCGAAGCGCCCGCTCAACAAGCTCTCCGGCGGCGAGCGCCAGCGCGTGCGCCTCGCCCTCGCGCTTGCCGGCAACCCTGACTTCCTGATTCTCGACGAGCCGACCGCAGGTATGGACGCGCTGGCCCGCCGTGCCTTCTGGGAGACAATGCGCGCCGAGGCCGCGGAAGGCCGCACGCTCCTCTTCGCCACGCACTACCTGACCGAGGCCCGCAAGGACGCCGACCGCATCGTCATCATCGACGCCGGAAAGGTCCTCCTGGACGCCCCCACCGAGCAGGTCGTCGCCGACAACGAGGACCTCGAAGACGTCTTCGAGCGCATCACCTCCCACGCCGACGCCGAGTGAGCGCTCGGGATCACGCGCCCGACAACACCGCCACCGCCCCGATGCCGACCGTGCGCGACGGGCAGCCGAGACGCGAGAACCCAGCCCAGACCTCGTCCCCACGGGCGTCCAAGGCCCGTGCGAGACAGGCCCGGCGCCGTCCCGAGGCCGACGCCGAGGCCCCCACCCCACGACCCCAGATACGACACACGAAGAAGGAATCATGACCACCCACGTACCCGCACGACCCACCGACCGACCGATCCCCTCCCCCTTCACGGGCGCGGGGAAGCTGTGGCGCGCGACGTTCCTGTCCCACATCCTTAACCCGTGGAACATGGCGTTTGCAGTGCTCCTGCCCATGTTCATGTACGCGATGTTCGGCATGACGGATGTTGCGCGTGCGACCCAGACCGGGCGCGGGAACTTGGCGGCCGCGATGATCGCGATGATGACCACGTACGGCGTCATCCTGGTCGGCGGTTCTCTCGGCGCGACGCTGTCCGTCGAGCGTACGACCGGCATCTCGCGCATGTACGCGCTGACCCCCATCCAGCCGTGGGTGATCCTGCTGGTGCGCCTGAGCGCGCTCGTGGCGCTGAGCGCGTTCATCACGCTCATCACCTTCAGCTTTGGCCTGGCCACGGGCGCAGAAATGACCGTCGGCGCGTGGGCGGCCAGCGCCGCAGTGGTCATCGCACTGTCGGCCCTGGGTGCGCTCATTGGCTTGGCCTGCGGCTACACGATTAAGGGCGAGAATGCCTACAGCGCCTCCGCGTTCGTCATGCTGATGGGTGCCTTCGTGTCCGGCATGTTCATCCCGCTGGATCAGCTGCCGCCCTTCGTCGCGCAGATCGCGCCCTTCACGCCCCTGTACGGTGCCGTCCAGGCGATCTACGCGGTCGCCGGAACCGTGACGATGCCGACCGCCGCGTGGCTCAACATCGCCGGGTGGGCGGTCGTCACGGCGGGCATCGCCTGGTGGGGCGCGTCTCACGATACGGATCGCTAGGCTAGTGTCATGAAGGAGCGCTTGATCTCCCTGGCGTGGGCGGCCCCGTGGATGCTGTTCATGGGGTTCCCCCTCGCCTACGCCCTGGAACTGACGGATCCGGTCCAGCGCGCGGGCCTCATCGGGCTGTGTGCCCTTCTCGCGGTCGTTAACTCGGCGACGTGGCTGACCAATCCCCTGCCTGCGCGTAACTCCTTCACGAGGCCGTTCATCCTCTCCCACGCGGCGCTGGCGGCCGCGACGGTTGCCTACCTCGTGTATGCGGTCTCCCTCGACACCCCTCACGCGTTTATGCTGACGTCGTATCTGCTGGTCGCGTGGGTGTTCCAGGCACCGGGTAGATTCATCATCGCGGGTCTCGTGCCGGTGACCGCTATCGCGGGCGTGGCCGGCTACGCGCAGGGTGAGCCCTTGTGGATGGGCTGGTACCTGGTGTTGCTGTGTGTCTTCGTGGGGGTGGCCCGCTGGCGCATGGAGCGTTCGGCCCGCGAGCACCTGCGCCGCCAGGACGCGATCCAGCGGGCGAAGGCGGCGGAGCGGGCGCGCCTGAGCACAGATCTGCACGACATCCTCGGGCATTCGTTGACGGGGATCACGATGGTGTCCGAGCTGGCGGGTCGCCTCCTGGAGGCGGGGCGCGTGGAGGAGGCGCGTGAGCAGATTCGCGCGGTCACCGCGCAGTCGAACGAGGCCTTGGCTGACGTTCGCCGCATCGTGGCGGCAACGCGGGCGCTGTCCCCGGGAGAAGAGCTCGAGGAGGCCCGCTCGCTTCTCGAGGTTGCGCGCATCGACGCCGAGATCACGAATGAGGGCGAGCCGCCGTCGGGTCCTCGTTCGACCGCCGCCGCCCACGTGATCCGCGAGGGTGTCACGAACGCGATCCTGCACGCGCGCCCCTCGTGGGTTCGCGTCCGTCTCTCTCCGGACGGCGTCACCGTCACGAACGACGGATACACGGCCGCTTACGCCGCGTCGAGCGCGGGGTCGGGGGCGGGCCTCGCGGGCCTGTCCGAGCTGGTCGGCGACGAGGGCACACTCACGTGGGGCGCGTCGGGTTCCACGTGGACACTCGCTCTGTCCTTCGATTCCACATCCGCCGCCCACTCGTCCTGACGTTGCGGGGCAGGCGTCCCTCATCGACGAGGCCGTGGCCCCCTCCCTGAGCACCGCGCGGTCCCGGGAGGGCGAGTCGGCCTCGTCCTGAGGGGTGAGCCGATCAGAGAAACGAGCCTCTTACCTGCGTTAGCCTTGTACCCCAGGCACAGAGATACAGGAGGGTGACGTGACGATTCGGGTGCTCGTGGCCGACGACCAGGCGATGATTCGCGGGGCGTTGGCGGGGCTGCTGGACCTGGAGCGCGACATTGAGGTCGTCGCGCAGGCAGCAGACGGCCTGCAGGCTCTGGAAGAGCTGGGACGCCTGGCGGACTCGTCCGGCCCGACCCGCGCGAATGCCCCCGCCGACGTCGCGATCATCGACATCGAAATGCCGCGCATGGACGGCATCACGGCGACTCAGGCGATCCGCGCTCGTTTCCCGGGCGTGCAGGTGCTGATCGTGACGACGTTTGGACGCCCGGGGTACCTGCAGCGCGCCCTCGACGCGGGTGCCACGGGCTTTATGGTGAAGGACGCACCGGTTGAGACCCTGGCCGACGGCGTGCGCACGGTGGCCGCGGGCGGACGCGCGATTGATCAGAGCCTGGCGCTCGAGGCCCTCTCGACGGGATCCTCGCCCCTGACGGAGCGTGAGGCCGACGTTTTGCGCGAGGTCGAGGGCGGCGGCACCATCGCCGACATCGCCCGCTCCCTGCACCTGAGCCAGGGCACGGTGCGCAACCACGTGTCCTCGTCGATGCTGAAAATGAACGCGCGCACCCGCGCCGAGGCGGCGTCCCTGGCCCGCGCCGCCGGCTGGCTGTAGGCAGGCTGTAGGCAGGCCGTGCGAGTGGTATCAGAGTTGATACCGTGTCGATATGGCAATAACACTCCGACTCGACGAGGATTATGCCCGCAAGCTCAACGAGCTCGCCCAGCGCGCCGGCACGTCCAAACACGACGCAGTGCTGCGCGCCATCAACGAGGAGTTCAACCGCATGCCCCACCGTCAGCGCGTCACCGTCAGCGCGTCACCGTCAGCGCGTCACCGACGCGCTCAACCAATCCATTGAACGCTGGGGGGACGCACTGGAGCGACTCGGGCAGTAACGCCGTGCGAGTTTCTCTCACTTGAGGACTTGCTGGACATCGTGTCCGCGCGACGTTATCGGAATGGACAGCTACGCACCCATGAAGCGCGAGTTGCGCGCCATGAAGGGCAGGAGCCGCACGCCCAGGTAGGTGCCCAGCGCGTTCGTGATGACGTCGTCGATATCGACGACGCGGTACGTGCAGGGCACGAGGCCGAACAGGCCCGTGTACTGCGTAAACTCGATGAGGCACGAGAGCAGCGTGCCGATCAAGAGCCACACGAGCACTCGTTGCGTGGGAATCACGCGCGTCAAGTGCCCGCCGTCGTCGGGCAGGCTCTCGGAGGCCTTGCGGGAGCGGCGAATCCGCCAGGTCATCTCGGCAAGAGCGCCGAGCGGCATGAACAGGGCGATATTGAGCACGATTGAGAGTGCGTACAGGGTACCGCGCAGGGTCTCGCCATCGCGGAATTGGTCGGCAACGGCGTTCAGCGACCCAAAGGGCATGTAGTTGTCCCAATGCAGGATCGCAGCGCATGCGGCCTGCGGATCCGAGGGGATCGGCAGCAGGACAAAAATGAGCAGGCCCGTCAGGTAGAGGATCCACGCGAGCGGAAGGGCGCGCGGCAGCCTCCACATGGACGAGGCCGTGGCTGAGACAACGGGGATCTCCGCCGTCCTGGGGGTGTCGGGATTCTCCTCACGCTCCAGGAGAGCACCGGTGTCCCGTGAGCGCCGGTAGATGAGGGGCAGCGCTTTAGACACAGTCAGGTGCGAGTGGTCCTGGCCAGACGCCGATGCCGCGTCCGTGGCGGCACGCATGACGTGTGTGCGTGCGTGCAGCCACTTGCGGTCGGCGCGGCGCCCTAGGATCCACCACAGAGTGCACGTGAGCGCGCTGAAGCCCGCGTAGAACCCCAGGTCCATCGCCCAGTTGATTGCTGTGTACATGTCACCTCATTCCCTGAGGCGAACATTACCGGCATTGTTCGGGAACGTGCAGCACGTTGCGGGGTGTTCCACATCGGATGGACACATTCTGAGAAATTGTCTGGGATTCTCCTTGAAATCACTTAGTCAGACGCGCGCACCTGGCATTTGCATGCATGTGTCTATCACGCACATGCAACACTTCGAACAGGCTGACAGTTTCGGACTATCAATCACCCCGAACAGGTCGCCAGCTGGGTCGCCATCGCATCCTGCTCGGACTCGGTGACGCTCAGACCGTAAGAGTATTTCACTGCGATCTGCCGTTTCACGTAGTCGCAGCGGAAGCCGGCGTTGGGCGGTAGCCACTGGTCGGCTGACGAGGCGGACTTGTCCCGATTGGCCGCTCCATCGACCGCCAGCAGGTTCTCGGGATCGTTAGCAAACTCCTGACGGCTCTGCTCGTCCCACTGCCAGGCACCCGAGCGCCAGGCGTCCGCCAGGGCGACGACGTGGTCGATCTGAACCAGCGACGAGGTCTTGTCCCCCCTCTCAAACTGGATTGTCTTTCCCGTGTAGGGTTCGGCGAGCGTGCCCGTGAGGACGATGCAGTCGTGCGTGCCCGGCTTGAAGGTGGGCCGCGCCAGGTCGCGGGCCAGGATGTCATTGCGTGTGTCGCAACCATTGTGGTCGACGTCCGCCCATGCCTCTCCGAAGGCCTCACGGTTGTAATCCGGTATACCGGAGGGATCGTCTGAGGAACGAACGGTAAGCTCACGCAGCTGGCGGGCCGCCTCGCTGTCCGGCAGGGTGGACAGGGCCTGTCCGCTGCGCGTCGGCGGCCACCCCAGGCGCGAGCGCAGGTCCAGCAGATCCCAGCCGACGCCGGGCGCGAACGCCCACACGAGGGCCACGAGAATCAGCGAGACAACGATCTGATCTCCAGTATTTTTACGGCGACGCCGTCTGCGTGCCATGAGGCCTCCTTCTGCCACACGCGAGCCCATCCGTCCCATACGGATGGGGGCACCCCGACGCGTCGTCGGGGTGCCCCCATCATGGACCAAGCCACCTACATCTGCGTACTCAGCGGCGAATCCACGCGGAACTGTTACTTTCTCGGGCTGACGAGCTGTCGCACGAAGTAGATGCACACGATGATGAGCGTCAGCGCGCCCATCGATACCAGCTGAGCCCGGCCCTCGGCGCTCATGAGCATGAGGACGGCAATACCGGCCAAGCCCACCAGGACGACCCACGGCAGCCACGGCCAGCCAGGCATACGAATCGCCAGGCTGCCTGAACGCTCCAGGGTCGGGTGCAGACGTATGAGCGAGACGATGATGAAGGTCCACACGATCAGCAGAACCATGCCGATCGCGTTGATGAGCATCGTCAGAATCGAACCGGGCAGGTACCAGTTGCCCAGGACCGCCAGGAGCGCCAGCGCAACAACCAAGCCGACCGCGAACTTCGGGGTGCGACCAGCCGCGATGTCGCCCTCCAGCTCGGCAGCCAGGACGGCTTCATCATCCTCGAGGGCGGCCTCGACGACGGCACGCGCGTGCGCCTTCTCAGCGGACGGCGCGCCCAGGAGCCAACGCGGACCCATATCGCGGGCGGCCAACGAGTAGGCCATGCGCGAGGAGGCGTAGATGTTCGCGGAGAACGCGGAGACCAGCGCCATGAAAATGATGACGTTCATGAGCGTGCCGACAGCCGGAACGCCCGCCATCTCAAGGATGGCGGCAAAGGCGTTGCTGCTCATTGCCTCACTGTCCCACGGCAGCAGAGCAGTCAGGAGGACGACAGAGCCGACGTAGAACACGAGAATGCGGGTGACGACCGAGCGGATCGCGCTCACCATGGCCGCGCGAGGATCCTCGGCCTCGGCCGCGGCAATCGTCACAATCTCCAGGCCGCCGAAGGACGTGATGACGGCCAGGAGCGCCACGGCGATGCCTGACAGGCCGTTGGGTGCAAGGCCGTTGTGTCCCACAACGTTCTGTAGGACACCCTCATGGCCGGGCAGAGGACCCACGATCACAGTGCGCGCCACCAGGAAGACGCCCACGCACAGGAACGCAACGATGGCAACGATCTTCACCATCGACAGCCAGGCCTCGATCTCACCGTACTGCCCGGCAGCCAACAGGTTAATTCCACCAATTACAACGACAATAACGAGGGCAACAACCCACTGGGGCACCTCCGGGAACCAGCCGACGAAAAACTTCGCCGCGCCCGTGACCTCCAAGCCCGAGACCATGATGAGCATGACCCAATAGAGCCACCCGATCGTAAAACCGGCCCACCGGCCGATCCCGGCCTCGGCGTAAGCGGAGAAGGAACCCGTCGTCGGCAGCGACGACGCCAGTTCCGCCAGCGCCAGCATGACCGACACAACGATGACGGCGGCGACCGCGTAGGACACGAGGACCGCGGGACCCGCCTGGGCAATCGCAGAGCCGGTTCCCAGGAAAAAGCCGGCACCGATCGCGAGGCCGAGGGCCATCATGGACAGGTGCCACGTCTTGAAGCGCTTGCGCTCGGGAGCACCGGGCGTCGACGCAGCGGAGGACGTAGAAGGAGGTGTTGATTTGGGATTCACACGGCCATACTAACGCCTCGTTCTGCGAAGAGCTTTCAACTGCGAATATGTGAGAGTGATGGTCCACTCACGGGTCTGCGGGAGCCTCCACCGACGCCAGTGCGCCATGCCTGTAAAGACCAAACCCACGACGATGGACGCGCCCATGCCAAGAACCGGCTGACCCATGTACCAAAAGACGACCGTCACAACCGAGCAAGCGAACGCCGGGGTCGCGTATAGGTTGTTACCGCCGAAGACTCGCGGCACGAGGCCTGCCGAAATATCGCGGATCATGCCACCTCCGACGGCCGTCATGATGCCCAGCAGGATCGCGGGCATGATCGCGAATCCCGCGTCAAGGGTCTTGATTGCGCCGGTCGCGCTCCAGCAGCCCAGCACCATGCCGTCCGCTATCACCAGGAGCACCGACCACGCGTGCGAGTCCATGCGGAAGGCCATCGCGACGACCGCGCCAATGATCGCGAACCACAAATAATAGGGGTCAGTGATCGCCACGGGAGCGCCCGTGCGCGTGGCCAGGAGCATGTCGCGGACCATGCCGCCCGCGAGCGCCGTCATGATCGCGAGAATACAGAAGCCCACGGCGTCGAAGTTGCGTTCTCGCGCAACCTTTCCGCCGAGAATGCCATTGAGGAGCACGCCCATGAGGTCGATGGCTCGGAAGACCTCGGGCAGTGATTCGTTCAGCGCGTCGAGCAAGTGCATGGCAGTCCGAAACGTCGGTGAGTGCGGGTCGCCCTCATGGTACCGCGTCGCCTCGCTCGGGTGCGCGCAGGTGGAGGGGGTCGGCCTCGTCCCGGCGCGCCCTATCCCGGCGCGCTCGCGTCAGCCTGGCCCCGGCCTCGTCCCGGCGTGCCCTATCCCGGCGCGCCTACGCCAGCCCCGCCGCGTCCCCGCGCGCCTCGCTCACCCGCCCGGGGTGCGACAATGTCCCCATGACCGCTCTCTTCGCCGGGCTGACGACCCTGGACGTGCTGCACCGACTCGACCACGTGCCGGACCTGGGGCTAAAGGTGACGTCCACGGACTTCACGATGGCGGCGGGCGGCCCCGCGACGAACGCGGCGGTCACCTACGCGGCGCTTGAGGTGGCCGCCCGCTCGCTCTCCACTGACGAGGCCGTGGCTGGCTCCCCGGATCCCGCAACCCGGGCGGACGCTCCGTTACTGCTGACGGCGCTTGGTGAGGGGCCGGTGTCGGCCTTCCTGGCGGCCGACCTGGCAGTCGCTGGCGTGAGGGTCCTCGATGCGACGGTCGCCGCCCCGGCTATCTCCGACATTCCTGGCCTTCCCGTTTCGGCCGCGTCCTTGCCCGCTGAAGCCCCCGCCCCGGCTATGTCCGACACTCCTGGCCTTCCCGCTTCGGCTGCATCCTCACCCGCTGAAGCCGCCGCCCCGACCATCCACCCGACCCCGGCCGACGAGCGCGACGCGGCCCAGGCCTCGACCCCGCGCGAGCCGGCCGTGTCCTCGATCATCGAGCACCCGAGCGGGCGCATGGTCGCCTCGACGAACGCGCGGCTGAACGCCGACCCCGCGTGTGTCGCGGCGGACCTGCCCGAGCGCGTCGGCGTCGTCCTCATCGACGGGCATAACCCGGCGCTGGCGCAGGCGGCGTTGACGCTGGGCGTGCCGGAGGTGGGCGGGGAGGATCCTTTCGCCCGGCTCGAGGCTCGCCCGCCGCACCTGCGCGTGCTCGACGGGGGGTCGTGGAAGGACTGGCTGACACTCCTGCTGGGCTTCGTTGACGTCGCCGTCGTGTCGGAGGATTTTGCGCCGCCGCTCCTCGCGCGCGCCGACGGCGAGCAGGTCGCGGGCTTCCTGCGCGGCTTCGGCATCACGCGGGTGGTGCGCACGCGCGGCGAGCGGCCCGTGCAGTACTGGTGGGACGGTGCACACGGCGAGGTTCCCGTGCACGAGGTTCCCAACGCCTCGACGATGGGCGCCGGCGACGCGTTTCATGGGGCGTTCGTGTGGGCGCTCGAGCGCGCGGGGGCCACTGATCCGGAGCGCCTCATCCGTTTCGCGTCGGCGGTGGCGGGGGTGTCGGTGTCCTCCTTCGGCACGAGGCAGTGGCTGACGTCCCCGGTCCTGGCTGAGCTGGTGCGAGCCTGGTAGGAGCCTGCGGAAGCCAGCCACCGCCACGAGCCTCCGAGCGGACCTAGCCGGGCCACCAGCAGCACCCGGCACCATCCACAACCCGGAAACGGTACCCGCTACCTCCCGACGGGCACCCAGCGGGTAGCCCACTGGGTGGCCACGTCAGGCAGGGTAGGAAGGTTGGCGGCCGACGCGGAGGAGGACGCGTGCGCGATGCGTTCCACGGCCTCGTCGCTGACGGGCACGCCCTCGATGGGCGTGTATTCGACGGCGATGCCGACGGGCGGCGCGGTCATGTCGAGGACGGACCCGTCGGGCAGGAGGGGGAAGGCGTCACGGGTGCGGTCGAGCAGCCCGGTTTCCTCGTCGAAGGCGTCGTGCGTGATGAGAACGGGCACGCTCACGCCGCGTATCACCTTCTCGCTGGAGACCATGGACATGTCGGCGAGGGTCCCCTTGTTGATGGTGAAGTGGCGCCGCACGGACTCGGAGTCGTCGGGCACGGTGGTGGTGCCGTGGCGCTCGAGGTCGGAGAGCTGCACGTCGGAGAACACCATGTCCCAGTCGTAGGAGAGGGGGCCGAGCACCGGGGAGACCAGCACGTAGGTCTGCACGGCGGGCGAGTGGGCGCGCAGGGCGACGGTAGCGCCGAATTCGTGACCCACGCAGATTTGGCGCGTGAATCCCTGGTCGGCCAGCCAGCCGGAGGCTGCCCGGAAGTCTTCGATGAGCGGGTCGAAGGTGATGATTTCGTCGCCCGAGCTGCCGTGGCCGGAGTAGTCGAAAGCAAGGGTCGCATACCCGGCGCTGCGCAGCACGCGCCCGAGTGAGTCGAACATGCCCGATGCGTGACGATCCGACAAAAAGGTGTGAGAAAAGATCACCGCGGCGTCGCGGCAGTCCACGGGACGCGTGAATGTACCGGAGAGGGATACTCCCCGGGGCGTCTCAATCGTTACCTGGCTCACGCTATAAACATAGCGTGTGAGGACCGCTCAGGAAAAGAGGGGCCCACACTGTGCACGAATGTGACAAGAGGTCACCCCGACAGTGAGGTATCCGTAAATAATCCCCACTCAGGACGAGGATCGTGCGGCGCGGCGGACAGCGCCACTAAGATGGGACGCATACGCGCCGGTAAGAGCCGCGCCCACGGGGATTGTGAAGCACCCGCCACGACGGGACGCCCCACCACTTGCAGCGAGAGAAGGACATTCATGGGAACCAAGACTGGAATCCTCATCGGAGTTGGCATCGGATACGTCCTGGGCACCCGCGCAGGCCGCGAGCGCTACGAGCAGATCCGCGCGAACGCCTCGAAGCTGCGCCGTTTCCCGATCGTGGCACGCCCCCTGGATGCGGCGGGCCAGAAGATGTCCGACCTCGTGCGTGCGGGCGGCGAGCAGGTGACCGATAAGGTCGCCGACGCCGTCAAGGAACGCCTCTTCGGCGCCCCCGCCTCCCAGCCGACGACGGTCGACGCGCAGGCCACCTCTTCCACGACGCAGCGTTGAGCGCGCGAGGGAACGAGGCCGTGAACGCAGACCCGCTGACCGACGGCCAGGAGCCGACTCGCGCGCAGATTAAGCGCTGGCGCAAGCACCTGGCCGAGGAGCGCATGGAGGCTCGCACCTACCGCGACCTTTCTGAGCGCCGGACGGGCGAGGAGCGCGCGGTCCTCTTGCAGCTCGAGGAGGCGGAGCGCCGCCACGAGGAGTATTGGCTGGCGCGCCTGGGCGACCACGCTCTGCCTGCTCCCAAGCCACCGCTGCGCACGCGCGCCGCCTCCGTCCTCGCCCACCTTTTCGGCACAATCTTCATTCTGGCGATGGCCCAGCGCGCGGAGCAGCGTTCCGCCCGCGACGTAGATGACGACGTGCCCGCGCACATGCAGGCGGATGAGCATATTCACGCCGAGGTCATCCGTTCCCTGGCGGCGAAGTCCCGCGAGACCCTGGCGG
>ERZ1674177.215-NODE-216-length-11047-cov-5.539756_pt1 | contig 11047 bp, 5 predicted proteins | sample MGYA00581287_ERZ1674177 | MGnify/ENA primary metagenome ERZ1674177 (study PRJEB41354, sample SAMEA4873336) | human saliva metagenome | biome: human-associated habitat [ENVO:00009003]; feature: mouth environment [ENVO:08000002]; material: saliva material...
TGAATGGCTCACCTCGCCGTTGCAAGCTACTTTACTGTAGCACGCAGGGCGTCCTTACGGTCGCCCGCTCCAAGACCCGCGACACTACACACAGTCGCGGGTCTTGGTTCGCACTTCAACGGGTCTTGCGTTGCATGACCAAGTATGTCACTCCGTCTTACAGTCCCTCCATGCGCGTTTTGTGTCTCCGGGGCACTCCCGGCGACGCGGATATTGATTGCCGCGTTCAAGTCACGGTCTATGGTGAGACCACAACCGTCACACTCATAAGTTCGCTCAGACAGGGAAAGCTTGGCTTTCACTCTCCCGCATCGTGAGCACGTCTTGCTGCTTGGGTACCAACGGTCCACGATATTCAGTCTTGCGCCAGTACGCTCAGTCTTGTATTCTAACTGGCGTCGGAACTCACCGAATGATGCATCCATGACTGACTTGGCAAGGGCGTGATTCTTGGTCATGCCCGTTACGTTCAAGTCCTCGATGCTGATTTCCGAGTACTTGCTTGCGAGGTATGTCGTGAGCTTGTGTAGTTCATCCTGACGTTGGTTGGATATATGAGCGTAGGTACGGGCGACCCTGGCTTTTGCCTTACCGCGCCTGTTGGACCCCGACATCTTACGGCTGAGCGCCCTCTGTGCACGCTTGAGCTTCTGTTCTGACTTTTTAAGGTGTCGTGGATTCTCAATGACCGTGCCATCGGAGAGGGTGGCGAGAGTCTTGATTCCCAAATCAACGCCAACTGCGCCGCCCTTCGGGGCACGCACAGCTGGCTTGTCCTCACGTTCAACGGTCAAGGACGCATACCACCGACCGGCATGTTGGGAAATTGTCATGCGCGTCACCCGAGCATCACCCATGCGTGCCGCTACATTCTCCATGCAGTGGACTCTGCCGATGCGTGGGAACTTCAACGCCTTTGGGTCGCCGTCGATGAGTCCAAAACTGCCGGTTGCATACGCGAATCGTGGGGTAGACTTGTTCTTTGACTTAAACTTTGGGAAGCCCACGCGATGGCCCTTGCGCGTGCCCTTGCGGCTCTTAGACCAGTTAGACAGGCCATTCGCGAGGGATTCGATGCCGTAACCGTAGGCTTCTTTGGAGTTTTCAGCCCACCAGATAACGCCGTCGTCATCGACGGCCAATTCATCCTTATTGTGGTTCCACCATTTACGCAGTGAATAGAAAGACCATTCAGCTTTCTCGCCCGCTTCGATGGCTTTCTTGACATGGGCTAGGGCTGCATTAAATGCGAACCTCGCAGCACCAGCATGAGAAAGGAGACAACGTTCCTGTGCAGGGGTAGGGTCCAAAGCAACCTTGATCGCTTCGTACATTTCACCCGCTTCCTCTCTCTTTACTTAAACCACTGTAACACACCATAGCGGACCAGAACAAATCAAAACCGGCAGTTTTCTACCCTAGAATTTACTTAGCAATAGTAGACCTTTGCCATGAAAATGATCGGAGAACATTATGGCGGACAACGAAGAGCTGGACCTCAATAGTCTCCTCGGTTTCGAGGACGATGCTGGCAGTTCCACCTCAACGGAACAGCGAGAGGTAGTCAGCGATAGCGACGCTGGCATGTCTCTGGATGACCTCTTTGCGATGGACGACGATACATCACTCATGGACGTGATTAACGTCAACGAAGAGAATGATGTTCCCCCGCCGCCTCCTGTGACCGAACAGGGACAGCCGAAGGAAACAGAACCCGCTGCCGACTTCCTATCTCTTGACGAGGAAGGGGCCGACAATGAAGAGCCTCAAGACCTAAATCTTGACTTCCCTGAAGAGTCTGACCTATTCGCCGCAGAAGAGCCTGATTCGGATAACATCTCACTGATGATGGATACAGAGCAAGAAGAGTTCCAGCTCCCAGTCATTTCAGAGCTTCAGGAGCACAAGGTAGAGGAGGCAGAGCCTCAGCTCAATCTCACCTCCATCTTCGGCGACGACGAGGATGAGAACATCGACATTACGAGCAGCCCCAACCCGACTGTCACTCACGATGAGCTTTCCCCTATTCCTATGTACGCCCCCATTCCTACGCCCGAGAAGAGCGAGGACACCTCGTTTGTTCTTCCGCAGGCCGTTCCCCCTGCTCCCGTGAAGCCGCTCACTAAGAGCGCGCACAGCCGAAATGATGATCTCATTTCAACGAATGATGACATCGACCTGCTTTTTGGCGGACCTGCCGCCCCGGCCAACAACCACCACGGACGACAGTCATCCCTAGAGGTTGATTTTGACGATGACTACATCGGACACCACGACAACCCTCGTCGTAGCCGTAGGGGCATTGTCGGCTTGCTTGTCACCTCGGTCGTGTTGATCGCACTCGTTGCCGGTGGCTTCGCCTTGTACTCGTCTCACCGTTTTCCCGCTATCACCGATGACGGGAACGCCACTGCCGCGCCGTCTAGCGATGCTACTAGCGACGCACCCAGCACGCCTAGCAGTGAGACGACCACTAGCTCCTCCCCTGACCAGGGGCAGAGTAGCGCCCCGGCTAAGTCAACGCTCACAGATAAGTCTTTCGTAACCGCCACGAAGAACCTTGGAACAAAGACGGCATCTTCCGTCCCCTCCAGCGCCAGCGCTATCAATCGAGCAATCGCCGAGGTTGACAAGAACGCTACTGACGAGAGCATGTCCACCCTCATCAACGAGATCGTGGCTGCCACTAAGGCGAAGTCCCCCGCTGAAGCGACATCCAACAAGGGTTCGCAGATTCTGTCGGTGAAGGCAAGTAAGACCAGCAAGGGCCTCGTGTTCGTCGTGACTTCGACCGGAGAGATGGACTTGTCGATGACCGTGAACGTCGATGGTCAGGTGTTCCAGTTCCCGGTTCAGTCGTCTACTGGCGTCGCCACGTTCGTGTATGACGAGACCATCCCCAGTAGCGCTGGTTACTCGTATGTCGTCACTAGCGGCTCACAAGAGATCAGCGCTGTCCGGTCTTACTGATGAGCCTTGACCGCAGAAACACAGTCCCTATAAACTAGACCGATAGGGACGACGTTCATAGGTCAATCATCACCCGCCCGTTGTGTGATATACTTAACGGGCGGGTGAGACGTATGCTCGCCCTCATTCCGTTAATATAGCATCCCGAAGGTAGTTACCGAGAAAGTCTCGGAGCTACAAGATTGGAGAACATCAATGCACATCAACATCAAGAAGGCAATCACCGCTACTGCGGTTATCGCGTCCATCGTCATCGGTGGTGCCGGTTGCGCCACCAACAATGCCGACAACGGCAACGGCAAGTCTGCTCAGCCCACCGCCGAGCAACCCAAGGACACTGCACAAATCCCGGCCCCTACGCCGACCACCCCCGCGCCGTCGCAGTCCGGCCCGGATGACAACAGCGGTAAGGACGACGGCACCGGCAATGGCTCCGTCACCTACACCCAAACCCTCACCGACGAAGAGGCGCGCGCCCTCGATCAGCATGGTCTGCGCGGCGGCGTCATCGGTCGCCAGGACGGCGTGACCGTTACCCGTGACGGCAACGTGCTCACCTTTACCGTCGACAAGGACGGCAAGACCAACGACGGCACGGTCGTCGCCGCGTCCGACACCAAGAAGCCTGACACCAACGCTACTGACACTCCCGCCGTTGCTGGCGATAACGACGGTGGCTCGGTTGTTACCCCTGGCGGCAACGATGGTAACGGTACCGGCATCGTCACTCCCGGCAACCCTGGTCACAACATCGGTGATGACAACGGCGGCTTTGCCCCCAACCCCGGCCCGGCTCCCGTTCCCAACCCGGGCACCGATGACCCGGCTCCCGCGCCCGCTCCCGAGCCTGAGCCTGAGCCGGAGGTGAATCACTCGGAGCAGGCGACTGCTTTCATGCAGACGTTCCGCGCCAAGTACCTGGCTCTCATCAACAAGGCCCGCACGGACCTCGGACTGAAGCCGCTCGTCGCCTCTGAGCAGCTGACTAATTCCGCTCAGACCTGGGCAACCCGTTCTGCGGAAGATGGGCTTGGAGGTGCCCACTACCGTGATTGGAAGAACGGCGAGAATAGCGGCAACGACCTGGACGGCGTTTCGGCTTTCAAGCGTGAGAACGTGAGCGATACCATCGCCACCTCCGGTGGCCACCTCGGCGACGCCAACAATACCGCTGATGCCATCGCAGACCGTCTGTTCGATCAGACGATCAACCAGGACCCGGAGCACCGCAAGACGGTGCTCGACAAGGATGCTGACCGTATCGGTATCGGAGTGTCCGAGGCTGTCATCGACGGATACCTTGACTTTGACGGCAACGCGATCCACACGGATCACAAGTCTCAGGCAATTAAGACTGTGGTCCAGACTGGCAACTCATCCAACGAGAGCCAGGTTGGTGCGGATGACAAGGTCGTTGAGTACACCTCCGAGAACACCCAGGAGATGGGCGCTGCCGGCGATGACAAGTTCAACACCTCGCTGCCCAAGGTTGAGGGTGCCGCTCCCGCTGAGGAGACCCCCGCTCCTGAGCAGCCCGCTCCCGTGACCCCGGCTCCCACCGAGGCTGCTACGCCGTCCACCTCGGCTCCCGCTGAGACCCCGGCTCCCGTTGCCGAGCAGCCTGCCGCCCCGGCGACTCCCGTTGAGAACACCGTTCCTGCGGCTGCCACCTCTACGACTGACACCGGCGTGGCGCTCGGCGTTGGTGAGTGATCTAGTCTCACTAGGTCAGTTCCTCGCGTAACTCCGAGTAAGCCCCCAGGTAGATTTCTCCAATCGTCTATCTGGGGGCTTTTCGTGCCCTTTTCGACCGATAGATTCCCCGAGGGTGTTTGTGCGCTTAAAACGCGCTCCTGGAGCGCCGTTCTACGATTATTAGGCGAGTCCGTATATCTGTGATATACTTTAGGTAGAGCAAGACAGAAAGGACCATTCGAGATGATGGCAAAAACCCACGCGCCCCTTAGCGCGGCAGTTGGCGGAGCGTTCGCATTTGGGTACATGCAGTGGGAGACAATCAACAACACGTGGTCGTCTACGGCGGGTAACTTCATTGACCACCTGTCAAAGACGATGAACGCGGCCACGTCGGCAATGACATGGAGCCAGATCGCGCTTTGTCTCATCGTCACGATGTCCATCGGCGGGTACGCGCTCGCACCTGACTTCGATGAGCCAGGCGCGACCATCGTCAAAAAGACTGGGCTTATCGGTTCTCTGCTCAGTCCGCTCGTCAGGGCTATTGCGGGTGGTCATCGAAAGGGCACTCACTCAGTGTTCGCGGTTGCCGGCCTCTCCCTTCTGGGTTGGTACGCGGCTCAGAACATTGTCTCGTGGGTGTTCATCGCTGCATTCGGCTGCTATCTGAGCGTGGCTCTGGTTATGGGTACGAAGAAGTGGGGAATCCAGGCAGTGTCGGTCGCCCTCGTCGCTATCGTGGCATACGTCGCCTATGGTTCCATTACCCCGGTGATCGGAGCTGCCATTGTTGGCGGCGGTGCTCTTCTACACGACATTGAGGATATGATCGCCGGCAAGATCAAGTTCTTCTGGCCCATCCCTGTGAGCGTTGGTCTTGATCTTATTACGACAGACGGCCCGGTGGAGAACATGGTGGTTCGCCCGCTGGCCAATATCGCCGTGGCGTTCGTATTGATCGGCACTGTGATCGTTCCCACAGCTTTTCAGGCTCTCTGAGGTAGATGTCGGGCGGCATATAGAGTATATTAATCCTTAGCGGCGAGGCCGGTACATTTCCCTAGTACGGTACCGGCCTCGCCGCTAACGTACTAGGGAGGTATCAAATGTCATCGTCGAACGATCAAGGTGATCGTCGTTCCGCTATCTATCGCGGCATGCTTGACATTATCTCCCATTTCATTCCTGACGATATTTTTGGCGGGCGTTACGAACCCAGCGAAAACATCATGGACGATGTCCTCGCTCTTAGCCGGGAAGCCAACACTAATGAGTCAGAGAGCCACCGCATTGCGCAGCTCCTATTTTCAATGGGTAGTGGCTACCCTCTCTGGTATGCTGGCGACTCTCCTAAGCGTCTCTTAGATGACTTTGACCCCAACAGGGACACCAACTGCGTCGGCCTACTCCCCGATGGCAAGACACCGGCTGATGGCATGGTCAAGCGTCTTGGGTATGCACACCGCGTGTACGCGCGTACCAAGCGCAACAACTACGTATCTGCAACCATCGACGTGGACATCGACGTTCCGCTGTTCTGCCCCGTCGATGAATACCGCGAGAACCACGCGCAGGACGATCTATCTTGGTTCATTAGCCAGTCCGTTATCGGCGAAGCAGATGACAACTGGGAGGACTCAGTTAAGATTGCTCTTGACGACCTGATCGAGTCTGGGCAGATCAAGAACACTCCATACTGGGCGCTGAAAAAGGCATTTGAGTTCTTTGCCCAAGATTTTAGCATGGGGCTACTTCCCATTGTTGAGGTTGACCCGATCAGTCTAAAGGCGCATTTCACGCTATACACCGGCTACATGCCTATGTCGGTCCACCAGGAAATGACCAGAATCGTCTCCGAGACGTTCTTCAAGGGAATGTACGACAAGGCTCTAACTGAAGGGCACCGGGCGCTTGCCCTGACTCGCGTTGGCTCGATGTCCAAGAGCGATGGAATGAACGGCAAGTTCCTGTATCGCCGTTTCCTCTGGTCTTTCGGAGCACATTCGAGGGTTGCCACCGTCTTACTGTTCACCCGCACTGGATTTGAAGCATACGAGGTGCCGGAACAGAAGCTCTCCAAGCTTCGATCACTTGCTATGGAGAATGGCGTTCAAGTTAAGCGTGGGCGCGAGTTCCGATACAAGGTTGTTCGCGCCGAGTCACGACCTTGCGACATGGTCAACACCATTCTCGACGCATACATGTTCAGCGTGTATGCAGTAACCAAGTACACACCAGATCTATACTCAGCTCTCAAAAACCTGGGCGATAACCTGTTCCGTGTAGTCAAGTTTGGACTGGAATACATAGACGGACTTAACCCCTCATGGATTTACGGCTATGAGGCTATTGCTAGCTTTCCCTCCATTCGTAAGGCGTATGACGCTCTTATGCTCGGAGAAAAGAATGAGTGGGACCTGGACCTAGCTGAAGAGGATGACAGGAGACTAACTCGCCGTCCCTGGTATCAGCTAACTTCGAGGCATCTGATTGACTACAACGAGGAAAATGAGCCTAGTCGTCGCCGCGTACCCAGGTACATCGAAATCGACGATGACGATGATGACGACATCTCCTCGCGTCGTCGCCGTCGTTCATCTCGCCGTCGCAGTAGTGAGTCTGAAGGCAGCTCGTCAGAGGAAACTACCTCAGATAGCATCGACCTAGATGATGACGATGAAGATGATGAGCGTCCTCGTCGTCGTGTGCCCCGTCGCCGTAGGAGTGCGGTTGAGGACGATGCCTCAGAGGAGACTCCTACAAAGAGCACCGACATCGATGATGACGACGAAGAACACCCCACCGTCACGCCTGCCGCCGACAGCAGTAATCACTCGGAAAAGCGTCATGTCAGATTTAAGATGTCTGACGCCGAGTTTGAAGCGCTCTACAACAAGATCATTTCAAAAGAGAAGCAGGTCGATGAAGCTGTCAAGGATAAGCAGGATGAGCAGAATGACCCGGTCTACGAAAACCCGCTCAAGAAGCTGCGCCGTCAATTTGAGGCCGAAAGGGCAGCGGAAGAGGCGAGGAAGGCAGACCCCCGCTACCAGAAGCTAGAGGCTGAGCGACGCGCCGCCCAGGAGCAGCGTGACCGCGAGAAGCAAGAGTATCAGCGTGAGCTTAATCGCATCATCTCTATCAACGATCAGGAGGAGAAGTACGGCAAGCTCGCCTGGAAACGCACGCTGAAAGAGAAGGCACGCACCAACAAAAAGGGCCACCTCATCGGAGTTGAGGCACTCTACCTAATGATGTCCAAGGGACAGAACTGCCGCTTCGGAGGACTGTTCGGCGACCCAGCGCGTATGGCTGGTCTCATGACCTTTGTCTACACTCTCTCTAGCGACAAGGGTGGAGTGACGTTCGACGACAACCCGCACGTCCTCAAGAGCGAGCTAAATAACAAGCAGTGGTCTGCCGCAGTCGAGAGTGTTGCTAGCACGATCTCGAACATGGGGCATAAGATTTACTCGCGGTCAGCCACTAAACTGGCACGTATCGTCGTTGACACTGCATTGTACGGAATGGGCCAGGCGGTCCACGAACTAGCGATGGACATCACCACTAACTCTCGCCTCAGCAGTGAATGGATGACCCACTTCGAGAATGGCCTGCGGGACATGGAACACTCCATTGTCTCTGACCAGTTCGCCAACCCTTACTCAGTGCGTAGCCGCCACCGCAAGATTCGCAACCATGAGGGTAAATCTCTCGATGTGCTCACCAATGCGTACATGAAGGGCAAGCGTGGGGCGCTGACTCCCATGCAGTTCGTAGACCTTACCGGCGCTATCCTGAACTTCGACACCGAGAATCTTTACAAGCTGCCAGAGAAGGCAGCGCTGAAAGCTGCGCGGATGGCTCTCGTTGAACAGCCGGAGATTCACGTCAGGAAGCGCGACCTCAGGGAAAACTCTGCGTACATCGCCAAGGTCGCAGAGAATGCAGAAAAGGGCTTCTGCGCAGCTCGCTCTCCTGAGGAGCATGTCCAGAATGCCGCAACTCTCCGTGGTCGTCGCATGGACGTTGTTCGCCGCAGCCCGTTTGTTCTTGAGGGTGAGCCCATTACGCCCATTCAGGCCCACGAAATCGTTGATGCCATGAAGGGCGATGCCTACGACCCCGCAACTGAGTCTTTCACCGCAATCATGTCTCTCACGAAGGACATGCTTGGCTCCGACAACCAGTACGATACCATCTGGGACATTCGCGCGGACATCTCCCGTAGCGACGATAGGTTCATCAGCGGAGATATTGCCTACCTCAAGGCTCTCCTCGCTGTACATGTTGAGAGCCTCAGCCGTTCGACTGTCAGGCGACGGTCGTTTGGCTCATCGCGAGTGATCGACCTCTCGGCTATGTACCGCCGAAACTGGAATGACCCGAAGGCCATGACCACTCCTTGGCCGGGCGAGTTGCTCGCCAAGCAGTTTGACCGTGTCACGCGAGACATGACCATCCAGTCTCACGATGACGTCATTGAGCAGGATAAAGAAAAGGCGGACCTCGCGTTCAGCAAGAAGCAGACTCAGGAGCGAGAGCAACGAAAGTTCAGTGGCGGCGTTCCCAATTTCCTTGTTCCCAGCGACATCAACGAAACGCCCCACTCTGGCACCAAGGCGCTGCAAAAGATCAAGTCGTCCAAGGCAGAGTTCCTGGCAGACTATGGCTCGGTGCGTAAGGCTGGCACCGATGCATTCGCCGCTGCATCTCAAATCTTTGAGCCCAAGTACACGTTCGTATACCGCAACTCCACAGCGGAGCTGACTGCGACCGAGTTCATGGAGGACACCGACCTGTCTGACGTTCTGGCCGGCAAGGTCTACATGACCACGGACTTCACACGCGACTACGGCCACGGCCAGGCAAGCGGTAAGATCGACCAGTTCCCCTGCCCTACCTCCAGCTTCCTCCGAGCAGAGAAGGATGATGACGGGAACGTCACGATCAAGTCCGTTGCCGATGCCCACTACTTCAGTAACAAGACGTTCACGGCAGCAGGCCTCCTCCTGTCGGTCATGCAGAACAAGCGCCGCCTGTCGTTCGACCGCGCCATCAAGGGGCTTCACTCCCTCGACAAGATTCTGGCCACGCGAGAGTATGACGGCACCACTTCGATGCCGCTTTCCTCACGATACCTTGCAATGCAGAGCGGCATCAACCACAATGACGCTAACCGCTTCATTCAGGACCTAGCTGCAATCGGCCTTATTGACCGAGCTGGCGGCAAGCTCCAGGGCACGCTTATTGGCCCGGCCAAGACCAAGCAGGAGCGCGCGGTTCAGGAGCTTTGCGAGCGAGTGGCACCCGGCATTATCGGACAGGAACGCGCGTCGCAGCAGGACTTCGTGGAGTCAGGCCAGTTCCTCTCCACGTACACGTCATTCCACAAGGACGGCTTCATGGCAGAGGCAGACGGCGAGTTCTACCGTTTCTCTGCTGAGGAGATCATCAAGGGCTTCCATGACCTCGAAGGCGTCACCGATCAGAGCAACCCGTTCATGATGGTCATTGAATCGGCGCTCCGTCGTCTCGATGCTATGGTCGACAAAGATAAGGCTCTTGAGTACGACGAACTGAGGAAGAGCAACCTGTTCGACATCCGAATGGACTATGTCCTTAGTAAGGTTGAGCAGCTCACCACCGACCAGTACCAGAACGGCGCAGCGGCTGTCAGGGCCGCTATCGTCCGTAACCTCGGATATGTCGCCCCGTCTCAGATGGACGGCCTCACCGACGTGGATGTGGCTTTCAGGAGCACATCCAAGCTCTACAAGGGTTCCGACTCTGAGATTATGCGCACCTACGGCTACTGGATTCAAGCTGTTATTGAGTCGAACGCTGCACTACGTATTCCTAGCAGCCAGATTCGCCGTGAGTTCTCCAGGATTGTCCGATTCATCAGCGGACGTGGAGGCATGGCAGAAGAGTTGCTTAGCCGAGTCAGTGACTTCACGAGCAGTATTCTTGTTATGGAGCGTACCTACCGTTCGTGGAACGCTCATGCCGCGGATTTGGCGGCAGCAGCGCGCGAGTTCCGGCGTTCGTACCGGGCGCTCGTCAACGCCGTTTCTAGGGGCGTCCACGAGTCTTTTGAGGGCAGTGTAGACCTCGCCTCTCTTTCCCGTAGCGGGCCACCATTGGTGGGCGTTTCCTAGTCAGTCATTTTAATGACGCTTTCTCTCCCGCTACACCACCAATACCAATGACTCTCTAGCGACAGCTCTGCCACGTTTATGGCTTGTTCGTCTCTCTTCCTTTTGGTTCCTCGTTTTGGGTTACAGCAATGCTCTTCCTTTCTCTCTTTTCTTTAGGTTTTCTTGCAAGAGAGACTTTTGGATTACAACTTCGAGCGTAGCGAAGAAGGGGGGTAGGT
>ERZ1674177.227-NODE-228-length-10676-cov-15.205160_pt1 | contig 10676 bp, 8 predicted proteins | sample MGYA00581287_ERZ1674177 | MGnify/ENA primary metagenome ERZ1674177 (study PRJEB41354, sample SAMEA4873336) | human saliva metagenome | biome: human-associated habitat [ENVO:00009003]; feature: mouth environment [ENVO:08000002]; material: saliva material...
GAAGATTTAGTATATTAGAAATGGAACCTCCACGTTCCAGATTATGATTAGCTAAAGGATATAACATCCCTATGCTACATGATACTTCACTGTTATTCTCTTATATTCACCCTCTAGCTCTGTCTTCCAGTCTCAAAATGAATACAAAATATTTTATGGGTTCTACCAAGAATCTGTTCTGATTCAGGTTCGCTACAACTAAATACGTAGCCGATATCTACGACAACACCCCCTCCTCTAACTATGGTTTAGCCGCGTGACCACCGGGCGCGCGCCTTCTTCGCCGCTGGGTTAGTCTTAAACCATGACCTGGATGAACGGCCTGCGCGCCACTTTTGACCTTGAGACCACCGGTGTGGACGTCACCACCGCCCGCATCGTGACCGCCTCCCTGATCCTGCTGGACGCTCAGGGCAACGTGGTGCGCCGTGGCGAGTGGCTGGCCGACCCCGGCGTCGAAATTCCCGCCGGTGCCGCCGCCGTGCACGGCATCACCACCGAGTACGCGCGTGAGCACGGCCGACCCGCCCGCGAGGTCGTGTGGGAACTCGCCGGCGCGATTGGCGCGCTCAACCTCGACGGCGTGCCCATCATCGCGTTCAACGCCGCCTACGACTTCTCGGTGCTACACCACGAGATGCTGCGCTACGGCATCGCGAACGGCGAGCTGCCGCCCGGCGCGGTGCTCGACCCGTACGTTCTGCACAAGCACGTGATTCCCCGCAAGCGCGGCAAGCGCACCCTCGAGGTGCTCGCCGCCGAGTACGGCGTCTCCCTCGAGAACGCGCACACCTCCGCCGATGATGCCCTAGCCGCCGAGCGTCTGCTCGTCAAGCTCACCGAACAGTTCCCCGAGGTCCTCAACGTGGACGCCCACCAGCTGCACGAGCAGCAGATTCAGTGGGCGGCCGAGCAGGCGGCGAGCTTCCAGGCGTGGTTGCGCACGCAGCCGGGCAAGGAATCCGAGGTCATCGACGGCCGCTGGCCCGTCCGCCGATAAAACTGCGCCGCTAAAAACCTAGCCAGCAACCCCAATCGCTTCTCCTTTGCTGACGGGCTGACACTATCCCCGTTTGGGCTTCTCCCCTATGCTAGATAAGGAACCACACCTACACATAGCACGACCCGGAAGGCCCCTCATGGATGATCAGCCCCGCACTACCGAGCCGTACCCTGACACTAATACGCGCAGTATTTATCTGGGGTCTACCCGTCTGGCTCATGAGCACCTGGTGGCGCAGTCGCAGGTGGTGCTCCGCCTGGGCCGCATCCTGATGAAGTCGGGTGCGAGTGCGTACCGTATTAAGGCGTCGATGGCGCGTTTGGCGAAGGCTGTGGGGTTGAAGGAGCATCACGCGCAGGTGACCTTCACCGAGATTTCGACGTCTTCGTACACGGACGGTAATTTCCGTACCGAGGTGGCTGAGCAGCGCACAATGGGCATTAACGCTCATAAGCTGGATCAGTTGGGTAAGTTTATTTCTGAGCTGCCTGAAAAGATTACCCCTGCGGAGGCAAACGCCGAGCTTGACCTTATCGATTCGGCGAAGCCGCTGTACACCCGCTGGATGCTGGCGCTGGCGTCGGCGGTGGCGTGTGCCGGGTTCGCGTTCTTGAACCGTGGCGGCCTGGTGGAGTGCACGGTCGTGTTCTTCGCGGCGGGTGCCGGCCAGTTTTTGCGTTCGACCCTGCTCAAGCGCGGCGTGAGCCATTTGGCAACGTGGATGGCGTGCGGCTTCCTGGCGGCGGGCCTATACATTGCGATTGTTAATGTGCTGGTCGCGGTGGGTTGGATTAGCCCGAACCATATGATTGGTTTCATTTCGTCGGTACTGTTCTTGGTGCCCGGTTTCCCCATGGTGACGGGCATGCTCGATATTTCCCGCATGGACTTTTTGGCGGGTATTTCGCGTCTAACCTATGTGGGTTTGTTGTTGCTGAGTGCGTCGTTTGCGGTGTGGGTTTTGGGTTCGCTCTTCCACCTGCCGTTAGCGGCTCCTGCGCCTCTTAACCTTGACCCGACCCTGTATTTAGTGTTGCAGGTGCTTTCCTCGGGTGTTGCGGCGGCTGGCTTCGCGATGCTTTTTGCCGCTTCTCCGGTGGCGTGTGTGTGGGGTGGTTTGATTGCTGCGGTGGCAAACCCCGCCCGTATTCATATGGTGGAGGCGGGCATGCCCGCGCATATGGCGGCAACGATTGCCGTGTTTGGTGTGGGTATCCTGGCTGAGATTGTGGCGCCGCTACATCAGCGTAAGTACACGCGTATTTCTCTGTCGGTTCCGGCGGTGGTGACGATGGTTCCGGGTGTTCCGTTCTATCGTTCCATGTCGTATTTTGCGAGCGGTGACATGTATTCGGCGGCGAGCGGTTTTGTGCAGTCCCTGCTGATTTTTATGGCATTGGGTATGGGCCTGGCTTTTGTGCGTCTGCTCTTTGATAAGAACTGGCTGTTTGATCAGGACACTCAGGTGCTGAACCGTCTGGATACTGACCGGCATATGCGCTAGTTTCTGGGTTTCTCCACCTATCTGTTCCCTAACTTGTCTGTTGTGTTTTATCGTCACCTTTCGGTACGTTCAGGTGCTTGTCACCTGCGGTTCATCTGTAGCGCCTATGATGGTTAGGGTACGGGACGTTAGTAGCGTGCGGGCTCTGTCGCTTGCCGTGCATCGTCCCTTGTAATTCTTTAGTTCGCCGTCCCTGTTGAAAGGCACCGATACGATGACTCCCTCCTCTACCCACCCGCTGCATCATGAAACCAGCGAGAAGCTGTTTGAGCGTTCTCGCGCGGTGATTCCCGGCGGCGTGAATTCCCCGGTGCGCGCCTTCAATTCTGTGGGCGGCACTCCTGCGTTTGCGGCGAAGGCTAAGGGCGCGTACCTGTACGATGCGGACGGCAACGAGTACGTTGACCTGGTCTGCTCGTGGGGCCCGTCGATTCTGGGTCATGCGCATCCGCAGGTGGTTGAGGCGGTTCAGCAGGCGGCTGAGCGCGGCCTGTCGTTTGGTGCGGCGAGCGCCCCGGAGGCTGAGCTGGCTGAGCTGGTGGTCAACCGTATTAACGCGGTGATTCCTGGTGCTATTGATCAGGTGCGTATGGTGTCCACCGGTACTGAGGCGACCATGACTGCGATCCGTCTGGCGCGTGGTGTGACTGGCCGCGACAAGATTATTAAGTTTGCGGGCTGCTACCACGGCCACGTGGATGCGCTGCTTTCTGAGGCTGGTTCGGGTGTGGCTACCCTGGCGCTGCCGGGTTCTGCTGGCGTGACTGCCGCAACCGCCGCGGAGACCATTGTTCTGCCCTATAACGACCTGGACGCCGTGCGTGAGGCGTTCGCAAACCACGAGGGTCAGATTGCCGCCATCATTACCGAGGCGGCGCCCTGCAACATGGGTGTGGTGACCCCCGAGCCCGGTTTCAACCGCGGCCTGCACGAGATTGCTCATGCGAACGGCGCGCTCGTCATTTTTGATGAGGTGCTGACCGGTTTCCGTGTGTCTTCGGCTGGTTACTGGGGTTATGCGGCTCCCGAGGATGGCGGCTGGGTTCCCGATATTTTCACTTTTGGCAAGGTCATTGGTGGCGGTATGCCCATCGCGGCGCTGGCTGGTAAGCGTGAGGTCATGGAGTACCTGGCGCCGGTCGGTCCGGTCTACCAGGCTGGTACTCTCTCGGGTAACCCGCTGTCTGTTGCGGCGGGTATTACGACCCTGACCCTGGCTGATGCCGCAGTCTACGCGCACCTGGATTCGCGTAGCGCCCAGCTGCAGCAGGCCCTGACCGAGGCGTTCAATGCCGCCGGTGTGGACCACTCCATCCAGAGCGCGGGCAACCTCTTCTCGGTGGCGTTTGGCACCTCCAAGGCGGGCGTGCACAACTACGCAGACATCAAGGCCTCGGCAACCAGCCGCTACAACGCGTTCTTCCACTCCATGCTCGAATCCGGCGTGTACCTGCCGCCGAGCGCATTCGAGGCATGGTTCGTTTCTGCCGCCCACGACGATGAGGCGATGGACCGTATCATCTCGGCTCTTCCGGCTGCAGCCGCTGCGGCTGCCTCCGCGTAAGGGTTTGAGAGACGTAAGGAGGTGAGCGGCTCATGGATTTGAGCGCTCTGGGACTGCCCATGGAGCAGCTACGCGACGTGTGGCTGATTGCCTTCATGGTGTACGTGGGCTTGTGCCTGCTGGTGGATATCGCCTACCCGGTGCCCATCAAGAAGGAGAAGGCTGCCGAATTGTACCTTGAGGTGTCCGGCTCGCCCGTTGATGAGGCGCGCCGCGCCACCGCGGAACGTACCGCGATGGGTGCGCCGCTGAGCTCCTCCCGCAAGGGTAGCGCCACGAAGAAGGCGAAGAAGAAGCTGGATTCTATTGAGGGCGCCGGCGTGTTTGGCGGCTGGTTCCACGTGGTCATGTACCTGTGGGGCTGGATTGTGGCGGTCTCTATCTTCACCCTGTACTGGGATATCGTGTACGACGGCATCCTGCTGCCGGCGCTGCTTCTGCCGTTCCTCATGGTGTACCTGGGTGCGCGCTTTGGTCGCCGTCACTGGCGTGCCGCCCGCGGATACAGCAAGGACGACCGTGTGCTGGGCATGCCGCGCATCTACTCGGCGACGCTGGGTAAGCTGAGCGCCCCGTTCCGTGTGCGCAGCACCGTGCCGGGTGTGGAGCCGATTCGTGACGACCGCACCGTCTACTGGGTACTCAACGGCATTGCGTTCCTGCTCGCCTCGGTCTTCCTGACTTCGCTGGCGGGCTGGAGCATCGACGAGGATTGGGAAGCGATCTATATCGGTCATGCTTCTTGGTTCTTGGCGGCGGCGTACATTCCGCTACTGATTATGCTGCTGATGTATAACCGCGATTACGTGCTGTTCAACCCGGATTCGTTCCAGGCTGGGCGCCTGTTCCTTCCGGCGAAGTCCCGCCCCTACTCGGATGTTCGCGCATTCCGTGTGTACCCGAAGAACCCGGACGCTATCAACCTGAACCCGAAGGATGCGAGCCAGTGGACGCTGGAGATTCTGCTTCCCGGCGGCCGCAAGCACAACTATTCGCTGAATGATCACCAGATTGATTGTTTGGTGGCGCAGATTGCGTTCAATATTGAGCAGGGACGCTGGGCGCAGCTGGATTCGCCGGCGGACCGTGAAATGTTGGCAAAGTACTTCGTGGACGGCCGCGTCATCTGCACGACCATGGGTTACAAGCCTGCCGGTAAGCATGCGGAGGAGGCGGCACGCCGCGCGTCCTTCCAGAAGGCGCAGTACAAGTAAGCGAGTTGCTTTTATACCGCGAGAAGCCACATGTGTTTCGAGAAGCCACGTTTTATGTGGCTTTTCGAAACACATGTGGCTTCTCAGCACCGTAGACACACCATCACAAACACACCATCACCGACCCCGCAGAGAGGACAACTCATGGACCTTGCAGCCCTGGGCCTGCCCCTGGAGCAGGTGCGCAACATATGGCTGGTGGCGTTCTTCATCTACCTGGCATGCTGCCTGCTGGTGGAGGTCGCCTACCCGACGATTATTGACGCTGAGCGCGCCCGCAAAGTTTATATCTCGGTCATGGGTTCCCCCATCGAGGAAGCAAAGAAAAAGATTGAAGAGCGCGCAGAAGCAGGAGATCCCTTCACCCCCGAGCAGGAAGAAAAAGCAATCCGCAGGGCTGAGGCTCAGTTAGAGGACATCAAGGGTTCCAGCGTCACTATGGACTTAGGACACCTCCTCATGTATGCTGCAGCCTGTTTTATCACATACGCTACTTTCGTCCTGTACTGGGATATGGCGTACGACGGAATCTTGATTCCGGGGCTGCTTCTGCCGTTCCTCATGGTGTATTGGGCAGCGCGCTGGGGTCGCCGCGGCTGGCGCGTCGCACGCGGTTTCAGCCCCAATGAACGTCACCTGGGCATGCCCGCTATCTACGCCAGGACGCTGGGTCGGCTCAGTGCCCCGTTCCGCGGCACGGTTGCCATGCCCAGTAGTGAGCCCATTCAGGTTGATTGGAAGGGGCAGGGAATCTTCCTCTTTGTGGCTCTTCCTGTCGGTGGTTTCTTCCTGCTCTGCTACCTTCATTCGCTCGCGAACACCGAGCTGCTCGGTTACGAGCCCACCTACATCGGTAAGACCTCAATAGCGTTTCTTGTCGTCTACGCGCTAGCCATTCCGTACCTGTGGTGTACTGTGCGTTCGTACTACCAGTTCACGCCGACCGTGGTGAAGCGTGGGCGGTTTTTCCGTTCGCCCAAGGTCTACCGGTACTCCGATATTGAGCGGTTCAAGGTTTACCCCTGGTACACGGGCGATCCCGAGCACATAGATCCCGATGAGCAGATGCCCAGCGATTGGCGTCTTGCCGTCACCTTCTCCAATGGTGCCCAGCAGATTTTTGGGTTTGGGGATTACCGCATTGATTGTTTGGTGGCGCATATTGCGTTCAAGCTGGAGCAGGAACGCTGGGCTGATATGGACTCCCCCGCGGACCGCGAGAAGCTGCCCCTGTATTTTGTGGAGGGGCGCGCTATCTGCCTGACGCTGGGGTACAAGCCGACGAACGAGCTCACGGAAAAGGCGGCGCGTATCGCCTCCTTCCGTACCGTGAATTAGCGGCTAAGCTGCGCGGCTAATAGTCCGCGGCCTATACCCGGCGAGAAGCCACATGTGTTTCGAGAAGCCACCAAAGACGTGGCTTTTCGAAACACATGTGGCTTCTCAGCGTTCAAGGAGGGAGGGGGTTAGGCGTCCAGCTCGCGCAGCCAGCCTGCCGCCTCCGTACCGTAATAGGTCAGAATAACGTCCGCACCGGCACGGTGAATCGAGCGCAGCGACTCCAGCACCACAGCCTTACGGTCAATCCAGCCGTTCGCCGCAGCCGCCTCAATCATCGCGTACTCACCCGACACCTGATACGCCGCCACCGGCACCGGCGAAAACTCCGCCACCTCACGCACAATATCCAGGTAGCTACCGGCAGGCTTCACCATGACCATATCCGCGCCCTCCTCCAGGTCAGCGCGCACTTCCAGCAGCGACTCGCGGCGGTTCGCCGGATCCTGCTGGTAGGTCTTACGGTCGCCCTTGAAGGTCGACTCTACCGCGTCACGGAACGGCCCGAAGAACGCAGAAGCGTACTTCGCCGAATACGCCAGAATCGACACATCCTCAAAGCCGGCCTCGTCCAGGGCGGCGCGCATCGCCGCGATCTGGCCGTCCATCATGCCCGACGGGGACACCGTGTGCGCACCCGCACGCGCCTGTGAAACCGCCATCTTGCAGTACAGCTCCACGGTCTCGTCATTATCCACCACGAGGGTGCCGTGGCCGTCATCGACCAGCACGCCGCAGTGGCCGTGGCTCGTAAACTCGTCCAGGCAGGTGTCAGCCATGACCACCAGGTCGTCGCCGAATTCCTCACGGCACACGGCAATCGCGCGGTTCAGGATGCCCTGCGGATCCCACGCGGTCGAGCCGACCTCGTCCTTATCCTCATCGCGGGGAATACCGAACAGGTCAATGCAGCGGATGCCCGCTTCGTACGCCTCACGCACGGCGGGGATGATGCTCTCCAGGGTGTGCTGGTACTGGCCGGGCATCGAACGAATCGGCTGCGGATCGTCGATACCGTCGCGAACAAAGAACACCTGAATCAGCTGCGCGGGGCGCAGAGTGGTCTCAGCGACGAGGGAGCGCATGGCTGCGGTGGTGCGCAGGCGGCGCGGGCGGCGGGTAAGGTTCATGATCTCTCCTGAAAACTCGATAAAAATATGTGGTCTTAGTAGATGAGGGATACAGCGGCGCACGCCAAATCCTGCGGTGACGGCGAATCGGCCTGTACGTAGCGCAGATTCAGGGCGCGGCATGCGGAGGCGGTACTCGCCCCAATTGCCACCACCGGCGGCACGGATTCGGGCGGTAGCGCGGGTGCGCCGTCGAGTAGGGCGTGCAGGCGGGAGGGGGCGGTCACCACCAGCGCATCCGGCGCGGGGGTTTCGGGGATACTCCCCTGCACGAGTGCGCGGGCGGCGCTGAGGCTCAACTCGCCGGGTGCCACCTGCTCAGCGGGCACCATGTCGTAGAGCACGCAGCGGCGGCTGTCCCAGCCCAGGGTTTTGAGGTCCTCGCGCAGGGTCGGGCGGGCGTTGGAGCCTTCCAGAACCAGCACGGCGGCGGGCTCGGTTGCAGGCTTTTCAAACTCCGCGAGCATACCCACGGCACTCTGCACCTGCGGCTGAAAATCCGTGTTCAGCCCCAGCTGGGTGTGCACGGCGCGGGCGGTTGCCGCACCCACACAGGCGATGCGCACTCCCCCGCTCGCGCAGGCGCGGGCAAACTCCGCACCCCACAGCTCGGCGCAGGCGCGAACCGTGTTGGCGCTCGTGAAGCTCACCCACGCATAGTGACCGGAGGCGAGCGCCTCCAGCGCGGCGGCGTGGTCTGCGTCCGGCTTGACGGTGCATGCCTGCTGTAGCGGGGCGAAGAGTACCCGGGGCTCCCCTAACCCGTTCTGTGCGCTTTCTTCGGCGAGGGCGCGTGCGAAGGCGGCGCCCTGGGTGGCGGAGCGGGTCAGCAGAACCGTGCGCGCGGGTTCAGCTTGCGGACTAGCGGCAGACATGACGCCTACTTCAGATCCAATCCGGCCAGGGCGGCGGCACCCATCTGCAGCAGGTCTTCTGCCACGCGCACGCCCAGGCGTTCGGCGCCGGGCACATCCAGTTCGGCGGTTGCCGAGGTGTGGCGCAGCATGTCGGTGCCGTCCGGGGACGCCACCACAACGTTAAGCACCAGGTCGCCTTCAACCACGTGCGCGTACGCGCCGATGGGCGCGGCGCATCCGGCTTCGAGGCGGCGTAGCAGGGCACGTTCGGCGCTGACGGCGAGGCGGGTTTCGTGGTGGTTTGCGGCGAGCAGGGCACGGCCGAGGGCACGCACCGGGCGCGCCACCTCGGGGTCGGCGAGCACGGCGGGGTCCGGGTTCTCGAATTCGCTTTCGCGCACTTCCAGGGCGAGCGCGCCCTGACCGGGGGCGGGCAGCATGCGAGTGGGGTCAAGGTACTCGGTGATGAGTTCTTCCTTGCCCAAGCGCTTGAGGCCGGAGACGGCGAGCACCACGGCGTCGCAGTCGCCGCTGCGTTCGGTGCCTACACCGTGGTCGGCGCGTTCGGAGGTTTCGGTGTTCTGGCGGAGTACGACCTGCTTGCCGGCGTGCTCTTCCAGGCCCTTCACGCGGCCGATGCGGGTGCCCACGTTACCGCGAATGTCCACGATTTCAAGGTCGGGGCGCAGTGCGCGCAGCTGGGCGGCACGGCGGGGCGAGCCGGTACCCACGCGGGAGCCTTCGGGCAGGGTGTCGACGGTCAGGCCGTCGCGTGCCACAAGGGCGTCGCGGGGGTCTTCACGCTTGAGGGTTGCGGCGACCACCAGGCCGGGGCAGGGCGCGGAGGGCAGGTCCTTGAGGGAGTGCACTGCCATGTCCACGCGGTTTTCTTCGGAGGCGTTCTCACCGTCGAGCAGACGCTGGCGCAGTGCCGCAGCGAATACGCCGGTGCCGCCGAGGGTTGCCAGGGGTCCGGTGAGCACGTCGCCTTCGGTTTTGACGGTGCGCAGGGTGAAGTCCACGACCTCGGCATCTGCGGCGCCGTGGTGTGCCTGGTGTTCGGTGTAGAGGGAGGTGACGGTTTCGGCGGCGATACGGCTTTGGGTCAGGGCGAGAGCAGACCCGCGGGTGCCCAAGATGTACTCGTGATGGCTCATATCTCTCCTTTTCGGTGATGTGTGTGATAGCCCGTAGGCGTGTGCGTTTCCCCCAGAGGCTGTGTGTTTGCGACGCTGTGTGTTTGTCTAAATTCTGGGGGTAGCCTGTAGGCACGTGCGCTCCGACCCGCCCGCGCACCCCGGTTAGGGGGTTTTGGGGCGAGCCGGAGCTACAGGGGTGGTGTTAGTGGGAGCAGCATCCGCCGGAGCCGCATCCACCGGAGCGGCTGGCGGGAGCATCCTCAGAAGCGGCGGTACTAGCACCGGCTGCGTACTCGGCAATAACCGGCTTCGGCGCGCCGCGGCCGGGCTTGCAGCAACCCGGTTCGCACTCGTCGAACCAACCGTACTGGCCGCTCGCACTCGGCGCGCAGACGCTCTCACGTTCGGGGCGCAGGTCGGCGGGAACACCGTTCTCCACGCGCTCCTCAATGAGGCGGCGCAGCGACTCCACGTACGCCGGATGCGTACCCGGGGTGGGGGTGCGCACGGCAACCACGCCCAGGCGTTCGCAGGTATCCAGCGCCTCGGTATCCAGGTCCCACTTGACTTCCATGTGGTCGGAGACGAATCCGAGGGGCACCAGCACGACGCCTTCCACGGGGGCTTCGCCGTCCTCCGCCGGGTTAGCGGGGGTGGGCAGCGCCTCCAGCGCGTCGTTGACGTCCGGTTCCAGCCAAGGCATGGACGGCGGGCCCGAACGGGACTGGTACACCAGCTCCCATTCGACGTTCTGCAGAAGCTGCGGAGCCTCATCGCGAACCAGCGAAAGCACGGCGCGGGCGACCTGCAGGTGCTTCTCCACGTAGGCGGAGCCGCCCTCGTAGTTCACGCCGCGCGGGCCTGCCTCGTTCGCCGCGGAGGTGGGCACCGAGTGGGTGCAGAACATGATGCGCAGGCGCGGGTTCA
>ERZ1674177.233-NODE-234-length-10438-cov-7.286141_pt1 | contig 10438 bp, 3 predicted proteins | sample MGYA00581287_ERZ1674177 | MGnify/ENA primary metagenome ERZ1674177 (study PRJEB41354, sample SAMEA4873336) | human saliva metagenome | biome: human-associated habitat [ENVO:00009003]; feature: mouth environment [ENVO:08000002]; material: saliva material...
GGTCCTGCAGGTAGCGCGTGGCCTCCCCGTCCTTGCGCGGCAGGAACCCCTCGAAAGCGAAGCGGTCGGAGGGCAGGCCGGACAGGGCGAGCGCGACGAGGGGGGCGGAGGGCCCGGGCAGGACGGACAGGGGGACGCCGGCTTCGATGGCGGCGCGCGCCAGACGGAAGCCCGGGTCGGAGACGGTAGGCATGCCCGCGTCGGAGACGAAGACGACGCGCGCTCCGCCCTGGGCGGCCTCGACGATGCCGGCGGCCTTGGCGGCCTCGTTGTGGTCGTGCAGGGCAACGAGGCGCCCACCCAGCGTGATGCCCAGGCGCGAGGCGAGAGCGAGTGCACGTCGCGTGTCCTCGGCGGCGACGATGTCCGCCCCTTGCAAGGCTTCGACGACGCGCGGGGAGGCGTCGCGCACGTCCCCGATGGGGGTGGCGGCCAGCAGGATCGATCCTCCCGGCTGACGGTAGGGTTCCCTTCCGCGCTGCGGATTCGGGGACGAGGCCTGGGCACTCTCAGCGGGTCGGGTCGAGTCGGTTGCGGCGTCCATGCCGGTATCGTCTCACCCCCGCGAGAGGAGTGCACGGCGCGGGTTTGATGGGGAGCGCAGGACTGTACTAGAAGTTGTACACGCGGATGGCGAGGGGCATTGTCTGGCTGACGTAGCATGAAATGGATACCCATTAACGTATTGTTCTTGGAGACCCAGCATGCGTATTCGGAACCCCCGGCGATCGGTCCTCACCGGCGCGGTCGCAGCCCTCGGCGTCTGTTCACTCGTCCTGGCGTTCATCGCGCCCGGCGTCGAAGAAACCAAGGTCGACCTCAACGACGGCGGCGTGTGGGTCACCAACGCGAAGCGAGGCATCGTCGCACACGTGAACGTCCCGGCACGCCTCATGGACGCGGGGCTGCACGCGGCATCCTCAGCCTTCGACGTCTTCCAGAACGGCGAGCAGGTCCAGCTCTCCGATCAGGCGGCCAACACGCTGTCTCCCATTGACGTCACAACGGCCACCTTGACGTCGGCCGTGGACTACCGGGGAATGACCACGGACGTGCGCGGCGGCACGATCGCGGTCACGGACGCGCCCAACGGCAAGGTGTGGGTGCAGCAGGCAGACCACCCCGCGCCCATCAACGCGGACGATGAGGACGCCAGTATTTCTGACGTACCCGGCGCGATCACGACCGTGGACTCGGAGGGCAACGTCCACGCGGTGTCCGCCGAGGCTGGGCGCGTGACGTCGTTGCTGAAGCGCCGCGCGCTGACGGACACCAAGACCACACCCCTGACGGGCATCGGCGCCACCGACTACCTGCAGATCGCGGCCGTCGGAACCGACGTGGTCGTCTGGGACCAGGACACTTCCACGCTCTACCTGCCGGGCGGCAAGACGCAGCGCATTGACGGTGAGCGCATCGTCCTCCAGGACACCGGGCCGAAGACGAACGAGGTCCTGCTCTCCTCCCCCGACGCCCTCATCAGGGTTCCCATCGGCGGCGGCACGCCCACGACCGTGTCGGCGCCCGCCCCCGGAGGCAACCCCACCCGCCCGGTCGCGCACAACAAGTGCGCGTACGCGGCCTGGTCGGCAACCGGCGCGTTCGTGAGGGATTGCCCCTCCGACGCAGATGACCGGGAGATGGTCGTCGACTCCCTCGCGAGCGCCGAAAAGGCTATTTTCCGCACCAATCGTGACGTCATCGTCCTCAACGACATCGAGAAGGACGGCCTGTGGTTGCCCGACTCCGACATGATCCTGGTCGACAACTGGGATCAGCTGGAATCGAAACTCGAGTCTGAGAAAGAAACCGAGGACCAGTCCGTCGACGACATCGACAACACGGTCGCACCCGACCGCAACCAGGACAACACGCCGCCCGAGGCCGTGGACGACGACTTCGGGGTGCGCGCGGGAAAGACCGTGATCCTTCCTGTCCTCATGAACGATTCCGACGCCGACGGCGACTTCATGACGGCCTCAGCGCTCACGCAGCCCTCCCTCGGCCAGGTCAGTGTCGCCCGAGAGGGTGCGGCCCTGCAGATCGCCGTCAACAAGGACGCGTCGGGCACGTCGACCTTCGATTACGAGGTCTCGGATGGGCGGGGCGGAACCGCGCAGGCCCACGTGACGCTGACCGTCCACGGCGACGACGTCAACGAGGCGCCCGTGCAGAAGATCGTGCCCTCCGTCTCCCTGGGTCAGGGCGGTCGGACCACCGTCAACGGGCTGACGAACTGGGTGGACCCCGACGGAGATCCCTTCTTCCTGGCTGGCGCGACCGCCCCCACGGGGATGACGGTGAACTCCCACGAAAACGGCAACGTTGAAATCATCGATGCCGGGCACGCGCCCGGCAAGGACGCGGTCGCGATCAGCGTGTCCGACGGGCGCGACGCGGGCGACGGCTCGATTAGCGTCACCGTCAAGGAAAGCGCCAATGAGCCGCCGGTCGCAAACGCCGACCACCTCGTCGTGCGCGAAGGCTCATCCGCGTCGATCTCGCCGATGGCTAACGACACCGACCCCAACTCTGACACGCTCAGGCTCGTCTCCGTGGACGACGTGCCCGCCGGCATCACCGCCGTGATGGATTCGACGGCGGGAACAATCACGGTGGACGGCAACACCGCCGGCACCTACTACCTGTCGTACACGATCACCGACGGCCCCACGACCGCGACCGGCATCATCCGCGTGGACGTCGCCCCCACCGGTTCCGACCTGCCGCCCAGCACCGAGGACGACCTCGGGGTCCTGCCAGACGGCGGTCAAGTGCTCGTGGACCTGCTGGCCAACGACTCGGACCCCACCGGCGGCGTCCTCACCGTCCAGCAACTAGACGTGCCCACGGGTTCACCGCTGGCGGTCGCACTCGTCAACCGCCAGATGGTGCGCGTGACCGCACCCTCCGGCCTCTCAAACCCCGCATCGTTCACCTACACGGTGTCCAACGGGGTGGCCACGGCCTCGGCGACGGTGACGATCCTGCCCGCCCCCGCCAACACCGAATCCGCGCCGCCCGAACTGAACGACGATTCCCTGGTCGTGCGCGTCGGGGACGTGGCCTCCGTGTCGGTCCTTGACAACGACCGCTCCCCCGCGGGGCTCAAGCTCACGGTCTCCAGCGAACTCCAGCACGAGATCCCCGCCGACCTGGGCAGCGTCTTCGTCTCGAATAACGTCGTGCGCGTGCGCGGCGGCTCCCGGCCCGGTTCGGGGCGCATCGTCTACACGGTCTCCGACACGGCCGGTAACGTCGCCTCGGCCGTCGTCAACCTGACCGTCGTCGCCATGGACGAGGACACGAACACCGCGCCTCGCCCGAAGGACGTTGTCGCCCGCACCGTCGCCGGGCACAAGGTCACGATCCCCATTCCGTTGGAGGGCATCGACGCCGAGGGCGACTCCGTGACGCTCGTCGGTATGGCCTCGTCGGCGCGCCTCGGGACCGTCACCCAGGTGGGGTCGAACTTCGAGTACACGCCCGGCAACGACGTCCAGGGAACGGATTCCTTCACCTACGTCGTCGAGGACGCCCTGGGGAAGCAGGCCATCGGCGGGATCCGCGTCGGCGTCGCGCCTCGTCCTACGCTCAACCAGGCGCCCGTCGCGATGCCGGACTCCGTGAGGGTGCGTCCGGGCACCAAGGTGTCGGTCGCCGTTCTGGCCAACGACATTGACCCCGACGGCGATCCCCTGACCCTCGCGCAGGGGTCCGTGTCCGCGCCCTCGGGCATCGACGTGACGGAGCGCTCCGGGCGCATCGTCTTTACGGCGCCCCAGCAGGAGGGCACGCACGTGATCTCCTACGCCATCGAGGACGGGGCTGGCGGCCGCGCCGAGGGCGTGTGCTCCGTCGTGGTCACCCCCACCGCACCGCTCCTTGCTCCCATCGCCCGCGACGACGAGGTGTCCCTGGCCGACGTGCAGGCAGCCTCCGGGTCCGTCTCGGTCGACGTGCTGAGAAACGATGAGGACCCCGACGGCGACATCCAGGACGATACGCTCTCCAGCCCGGATTCGGGCATCGGCACCTCCGGCGACACCCTGACGATTCCCCTGTCCCCGAAGCCGCAGACCGTCATTTATACGGTGACCGACCACGACGGACTGTCCGCGTCGGCTATTGTGCGCGTGCCCGGAACCGAGATCACCCGGCCAACGCTGGACACCCGCGCCCTGCCGATCAAGGTCACGGCCGGCGTCACCAAGGAAATCGCGCTCAACGACTACATTCTGACCAGGTCCGGGCGCTCCGTTCAGCTGACCGGCGATTCCAAGGCCAGCGCCGGCCTCGGCTGGGACGGCTCCACACTGGTCAAGGACACACGCACGCTTACCTTCACCTCGCTGGAGGACTTCTCGGGCCCGACCTCCATCATCGTGGAGGTCACGGACGGCTCTGACCCCTCCGACGCGACGGGCATCGTGTCCACGCTGGCCCTGCCCGTCCTGGTCGAATCCGCCCACAATCGCCCGCCGCGCATCGTGCCGACCCGCGTTGACGTCGCCGCCGGCGAGGACGCCTCCCAGATCGCGATGGACCAGTGGGTCAGCGACCCCGACGGCGACGACCCGGCGGGCATGACCTACACGATCACAGATAAGCAGGTGGAGGGCGTCAGCGCCTCCGCCTCCGGCTCCACCCTGTCGGTGTCCGCCGACGCCGAGGCGCCCAAGGGCCAGGCCGGGCAGCTGACCATCGAGGTCACCGACCAGCAGGGCGCCTCGGCGAGCGCGAGCGTGCCCGTCAACGTCATCGCGTCCTCCAAGCCGCTCGTGCAGACCAGCCCGGGCCAGATCACCCTCAAGGCCGGGGAATCCAAGACCGTCGACGTCTCCGAGTACGCGACCAACCCGCTGGCCGACCAGGGGCCACTCACCATCATGGGCGATCCTGCCACCTCCGCGGGCGGCAGCGCCACGGCCTCGGGGTCGACCATGACCATCCAGGCCGACGCCGGCTTCAACGGCTCCTTCACCGTGACCTACCGCGTGCAGGACGCTACCAAGGACGTCGAGCGCGAGGTCCAGGGAACGATTCAGGCGACCGTCCTGGATAAGCCCGGCGCGCCCACGGGGGCGAGCGCGGTATCGAACAGCGCGGGCACTGCCCTGGTGTCGTGGAGCACGGGGGCGACGGGCGGCTCCCCCATCACCTCCTTCACCGTCACCGACCACACGCAGGGCGACTCCAAGTCCTGCGGCGCTGTCACCGAGTGTCTCTTCGACGGGCGCACGAACGGCACCGAGCACACCTTCTCGGTCACCGCGACGAACGAGGTCGGGGAATCCGATCCGTCCAACAAGACGAGCGTCCTCATCGACGCCAAGCCCGAAACCCCCGGCGCGCCCACCGTGAAGCCCGGAGACGGTTCCATCACCGTGTCGTGGACCCCTCCGGTCAACACCGGATCCGACCTGGAAGGCTACGACGTGGAGCTCTCGCCGGGCGCTGCGCAACAGGCCGGCGCAAACGAGACGTCACTGACGATCTCCGGCCTGTCAAACGGCTCCGAGTACAGGGTTCGGATCAGGGCTCGCAATAGGAACTACACGTCCGAGTGGTCGTCCTTCTCCCAGGGCGTGACGCCCTACGGCGCGCCGGGAGCCCCGTCGGGCGTCAGCGCCACCTTCTCGAATGGCACCGCGCAGGTCACGTGGAAGGCACCGTCCAACACGAACGGTCGTGACATCGAGTACTACGAGGTCAGCGCTGGTGGCGCTCAGCCGGTTCGCGTCAGCGCTCCGCTCGCCTCCGCCTCGCTCAACGTCGCTTACTCCGAGCAGCAGGTCTCCATCAGCGTCACCGCCGTCAACGACACAAAGGATCCCGGAGCGCACACCTCGCCCGCGGCGACGACCACCGTGTGGGCCGTCGACCAAGTCAACGCCCCAACGATCACGTCACTGAAGGCCACGGGTAACTCGAAGGAGATCGCGTTTAACGTCCAGTTCCAGCCGGGCAACGGATGGAGCAAGAACGACCTCGTCGACTACCAGTGGACGACCGACGGCTGGGTCCACTCGGACTCCCTGTCCAGGGATGGTGCTCACACCGTCACCAGCCCGGCGCTCACGGATGGTGTCGACGCAACGCTCCAAGTCAAGGTGACCGTCCGCAAGGCCGGCACCGATACAACATCCGAAGCGGTGGTCACCGGCGGCACCGTGAGTTCCTTCGGGCCCCCCGCGACACCATCCGTATCGTGTCAGCCCGGCGGACCCGGGTGGGTCAATTGTTCCTGGAGCAATGCAGACAACGGCGGCAGGAGCGCAAGCCTGGTCCTCACGGGAGCTGAGAATAAGACCATTGAGCTGACCCGTGACGGGCACCGCGAGTTCAACCCCGGCGAAGGCGGCAGCGCGCAGCTGTGCATCAAGGCCGTCCAGACCTCGAGTGAAAAGGGAACACGCGAGTCCAGTCCACAGTGCGCCAGCGCCACGGCCCCCAGCTACGCCCGCAGCTACCACGGCTACCAGGGCGAAGTGGGTGTATGCAAGTACGGGCCGTGCGGAAGCGGCACTCACTACAAGCAAGGCGTGGAACTGTCCGGGTGGCCTCCAAACGTAGCTGTCAGGTGCTCCGGAACCTACGCAGGAAAATACACATGGATGGCCCAGCGGGTTGACGGCAACGGAAACTGGAGGGGGATCCCTGACTGGGACTGGGGCGGACAGATAATTTATTTAACCTCTGCAAACAGTAAGGATTTCACCGGGTGGTTCACCTGCCAGCAACAGTAGAACGGCCGCCCACACAGCAATAGACAACCCGTCACACAACACAACTAAGGACAACAATGGAAGTCACCGAAGATAACGCTCACTGGTTCGCGGACTCTTTCACGAGGATCACGAACAACGTCGGCAAGGCCCTCCTGGGCAAGGAAGACGTCATCCGCTTGGCGCTGACCTGCATGTTCGCCGAGGGTCACCTGCTCTTGGAGGACGCGCCGGGAACCGGCAAGACGGCGCTGGCGCGCGCCATCGCCGCCACCGTGCACGGCACGCATTCGCGCATCCAGTTCACGCCCGACCTGCTGCCCTCCGACATCACGGGCGTGACCATTTACGACCAGCGCACGGGCTCGTGGGACTTCCACAAGGGCCCCATCTTCGCCTCGATCGTCCTGGCCGACGAGATCAACCGCGCCTCGCCCAAGACCCAGTCGGCTCTGCTGGAGGTCATGGAGGAAGCCCAGGTCACGGTCGATGGCGTGCGCCGCGAGACGGGACGCCCCTTCATGGTCATCGCCACGCAGAACCCCGTCGAGCAGGCCGGCACCTACCGCCTGCCCGAGGCTCAGCTGGACCGCTTCCTCATGAAGACGTCGATCGGCTACCCGGGCCGCGAGGCCGGCATCGACGTCATCCTCGGCTCGGCCGCTCCCGACCGCACGCGCGCCCTGGACCCCGTGATCTCCACGAAGGCTGTCGCCGACATGGCGGATCTGGCGGCCAACAACTACGTCGACCGTTCGATCGCCGCCTACGTGCAAGACCTGTGCGAGGCGAGCCGCGCCGACTCCGAGGTCCGTATCGGCGTCTCGACGCGAGGCGCGATCGCGATGATGCGCGCGGCCCGCGTGTGGGCGATCGCCCAGGGCCGTAACTTCGTGATCCCCGACGACGTGCAGGCCCTGGCAGTGCGCGTGTGGGCGCACAGGCTGGTCCTGGACCCCGACGCCGAGTTCGGCGGAGCCACGCGCGAGGGCGTCATCGAGCGTGCGCTGGGAGCGGTCGCAGCCCCGGTCATGAAGGGCTGAGGACTGTGGCACCGCGTTCCGTCGCCGACAAGCGCCACCTGCGCGAGCGCCTCGACGCCGTCACACGTGCGCGCGTCGGACTCGCGCGCGCCTCGGCGGCAGTCGCATCCTCCTGGCGGCGCGTCATCGACGCGCTGCGCCGCGTCCGAGGCGTGGGCGCGCTCATGCGGCTCGGATCGTCCGTGACCCCGCTCGGCTGGGGGACAACGCTCGTGGGGGCGGGCGCCGCCCTGGCGGGCTCACTGGCCTCGTGGGTGGAGGCGGCCGTCCTCGGTTTCACGTGCCTGTCCCTGGTGGCCCTGTCCCTCCTGTGGTCGTTGGGACGGGCCGGACACACCGTCGCGCTGCGCCTGGCCAACACGCGTGTGACGGTCGGGGAAAAAGCGCTCGGCGCCCTGACGGTCACCAACCCCACGTCCCGTCGCCTGCGCGCCACCAAGGTCGAGCTGTGCGTCGGCGCGGGCGCCAACTCGTTCCTGTGCCCTCCCCTGGGCCGCGGTGAGAGCCACGAGGAGGTCTTCGCGATCGCGACGACAAGGCGCGGCATCGTGGCCGTCGGCCCAGCCTCCACGATCCGCGGCGACAGCCTGGGCCTGGTCCGCCGCGTCCAGACGTGGTCCGACGCCACCGAACTCTACATTCACCCGCGCACGGTCGCCATGAACGCCTCAACGGTCGGTTTCATCCGCGACATCGAGGGCGCGACCACGCAGGACCTGTCCTCCGCGGACGTGTCCTTCCACGCCCTGCGCGAGTACGTGCCCGGCGACGACCGGCGCGCCATCCACTGGCGCTCCACGGCGCGCATCGGCAAGCTCATGGTCCGCCAGTTTGAGGAAACGCGCCGCTCCCACCTGCTGATCGTCCTCGACCTCGACACCGACGCGTGGGCCAGCGACGACGAATTCGAGATCGGTGTCTCCGCCGCTGCCTCCATGGCGCGCGCGGCCCTGGTCGACGCGAAAGAAGTGTCGGTCCACACTCAGGCGGGCCACCTGAAAACCCCCACCCCGATGCACGCGATGGATTCCCTGTCCGGCGTGGAGCGCGTCCTAGGCGCTGAACGCATCAGCGCGCTCACTCAGCGCGCCGGGACCGAGGCCTCCCAGGCCTCGACCGCCGTCGTCATCTCGGGATCGCGCACGCACCTGGCCGACCTGCATGCGGCGCTCACGCGGCTTCCCCTCGACATGGTGATCACCGGCGTGCGCATCGACACCGACTCGGACTTCGAGCTGCGCACCCTCGGCAACACGCCGGTCGTCGTCGCCCCGACCCTAGATGACTTCGCCATCGGAATGTGGAAGGCCCTCGGATGACGTCCCACCCCTCCCCCACGTCCCTCGCGACCTCGCCGGCCCTGCGCCGCGGCGTCGACGCCCTCGCAGTCGTGTCGATGCTCGTCGCGGCGGCCCTCATTCACGGGCCGGTCTTCGGCGGACACGCAGGCTACGTCGCGGCCCTGGGGGGCCTGGTCGTGGGCCTCCTGGTCGCCGCACTCACGGCCGCGGCGCGCGTGCGCGCCATCGGGTCGACGCTGGCGCTCGCCGCCGCCTATCTGCTGACCGGCGGGGCGCTGGCCCTCCCGACGACGACGATCTTCCACGTGGTGCCCACGCGGCGAACCATCCAGATGCTCGTCGTCGGCCTGATCACCTCGTGGAAGGATCTGCTGACGGTCCAGCCGCCCGCAGGCATCTTCGTGGGCCCCGCGATCATGCCGTTCCTGAGCGCCCTGGTCACCGCCTTCGTCGCGCTCACCATCGTGTTGCGCACCAAGCGACCGCTGTGGGCGCTGGCACCCGTCGGGATCCTGGCGCTCCTGGGCATCATCTGGAGTTCTCAGCTAGCTCCCCTCGCCCTGCCGATCGGCCTGTTCAGCGTGGTCGTGGGCATCGCCTGGTCCGCGTACGTCAGCGGTCGCGCCCGCCGCGAAGGCAGCCGCGGGATCGTCGAGTTCAGCGATTCCACGGTCACGCCCACGGCCCGCCGAGGCATCGGCGCGGTCACGCTGATCATCCTGGCCCTCGCGATCGCCGTTCCCCTGACGCGCATCGTCGTCACGGATTCGCACCGAGTGGTCGCACGCGACTACGTCGAGCCGCCGCTCAACCTCCAGGAGTATCACTCCCCTGCCACCCAGTTCCGCTTCCTCAACACGACCGATAAGGACACCGACCTGCTGACGGTGGACGGACTGCCCGAGGGCGGCAGGCTCCGCCTGGCGACCCTGGACTACTACGACGGGACCGTCATCCAGATCGCCGCGAACGCAAACGGGTCGGGTTTCCGCCACGTTGGCTCCTCGTTCTACGAGACGCCGCTGCCCGCCGGCGCCGAGGCCTCGAACGTGACCGTGCGCGTCGAAGACTATTCGGGGAACTGGGTGCCCACGGTCGACGGCGTCCGGTCGCTGGAGTACACGTCCGATCGCGCGGGGCAGCTCGCGGACGCGCTCTACTTCCACGACCATTTAGAGACGGCGCTGTCCACGGTGCGCCTCGCGCAGGGGGACACCTACCGTGTGAGCGGCATCGTGACCCATCAGTGGAGCGACGAGGAACTCGAAGGCCGCGCCTTCTCATCAATGACGCCTCCCTCCGACGAGGGTGTTCCCTCCGACGTGTCCGACGCGGCCAACGAGATGATCGGGGACGCCGCGCCCGG
>ERZ1674177.240-NODE-241-length-10300-cov-6.847828_pt1 | contig 10300 bp, 6 predicted proteins | sample MGYA00581287_ERZ1674177 | MGnify/ENA primary metagenome ERZ1674177 (study PRJEB41354, sample SAMEA4873336) | human saliva metagenome | biome: human-associated habitat [ENVO:00009003]; feature: mouth environment [ENVO:08000002]; material: saliva material...
TTGATGCCGTCGTAGCGGATCTTGCCGTCGGCGATGTCGTAGAAGCGGTTGATCAGGTTCGTGATCGTCGTCTTGCCGGCGCCCGTCGCGCCCACGAAAGCGATCTTCTGGCCGGGCTTCGCCCACAGGGAGATGTCGTGCAGGACCTCCTTCTTGCCATCGTAGGAGAAGTCCACGCCCTCCATGACGAGTTCGCCGCGCAGGCGCGTGTACGTGACGGTGCCGTCCGCCTGGTGGGGGTGACGCCAGGCCCAGATTCCGGTACGTTCCTCGGTCGGCTCGACCGAGCCGTCGGGCAGCTCGCGGGCCCTCACGAGTGTCACGTACCCGTGGTCCTCCTCGGGTTCCTGGTCGATGAGGGCGAACACGCGCCCCGCGCCCGCCATGCCGAGCGCGATCATGGGCACCTGCATCGACATCTGTCCGATCGTCTGCGAGAAGTTACGGACCATACCCAGGAAGGACACGACGATGCCGACCGTGATGACGTCGATGCCGATAAGGTGAATATTCGGCGTCTGTTCGAGGATCATGACGCCGCCGACAATCGCGATGACGACGTACATGATGTTGCCTATGTTGCCCAGGGCGGGCATCAGGACGTTGCCGTAGATGTTGGCCTTCTGCGAGGAGTCGAAGAGCTTCTGGTTGTACTCGACGAACTCGTCCTTGGCGTCCTGCTCGTGGTTGAAGACCTGGACGACCTTCTGGCCATCCATCATCTCTTCGATGAAGCCCTCTTCGTCCGCCAGGGCCGCCTGCTGGGCCTTCATGAAGCGGCCCGAGAGGCCACCGAGCTTTCCGGTCAGGAACGCCATGAGGGCACCCACCACGAGGACGACGAGGAAGAGCCACACGGAGTAGTAGAGCATCGTGCCGATGAGCACGATGATGGTCAGTCCCGACTGGATGAGCGTCGGGATCGACTGGCCGATCAGCTGGCGGATCGCGTCCGTGTCGTTCGTGAAGGTCGACATGATCGCGCCGTGCGGATGCGTGTCGAAGAAGCGCAGGGGCAGGCGCTCCATGGAGTCGAACATGTCATCTCGCATGTGCTTGAGCGTCCCTTGGGTCACGATCGCCATGGCGCGGGTGCAGATGAAGTTACCGATGACGCCGGCGCTGAAGATGACGCCCATGGTGACGACGAGGCGCAAGAGGGTGCCACGCACCGCGTCAAAGCCGGACTCGAGGCCCGGCGTCACGACATTATCGACGATCTGCTGCATGAAGATCGAACCGACCGCCGAGGCCACGGCGGACGTAATGATGCACACGACCGTCAGGCTGATGCGCACCGGGTAGTGACGGAAGACGTATCGCAGGAGACGACCGAAGGGACGATCGATGCCTTCGAGCTTCTCGCCATCGTCGATCCGGGAGTTGCGCGCGCGTGCCATGTCAGGCCACCTCGCTTTCACTCGCGGCGTTCTGGGACTCGTAGATCTCGCGGTACTCCCCGCCCACCGCCATCAGCTCCTCATGGGTGCCGCGCTCCTTGATGCGGCCATCGTCCAGCACGATGATCTGGTCGGCGTGGCTCACAGATGAAAGGCGCTGGGCGATGATGATTGTCGTCGTGCCCGGGATCTCGGTCTCGAAGGCGCTTCGGATCAGCGAATCCGTCCGGGTGTCCACCGCGGAGGTGGAGTCGTCCAGGATGAGGATTTTGGGGGTCTTCAGGAGCGCGCGTGCGATGCACAGGCGCTGCTTCTGGCCGCCAGAGACGTTGGTGCCGCCGCGCGCGATCACGTAGTCGTAGCCGCCGGGCAGCTGCTGAATGAACTCGTCGGCCTGGGCGAGCTTGCAGGCGCGCTCGATCTGTTCGTCGGTGGCCTCCGGGTTGCCCCAGCGCATGTTGTCCTTGATCGTGCCAGAGAAGAGCACGTTCTTCTGCAGGACGACGGAGACGGCGTCGCGCAGGGCGCCCAGGTCGTAGTCGCGCACGTCGCGCCCGCCGACCTTCACGGAACCTTCGGAGACGTCGTAGAGTCGACAGATCAGCTGGATGAGCGAGGTCTTGGAGGAGCCCGTGCCGCCGACGATACCGAGCGTTTGCCCGGACTCGACGCGTAGGTTGATGTCGGACAGCGCGTTTTCTTCGGCGTTCTGGGAGTACTTGAAGGACACGCCGTCGAAGACGACGGAGCCATCCGCGACGTCCGTGGCCCCGCCGGCCGGGGAGGTCAGGGAGGGGGCGTGGGTGAGGACCTCGGCGATGCGGTGCGCGGATTCGGCGGCCATCGTCGTCATGACGAAGATGAAGGCTAGCATGAGCATCTGGGAGAGGATCTGGATGCCGTAGGTGATGAGGGCGGTCAGGCCGCCCTTCGTCAGCTCGGTTGCCCCCGAGTTCACGATGATCGAGGCGCCCACGTAGTCGACAGCCGTAATCGCGGCGAAGATGAAGAACATCATGACGGGGCTGTTGAGGGCGATGAGCTTCTCGGCGTTCGTGAAGTCCTTGCGCACGTCGGCGGAGGCATGGCGGAACTTGGTGGTCTCGTGTTCCTCGGTGACGAAGGACTTGACCACGCGGATCGCGGCGACGTTTTCCTGCACGGAGTTGTTCAGGGCGTCGTACTTCTTGAAGATGCGACGGAAGATCGGGAAGGCGACCAGCACGATGACCGCCAGGATGATGGCGAGCAGCGGCACCATTCCCAGGAAGATGAGAGCCATCGACGAGTTGATGCGCCACGCCATGACGATGGAGAAGATGATCATGAGCGGCACGCGCACCGCGATACGAATGAGCATACCGAAGGCGTTTTGGACGTTCGTGACGTCCGTCGTCATGCGGGTGACCAGCGAGGACGTGGAGAAGCGGTCGATGTCGGCGAAGGAGAAGTCCTGCACCTTAAAGAAGAGGTCCTGACGCAGGTTCTTGGCCAGGCCCACCGACGCGGTCGCCGCGAAGCGAGCGGATAGGATTCCGCAGGTCAGCGAGGCGAAGGCCAGGCCAATGAGGATCGCGCCCAGGCGAAGGACGGGGGTCAGCGTGTCGCCATCGAGTGCATCCACCAGCGAGACCATGGTCAGCGGGATCAGGCACTCGAGGATGACCTCACCGATGATGAACAGCGGGGTCAGGATCGAGGGAGTTGTGAACTCCCGCAGTCGGCCCAGCAAGGTTCGAATCGTTTTCATGTATCTCCTCAGTTCCTTCGGGTATCGGTCGCTTCATCGACGAGGCCGGAGCAGCTCTCAGCGCCCGTGCAGCCTGCAGATGGTGATAATGGCTTTTTCGATGGCGCGCTCGGGGTCGCGCGAAGCACCCTTCGTTTCGGCGTCGGCGGTGGCGATGGCGCCGAATGCGCCGGCCAGGGAGGCGTCGGACCATCCGCGCAGCTCGCGCCGGGCCCGGTCGACCTGCCAGGGCGCCATCTTGAGAGCGGAGGCGGCCCCGCCGATGGATACCTTCGCCATGGCGCGGAACTTCATCGCCAGGGCTGCGACGAGCACCTGCGGGGCGATGCCGGTCGCGAAGGCGTGCCGGGCGAGGGTCAGGGCTTTCGCGGAGTTGCCGGCAACAGCGGCGTCGGCCACGTCGTAGCCAGTGGCCTCGACGCGACCCGCCTGGTAGCGGCGCACGTCCTCGAGTGTGATGCGCCCGCTCACGTCGGAGAGCAGCTGAGACAGGGCGCCCGCCATGGCACGGGGGTCGTTGCCGAGCGCGTCGACGAGGGCTTGCTGCGCCTCGGTGTCCATCTGCCGACGGGCGGCCCGCACGTCGGAGGCGATGAGCGCCAGCTTGTCGCGGTCGTTCTTCAGCGGGTCGGCGGGGATCACCGGCCACTTGGCCTTCGCGATCGCATCGGTGACTTTCTTGCCGCGGGCGTTGCCGCCGGGGTGGGCCAGGAACATCCATACGTCGGGCGCGGGGGCGGCCGCGTAGGCGATCAGGTCGGCGGCGAGCGCGTCGCTCATGGTCTCCAGGTCCCGGATGATGACCATGCGGGATTCGCCGAACAGGGAGGGTGAGGCGATGACGTCGATCTGCCCTGCCTGGTAGGTGGCGGCGTTGATGTCCGTGCGTTCCAGGTTCGGGTCGGCCTGGTAGGCCAGGGCGCGCAGCCGGTCGAGGGCGCGGTCGACGAGGAGCCCCTCGGGCCCCTTGATCAACACGATGGGGGCCAGCGTGATCTGGGCTGGTGCCGCCGGTCGAGATCCGCGTGCTGCCACGTCTTCCTGCCTTTCGACGCGATGGTAACTCCCTAAGTCTGCCACCGCGGGCACTCATCTGCGTCTGCCTTTGCCCTGGGTGGACGCAAGTCGTGGCAGGTGTCACCACCTCGTGCCCCATGCGCGTTAGCACCGCGTCGAGGAGCCGGGGCACGCGGGGCGATACCCCTCCGAGATACCCCTACCCCGCGCTGGCCGCGCCGAGCCGCTCACGGGTCCCGGGCCTCGTCCATGAGGGGCAACACCCAGCGTTTCCACGCCCGCCACGCCACCCATCCAAGTCCCGCGCACCCGTAGATGCTCAGGAGTGTCGCTCCCCCGCCGGGCACCCGAATCCCCGCTCCGGGCATCCCGGCGAAGAATCGCGCGGCTCCAGCGATCCAGCTGGTCGCCCAGGAGGCTACGCGCGCACAGGCGCTCGACATGGGAGGGCTGATCGGCGCGAGGAGGGCACCCGACAGGCCCGCGAGCGTAGCCACGGGCACCGCGGGCTCGGCGGCGACGTTGGCGCCAATCCCCCACACGGGGACGGTGCCGGACAGGGAGACGATGAGGGGCGCGGTGAACAGCTCGGCCAGGGCGGGCACGCACACCAGTTCGGCCAGACGCCGCAGGGCTTTCCCGACCCGCGTGTCGCCCCTGACACGCCGCTTGACCCCTCGTGCGAGAGCGGCGGAGGGTCCCACGACGGCCAGGGCCGCGAGCGCGGACAGCGCGAATCCGTAGGATCGGGAGGCCCAGGGGTCGATGAGGAGTGTCGCGGTGACGACCGCGCACAGTGCTGCGATGGCTTGTCCCTCGCGTCCGAGTACCAGGCCTAGGGCGGCGATCGAGGCGACGCAGACGGATCGGAGCACGGATGCTTCGGGGCCGACGAGCACGACGATGGTGCACAGGACGAGGATCGTTGCTCCGACGCGCAGGGGCTTGCGCGCGGGCAGGAGGAGGTTGAGAGTGGCCAGAATGATGACGATGTGGGAGCCGGACACGGCCGTCAGGTGTGTCAGGGAGGTGGCTGTCATGGCGTCGTCGAGGTCGGAGGGCACCAGTCGGTCGTCGCCGATGGACATTCCTGGGACGAGTCCGCGCGCGTCACGCGGCAGGGTCTGGCACGCGTCCGTGAAGGCCCGGTGTGTGTCGCGTCTCCAGGCGTCGAGTCCGCCGGGGCGCTCGACGAGTCGGGCGCTGCGGGCTCGGATCGCCCCCACGGATGGTGCCTCTGCGGCGAATGTGGTGTCCAGGCTCCCCTCGAGCTCGTACACGTCGCCGCGGGCGGCGTCCCGCCATGAGGGAGCGCTGACTAGGGCGGTGGCGTGGGAGGTCAGCCACCGCTGTCCCACTGAGACTGCGAGGATCGTCACGCGTGCTCGGCGCCTCGTTGAAAAGCCCGACGAGGCCGGGGCGGGGTCGCGCATCAGGAGTACCTTCGCGTGGATGGGCCCGGAGCCCGTGCGAGCCGGATCAGCCAGGTAGGAGCGGCCCGCCTCCGACGAGACAGCGAGCGCGCAGGCGGTGGCGGCCAGGAGGAGGGCGGAGGCCAGGCGGAGGGATCGGGGTGGGGTGAGGGCGTGCCGGGGAGGTCGGGAGTGCCTGTGTGTCCACGCGTAGGAGGCGGCGCATGCGGTGGCCGCGAGCACGCAGGCGGCGATGAGCGGCCAGGGGACGGGGTAGGCGGTGGCCCACCAGCAGGCGGCCCAGGCGGCGATGGCTGTGGGCATGAGGCGGAGGTCGACCATGCGCGGGGCGCGGGTGTCGGTCATGGGCACACTCCGGGTCGTATTTTTTCGATGAGGCTGGGGCCGATGCCGGGCACCTCGTCGAGCGCGTCGACGGAGGAGATGTGGGGGTGGGTTGTACGGTAGTCGATGATGCGGGCGGCCAGGGCGGGGCCGATTCCGGGCAGTGTTTGCAGGTCGGTGGCGGTGGCGGTGTCGAGGCGCACGCATACCTGCGTGGGGGCCTCGCCTGGCGCTGTGGTTGTCTCGGGTTCCCCGATGAGTCCGACGTGGATGTGTTCTCCGTCGACGAGTGGGCGCGCGAGGTTGATCGTGTCGAGGTTGGCATCCTCGCGTGCTCCACCAGCGGCGGTGATCGCGTCGACGACGCGGGAGGAGGCGGGCAGGGTGAGGACTCCAGGGGTCGTGACTGCCCCCGAGACGTAGACGATGACCTGGTCGGTGGCGGGGGTGTTGGTCGGCGCGTTGGCACCTCGACTGGTGGGGGTTTGCGGCCCCTGCTCCTGCGTGTCGGCTTCCTGGTGAGCGGATTGCTCGGCCTCACGCACGGCGGCGTGTTCGGCGGCCGTCGCGTGGCGCCACACGCCGATGCAGGCGAGGAGGACGAGGACGATAAGGAGGGCGGCCGCGGTGGCACCTCCGGGTAAGAGGCGCAGGGCGGTGGGTTCGGGTGGTTCGTCTTCTTGCAGCGCGCTGTCGTAGACGGCCTTGGTCAGGGCCGCCATCCTGCGGCGCGCGAGCCATCGTGGAGGGTTCATTCGTCGACGCTATGCCTGCTGCGCCGCCGGTGTCGCGCCGGATTCGTGCCCCTGTGGATAACCGCGACGCGGCCAGCGGGCCTGTGGATAGACGCCACAGCGCGATGACCTCCTTGAACGAGCGTGCGACAGGCGTCCCAAGGGATACTGTTCCAGTAACGACGAAGCCCCGGGCGCGATGCGCCCCAGCCCCGAAAGACACCACCATGAGCGAGAACATCGAGGACCTCAAGGCGCAGCTCGCCGCAGCAGAGGCGGCAGCGAAGGCCGCCGAGGCCGAAGCCGCACGCGCGAAGGCCGAAGCCTTGCGTCTCCAGCTCGAAGCCGCCGGCTCCGCAGCCGAGGCTCCCGCCACCCCGGCCTCGACGCCCGAGGCCACCCCGGCCTCGTCCCCCAGCGGTGACCTGTCCGCTTTCGCCACCCAGGTTCAGACCGCCTACTCGTGGGATGTCCCGGCCATCACGATCGGCACGCTGATCGACGGCGGCGCGCGCGTGCCCGGCGTCTGCGCGGCGATGCCGGTGCCCATGTTCAACCGCCACCTCCTGGTCGCGGGCGCGACGGGCACGGGCAAAACCCGCACCTTGCAGCTCCTGGCCGAGGGGCTGTCGGCGGCGGGCTCCTCGGTGCTCCTGTGCGACGTCAAGGGCGACCTCACGGGCCTGGGCGAGGCCGGCGCGAGCTCCGAGAAACTCCTGGCCCGCACGGCCGCCAACGGTCAGGAGTGGGCGTCCTCGTCGTTCCCGATCGAGCTGCTGAGCCTGGGCGGGGCGGACTCGCAGTTCCCGGGCGTGCCCGTGCGCGCCGAAGTCTCCGACTTCGGCCCGATCCTCCTGGCTCGCGCCCTGTCCCTGAACACAACCCAGGAGCAGGCCCTGCAGCTCATCTTCGCGTGGGCGGACCGCCAGGGCCTGGAGCTCGTGGACCTGCCGGACCTGCGCTCCGTCATCTCCTTCCTGACGTCGGATGAAGGCAAGGAGGAGCTGGCCACCATCGGCGGCGTCTCCAAGGCCACCGCCGGCGTTATCCTGCGCGCCCTGACCGCCCTCGAATCCCAGGGCGGCGGCCAGTTCTTCGGGGCCCCCGGCTTCGACACCGCCGACCTGATGCGCTCCGACTCAACGGGCCGGGGCATCATCTCCCTGCTGGGCGTCGGCGATATCTCCTCGCGCCCGGCCCTGGTCAGCGCGGTCATCATGTTCCTGCTGGCGAACCTCTTCGCGACCCTGCCCGAGGTCGGCGACGCACCCCGCCCCAAGCTCGTGTTCTTCTTCGACGAGGCCCACCTGCTCTTCGCGGACGCCACCAAGGAGTTCGAGCGCCAGGTCGTCCAGACCGTGCGCCTGATCCGCTCCAAGGGCGTGGGCGTCGTCTTCGTGACGCAGACCCCCAAGGACATCCCCTCCGACGTGCTGGCACAGCTGGGCTCGCGCATCCAGCACGGCCTGCGCGCCTCCACGCCCGACGACTTCAAGAAGCTGAAGGCGACCGTGCAGACCTTCCCGACAACCAGCCTCGAGCTGGACGAGGTTCTCACGACGCTGGGCACGGGCGAGGCCGTGGTGACGGTGCTGGACCCGAAGGGTAACCCGACGCCGGTCACCCCCGTCGGCATCTGGGCGCCCGCCTCCGTCATGGGCCCCGCCTCCGCCGACACGATCGCCCGCGTCAACCAGTCTAGCGCCATCATGGGACGCTACCGTGACGCCGTGAACCCGGACTCCGCCGAGGAGAAGCTGGCGCGTCGCGCGGAGGAGGCCCAGGCCGCCCGCGAGGAGGCAGCCGCGCAGGCGGCGGCCGCCAAGGAGGAGGAGAAGGCCCGCAAGGAGGCCGAGAAGGCGGCTGAGAAGGCAGCGAAGGAAGCGGAGAAGGCCGCCGCCAAGGAAGAGGCCGCACGCCAGAAGGAAATGGAGAGACTGCGCCGCCAGATCGAGAAGCAGCAGGAGAAGGAGGAGGCCGCGCGCCAGCGCGCCGCCGAGCGTCGCGCACGCCAGGTCGAAAACGCCCTCGGGTCGGTACTGCGCACCGCCGGACGCGAGATCACCCGTTCCATCTTCGGGACGCGCAAGCGCTGAGGCGCGCGTTCTCGCCGTTTTCCCCCTCACGAGGCCGGGGCTGAGGTCGCCGTTTCAGGTGCCTTCGCCCCGGCCTCGTCTCACAGTGCGACCACTGTACCAAGCGCAGGCAAAATGCGGGTAGGCTGCGTGGCAAGTAACCACCACACGCGGGGAGCCCCTCATGCGCATCGGATTTATCGGGACGGGAGCCATGGCCCAGGCCATCGCTCGCGGTGCCGTCGCGTCCGGTGTCGATCCCGCGACGCTGATCTTCTCCAACCGCACGCCCGACAAGGCTTGCGACTTGGCCGACGAGCTGGGCGCGACCGCCGCGTCCTCGAACGTGTCCCTGGCCCGCCAGGCCGACATCGTCATCCTGGCCGTCAAGCCTAAGGATCAGCGCGCGGTCATCAAGGAGATAGCCCCCAGCGTGGTCTCACGCCCCGACGCGTGCGTCGTGTCCCTGGCCGCCGGGCGTACCCTCGACCAGATTACGCAGGACTTCGGTGCGGGCATTCCCCTCATTCGCGTGATGCCGAACGTGGCGGCCACCGTCAGGCAGTCCATGACGGCCCTGACGGCCACCCGCACCACCGACGATCAGGTCAACGCCGTGCGCGACCTCATGAACTCGGTTGGGCGTACCGTCCTCATCGACGAGGACTATTTCCCTGTGTTCCAGGCCCTGGCTTCGTGCTCCCCGGCCTGGTATTTCCAGATCATTGATTCTTTCGCCCGCGCGGGCCTCAAGTATGGGCTGTCCAAGGACAGCGCCGTCGAGATCGCGGCGCAGGCGATGGCGGGGTCGGCCGCGCTGCTCCTCGCCGAGCGCGAGGCGGGCACGATCCCCGCGCAACTCATTGACCGGGTGACGAGCCCCGGCGGCACCACGATCGCAGGATTGCTGGCCGCCGAGGAAGGTGGTTTGTCGAGTGCACTGGTAGGTGCCGTCGACGCCTCCATCCACGCCGATTCCCATCTCGGCTGACACTACCCCCTGCCGCGACGCGGCTTATCTCCCCCCTTATTTGGCGCTTTCGCGCACCCTCAACACAGGAACACTCATGTTGCTTTTCAACGCAGTCGTGCTCTCCGTGATTGTCATGCTGGTCCTCAGCATCGCTCGCGTGCACGTCGTCATCTCTCTTTTCGTCGCCTCGCTGGTGGGCGGCCTGGTGGCCGGAATGGGTATATCCGGCACGATGGTCGCCTTCCAGGACGGCCTCGCCGGCGGCGCTAAGATCGCCCTGTCCTACGCCCTGCTCGGCGCGTTCGCGATGTCGGTGGCCCACTCGGGCCTGCCGCGCCTGCTGGCGAACTGGATCATCGCTAAGCTGCGCAACGCTGACGACTCTAACTCGGCGCGCGTGGCTCGCTCCGCGAAGTGGGGCATCCTCGGCGGCGTCCTCGTCATGGGCGTGATGAGCCAGAACCTCATCCCGATTCACATCGCGTTCATTCCGCTGCTGGTGCCCCCGCTCATCGGCGTCATGAACGAGCTGAAGATGGACCGCCGCCTGGTCGCCTGTGCGATCACCTTCGGCATCGTCACCACCTACATGTT
>ERZ1674177.241-NODE-242-length-10295-cov-5.629785_pt1 | contig 10295 bp, 11 predicted proteins | sample MGYA00581287_ERZ1674177 | MGnify/ENA primary metagenome ERZ1674177 (study PRJEB41354, sample SAMEA4873336) | human saliva metagenome | biome: human-associated habitat [ENVO:00009003]; feature: mouth environment [ENVO:08000002]; material: saliva material...
TCTCAATGGGTGGTGCCCGGCCGATGGGCCAGGCACCACCCATTTTTACCGACGGCGTTCCGCATTGTTATAGTGACCACCGTGCCGCGGTGGGTATCCTCGCGCCCGCCACCACCTCGCGATCCCATCATCACCTCATTCTCACGATGTCAAGGAGAACCATGTCCCACGCACTGCGTTCCATGCTCGCCGTCGGCACCGCCGCCGCCATGGGCCTATCCCTGTCCGCTTGTTCACTTCTGCCGTTCGGCAACCAGACACACAGCACGTCACTGAAGGTCGGCCAGTGCATTCAGCTACCGGACGACGACGAGGTCGGTGACATCACCACGGCGAACTGCGCCGAGGAGCACACGGGCGAGGTCTACTACATCTTGACGCTCACCCAGGACACGCTCCCTTCCCGCGCGGAGATCGAGAAACTTACCTCCGACACCTGCGACGATAACTTCGAGGCTTACGTCGGCTCGGCCACCAATGAGACCGAACTCGACGTCACTGCTATGTTCCCGACCAAGAACTCGTGGGACAAGGGCGACCGCGACATCGTGTGCATCGTCATCCCGGCTGAGGGTAAGACGCTGACCCAGTCCGTGAGGGGCTCGGGCATGTAGTCCGACCGTCACATGATGTTTTCGGGTGGTGCCCGGCCAGTGAGCCGGGCATCACCCGTTTTCCCCAACGACGGCCTGCGTTATTATAGTGTGCACAGGACCACGGTGGGTCTTCGCACATCCGCTCCCGGTCTCGCGATCCCGTCACTGCTTCGCTTCCGTCAATTCAAGGAGAACCGTGTCCCGCTCTCCGCGTCGCGCACTCGCTTTGGGCACCGCCGTCATCATGGCCCTGACGCTGTCCGCCTGCTCGTCACTGTTCGGCTCGCGCACGCAGAGCACCAAGCTCACGGTCGGACAATGTGTCCTTGTTCCGATCGGCACCCAGGTGGACTCGGTGACCACGACCGAGTGCACCAAGGAACACACCGGCGAAATCTACTCAATCACCGCCATTGATCGACAAGCACTCCCGTCCCGCGACGAAATGGATGACCTGGTCTTCGACACCTGCTACAACACTTTCGAGGCCTACGTCGGATCGACTCCCGAGGAAACGTCGCTCGATTACACCGCTTTCTCGCCGACCAAGGCGACCTGGGCAACCGGTGACCGTGACATTATCTGTATCGCTGTTCCAACCGGGGATGACAAGCTGACCCAGTCGGTACGCAATTCCGGCATGTGACGGGTACTTTTTGACCGCTCGCGGCCCTTTAACCACTCTGGTCACTCTCCTTGACCGAGTGGTATTTACATTGTTGTATAGTGAGCGAAGCGCGCCGACGAGCACACGCGCACCTGCGGGTCCGCATGCCCGCCACGGCCTCGTGACCCGCTGATCGGGGTCACTCCCCCCATTCTCTAGGAGAACTATGTCCCGCGCTTTGCTCCCCGCGTTGACCCTGTGCGCCTGCATCGCAACTGTCGGTCTGTCCGCCTGTTCCGCCGCGTCGACCGACGGTTCGGGCAATAGCGTTTCCTCCGACGCTCACGGTTTGACGAGCGCACAGAGCGGCGCTCCCACCGCGCAATCCGGTTCCTCCGGTGGCCTGTACGAGTCCGGGTACCTGCAGCTCGGACAGTGTTTGCTCGCGGCCCCTCAGGAAGGCGTCCCCCTCGAGCTCGTCGACTGCACGCAAGAGCACGGGGCCGAGGTGATCCACACCTTTGACCTGACCATGACCACGATGCCCTCCGAGGACACGCTCGAAGAGGTGAGCGACGAAACGTGCGGCGAGGCCTTCACCACCTACGTCGGGCGCCCCTTCGAAAACTCCGCGTTGGACTACATCTGGAGGCTGCCCAGCCCGGAAACCTGGGCAGCTGGTGATCGACGGGTCGAGTGCATCGCCTTCACGAGAGACGAGAGTCAGCTCACGACGACGATGAAAGACATCAACATGTGACGAGGCCTGATCGGCTTTGCGCTTGTGGTGGTTCGGCTCCGGCCGGACCACCACTTTTGACGGCTTGTACCTACCGGCACACACGTTGCTATAGTGAGCGCGGCCCAACGATCATCACGAGAGTCCGCCACGGCCTCGTGGCCCATTCTCTGGTTACTTTCCCACCACCCTGAGGAGAATCATGTCCCGCATCGCGCGCCCCGCGCTCGCTGTCGCTGCCTGCGTTGCCATCCTGAGCATGTCCGCCTGCTCCAGTTCGTCGTCCACCTCCTCGGAGGATTCGACGACACATTCCGGCGAGGCCAGCGCCTCTGCCGAAGCAACCGTCACCAACGCATCCGAGATCCCCTCCGACGCGCGCACCAACCTGAGCAACCTAAGCGTCGGCCAGTGCTTCCAACAGCCAACCGATCCCGCCGACGGCTTGGCGATCGTCGACTGCTCCGCACCGCACTGGGGTGAGGTCTACGCCCTCGCGCCGATCGACGCCGAAACCCTGCCCGACTTCGAAGAACTCAACACGATGGCCTTCGAAGCGTGCACCCCTGCGTTCGAGGAGTACGTCGGTACGCCCTACGAGGAATCCTCCCTGGATGCCACCTGGTACTTCCCGAACGCGACCAACTGGGATGCCGGCGAGCACGTCATCGCCTGCGTCGCCGTCCCCTTGGAGGCGCCCTCGCTCACCCAGTCGGTCAAGGACTCCAATCTGTGACGTGCGGGTTGTCGTCACGCGGCGGTTCGGCTATGGCCGGGCCGCCGCTTGCGTATCTGTGATGGCCTTCCTTTACCGGTCGGCACTGACATTGTTATAGTGAACACAACGCGTCGGCGGGTGCCCCACGCGCCCGCCGCGAATGCGACGGCCTCTCCGGGGTCGCGTTCCCATCATCCAAGGAGAATCATGTCCCGCTTTACCCGCCCCGCCCTCGCGTTCGCGACCTGCGCCGCCATGCTCAGCTTGTCCGCCTGTTCCGCCCTGCCTTTCGGCAATAAGGATGATGATGACGAGGACACCCCCAGCTCGCGCAGCTCCTCGTCCGCCTCCCCGAGCAGCTCACCCGACAAGACGAACCAGCCCACGAGCACCCCCACCGTTGCGTCCGCCCGCACCTACCTGATCGATTTGAAGCTCGGCCAGTGCTTCAACCAGCCGGACGCCGACACCGATGTGGATGTGGAGACCCTCGACTGCTCACAGCCTCACTGGGGCGAGGTGTACTACGTCGTTGAACTCACCAACGCGACGTTCCCCGGTGAGGACGCCATGTCTGACACGGCAAAGGACGCGTGCCAGAACGCTTTCCAGGACTACATTGGTTCGTCCTACGCGACCTCCTCGCTCGCGTTCGGCGGCATGTATCCGACGTCCGGTAGCTGGGCCGGTGGCGACCGCGCGATCGTGTGCTACGCCCACAACACCGACGACAGTACCCTCACCCGCTCGGTGAAGGACTCCCGCCTGTGATCCCCTGATCCACGCTCGCGGCGGCTCGGCTTATGCCAGGCCGCCGCAAGCGTGGATGAGACGCGGGCGACTCAGTGCCGCCTGGAGGCTCTGCGCGTCGGGACGGCGGGATTTTTGGTGGTGACGCTGTGCGTCTCAACGGCGACGACGACCGGCCCGTCAGTCCCCTGTTCGACGTGGGCGACCATGATCTGTCCGTGTCCCAGGGAGACGGGCGACGCACCCACGATAGCGCTCGATCCGTAGGCGCGGATTTCCTCGACGATCAGGTCGCGCGCGGCACCCGTGACCGACAGGAGAGTCGCACCGGCCTGCTCACGCAGGCGCTGCGCCGCGAAGGCACGCACCCGACCGGCTCGAGCATCGGCGTCCTTATCAGCCCCTGCCTCGTCCCCCACAGGCACACCCAGGGCCTCCACGAGCGTCACCGATCCACCGCCGACCGCAGCCCACGGCGCAAGCACCTGGCGCGCGCGGGCGCTCGGGGATGCGAACGCGCGGTCCACGCCAAACGCGCTCAACAGGTCAATGAGGTCAAAGGACTGGCGCACACCGAAACGTCCGAGGGGCGGATCTGCGGGGTGCGCGGCGGCCTCAGCTGTGAGGGACGAGGCCCGCTCCACCTGCGCTGCCCTGCGCGCTGCCGCTGAGGCGACCATCGCGGGGGTGGGTGCGGGGCGGGGTGTGGGAGCAGCGGGCGCGGTGCTCGGCGCGGCGGCGCACGGGCCAGGACCGCCGGGGACGGTAGGCACCGACGGGCTGCCGGGCGCGGAACCCGACGCAGTGCCACCGGATGCTGAAGTGCCCGGAGCGGAAGCGCGCCCGCCGACGGGGGCTGCAGACGCCGCGTCAATGGGGGCAGGGTCGGCGGCACCGGGCCGCAGGACGATGATCGTGGAGGTGGCGAGGCGGCCTTCGCGGGCGCGGGCGACGACGTCTGCAAGGAGGCGGCGGTCGCCTCGGCGGGTGAGCATGTCGGCGGCGGCTGCGGGGGTAGCCCACGTGGTTTGGTCGATTTCGGTGCGCGGGGCGCGGGCAACGGGCGCGCGCAGGCGTACGGCCGGGTCGTCGGCGGGCATGGGCGTGCCGACCCAGTAGTGGACTTCCTTGGTTTGCCCGCCGCCCAGGCGGTAGCGCTGGGTGGTCAGGGGCGCGCCCAGGGTGATGACCTGTCCGGTTTCCTCTTCGACTTCGCGCACGGCGGCGGCGACCAGTGGCTCACCGTTTTCCGCTTTACCTTTGGGCCAGGACCAGTCGTGGTAGCGGGGTCGGTGAACCATGAGGACTTCGATGTCCGCGGGGTCGATGGGTTCGCCGGGGACCGCGACGCGCGTGGGGTCGACAAAACGCCAGACGAGCGCGCCCGCGGAGCGAACGAGTCGCTGGGGGCGTGGGGCTGGCATCGGACGCATAGGGACCAGGGTAGTCGCCCCGCGCCGCGCTCGCCCTGATGGGCGCGCCACCTTCACGAGGTCATGGCCGGTATGGGCGCTCCGCTAGGCCCGTCCGCGCACCGAGAAAACACCTCCGTCGGGCAGCCACCTGGGTTGGGCAGCCGCCTCAGTCGAGGGTGCCGACGGCCGCCTCGCGCGCAGCAATGTCAAGCTCGTCGGCCGTCACCAGCAGTGCGGAGTGTCGCATGGTGACGCGGTGGGCGAGCGGGTCGGTGGGGTCTTCGATCCACAGGGCCCCGGCCTCGCCAGCAGCGAGGACGCGCATGGCGCGCGAGGCCTCGCGCAGCACGTACTCGAGGTCGTCGTCGGTGAGGTCACCGCGCAGCAGCGAGTCGATCTCCTCCATGATCAGGCTCAGGGGGCGCAGCTCGACGGGGGCTTCGAGGCCCTGGATGATGGGCGCATGCGAGCCGTCGGCGTAGCGCTCGGCCACCAGGAGCGGGTCGCGGTGGTACCACTCGTGCAGCAGGTAGACGCGCCACAGCGCCCCGGGGAGCGTGAATTCGGGGCTGCGCGACCACACGTGGGCGATGGTGTCGACGCCGCGAGTGCGCACGGTTTCCCGCAGGCGGGCCACGTCCTCGTCCGTGAATGTCTCGTCGCCGACTCCCATGAGTGCCCACGCGGCGGTGTGCGCAACGGCGGCGAGAGAGGCGGGATCTTCGTCGCCGACGATTGCCTCGGCGCGGGCGGCGTCGAGCATGGCCGGGCGGCGCGGAGTGTTCGATTGGGCCATGAGGACCGCTTCCTTCTACAATGTGGGGTATGGGCCTATAGCTCAATGGTAGAGCAGCGGACTTTTAATCCGTAGGTTGGGGGTTCGAGTCCCCCTGGGCCTACTGCGCGCCTCGGTTTCCCGGGGCGTTTGTGCTATGTGGGCCGCGCTGCCCGCGTTGGAGGTGCATCATGGATCCTCGTTTGTCGCGCGCGTATGGCGCGTTCGCTGGGCTGGCGTTGGGGGATGCGTTGGGGATGCCGACGCAGGCGATGTCCCCGGAGCAGATCCGCGCGGTGTACGGGCGCGTCACGGGACTCGTGGACGGGGATGACTCCCAGCCGTACGCGCCGGGGATGCCGGCCGGTTCGGTGACGGATGACACGGAGCAGGCGCTGCTGATTGCGTCTCTCCTGGTACGAGGCGGGGGTTCCTCCTCGGGTCACGTGGCCTTGGACGCGGGTGACTTCTCCCACGCGCTGCTGGCCTGGGAGGATTCCATGATCGAGCGGGGGTCGCTTGACCTGCTGGGCCCCTCCACGAAGGCGGCGCTCGAGCGCGTGCGGGCGGGCGAGAACCCGCTGACCGTGGGTGGTTTAGGCACTACGAACGGCGCAGCGATGCGCGTCACTCCGATCGGTATCGCGGTCTCGACCGCGGATCCGGAAGTGTTCGCGGACGCTGTCTGGTCCTCCTGCCAGGTGACGCATGCGACGCGACAGGGTTTCCAGTCGGCAGCGCTCGTGGCGGCGGCGGTATCGCTTGCTCTTGACTGGCCGGAGGCGTCCGCCTCGGACATGACGACTCTGTTGTGGAAGGCCGTTTCCTACGTTGATTCCCTGCCCGAGCGCGGCGCGTGGACGCCGGATCCGGACGTCGTTGCGGCGACGCGCAGGGCCATGCAGCTGGTCGCTAACCCGGCCTCGTCGTCCCTGGAGTGCCTCGTCGAGCAGATCGGCACGTCCGTGGCCTCGGCGCACGCGATCCCCATGGCGTTCGCGCTGCTCGCGCGCGATCCCTCTCCACGTGCCCTGCTGGACGCCGCGAACCTGGGCGGCGACACCGACACGATCGGCGCGATTGCGGGCGCGATCCTGGGCAGTGTGCTCGGGGTTGAAGCCTTCGACACCGCCATGCTCACCCAGGTCGAACTCACCTCCCACCTCGACCTGCCATCCATCGCCCTCGAGTTGTTGGCACTGCGTGCGGTAAGCGAACCTGCCACGAGTACTCCCGAGGCCACCGAGACTGAGGATACGAGCGAGGGCGCTTCCCCCGAGGCGCCAGCCCCGGCCTCGTGCACCGATTCCGGGGTGGGACGGGTCGTCCTCATGGGGCAGATCCTCGTGGACCTCGCTGTGCGCGGCGACACCCTTCCGGGGCCAGGAGGTGACGTGTGGGCCGTCGACGAGGGAATGCACGTGGGTGGTGGCTTCAACGCACTCGTGGCGGCACGTCGTATGGGGGCCGAGGCCATCTCCCTCAGCCCGATCGGATCTGGCCCCCACTCCTCGCTGATCCAAGCCGCGCTGGAGCACGAGGGGATCACAGACCTCGGGCCTCACATCGCGGGCATCGACAACGGGTTCTGCATCGCGTTCACAGACCGCACGGGCGAGCGTACGTTCATCTCCACTAAGGGTGCCGAGACGATGTCGCCCGCGAGCGCGTGGGCTGACTTCGTGCGGACGATGCACCCGGGCGACGTACTTTATATCGACGGTTACCTCATGGACCATCCCGCGAACCGCGAGGCCGCGGAGGCAGCGCTGCGCGTCCTGCCTAAGGGCGTGCGCGTGCTCCTGGACGTCTCCCCCGTCATCGGGATCCCGTCCGCCCTCCCCTCCGACGGCGTCATCGTGTCGATGAACCACAGAGAGGCTCAGGAGATCGCTCGTCAAAGAGGCGATGCGAGCGTTCGTGACCAGTGCCGTCGACCTCGCGAAGCGGCGCGAGCGATGCTCACCACGCTGGGCCGTCCCGTTCTGCTGCGTGCAGGTGCCGAGGGCGCATACTTCGTGAGGTCATGCGATGCCGCCCTGAGCGCCTCGGACACTGACCCGTCCTACATCCCGACACCTCGCGTCGAGGCGATTGACACGAACGGCGCGGGCGATGCCCACTCAGGTGTCCTGGCAGCCTCCCTCGCCCTGGGTATTCCCATGAAGCGGGCTCTTCTCTTCGCCAACTGCGCGGGAGCACTATCAACGACGGTCGTCGGCCCGGCCTCGTGCCCGACGCGCGAGGAGATCGAGGCCGCCGCCGACGCGCTGGAGGCGAGCAACGACGAGGAGTGAGCGCGGTCGAGGCGTTCGTGCGGAAGGAGCGCTGCCAGCCAGTGCACATGTGTGCACGTCACCGCCTGCGGCGTGCGAGATGCGTTAAATATTCAACCGAGTCGTCTATTTAGCGCCACCACGGGTGCACAATCACATCATGACGACAAACGACACCCAGGACCGCGACGGAATCATTGGCGGGGCACTCACGGTTGCCCTGCTGATCACCCTGGCCGTGCAGAACGCCGTGCCCCCGATGGCGACCGACATGTACTCGGCCGCGTTCCCGCGGATCACGGCGGACCTGGCGACGAATTCGACGATGCTCGGATTCACGCTGACAACTTTCTTCGTGGGCTACGCGACCGGCCAGGTCCTGGGCGGCGCCATCTCGGACCAGATTGGGCGCCGCCGCCCCATCGTCGCGGGCGGCATCATCGCCCTCATCGGCTCCATCATCTGCGTGCTGACGCCCAACATCTGGGTGCTCCTCGTGGGCCGAGTCTTCCAGGGCCTCGGCGGCGGCGTGGCCTCGTCGGTGGCGCGCGCGATCCTCGTCGACGTCGCGCACGGCAAGACCCTGGCGCGCGCGATGAGCCTCATCCAGGCGATCGTCGGCTTCGCGCCGATGCTCGCCCCGGTCCTCGGCGCGTTCATCATCACACACGCGACGTGGAGGGTCGTCTTCTGGGCGCTCGCCGGATTCACGCTGCTCATGGCGGCCCTCGCCTGGTTCGTCGTGCCCGAGTCCCTGCCCGAGGATCGCCGCCACCCAGGCGGTATCCCACGGTTCTTCCACGGCCTCGTCCAAGTCGTGCGCATCCGCCCCTTCGTGGGTTTCATGCTCACCAACGCCTTCTCGAGCTTCTGCATGTTCGGATACATCTCGAACGCCACGTACGTGCTACAGGGGCCGCTGGGCCTGTCCCCCATGGCTTTCGCGTGGGTGTTCGCGTTCAACGCGCTGCTGTCGACCGGCTTCGCGCTGGTCAACGTGCGCTTGATCTCACACTTCACGCCGCGCACGCTCATCGTCGCGGGCCTCACAATTGCCGCAACCGGCGTGGTCATGCTCGCGATCTCGACGTTCCTCCTCGGCCTGCCGCTGATCCTCACGTGCGTGGGCTTCGCGCTGGTTATGACGGCGAACGCGTTCATTTTCGGCAACTCGGGCGCGCAGGCCATGAGCGAGGCGCGCGAGCACGCGGGCACTGCCTCGTCCGTCATGGGCGTGTTCCAGTCGATCGCGAACGGCATCGCCGCTCCCCTGGCGACCTCAGGCGGCGACAGCGCCGTGCCGATGGTGCTCGTCATGATCGTCGGCTCGGCAGGCGCATGGTTCGCGTTCTGGGTGATCGCCCGCGGCGGCAAGCACACGCCGCGCCAGCTCAGCCTCGACTGAGAGAGCGCGGCGGGATCGCCACTGTCGGATCAGCTGTCGAGAGCCGCAGGGTGCCCATCACTGGCGCGAGGCCAGCCACACCGCGATCGACACGAGGACCAGGCCGATCAGCTCGTAGACGCCGGGGATCTGCCGCAGCATGACGGCACCGACCAGCGCGGACGTGGCGGGCAGGATCGCGGCAAACAGCGCGAACGTGGGTGCTGCCAGGCGGCGCATCGCGAGCGCCTCAAACGTGTAGGGAATCGCGGTGGACAGCAGGCCAACGCCAACGACAATCGCGATCAGCTCCCACGAGGCCGCGGCCGCCATCGCCCCGGCCCAAGGAAGGGCGCAAAAAAGAGAGAACCCCACGCGCAGCCGAGCGCCAGGTTCGTGACCCCGTCGCGCGTAGTCGAAGCACGCTGCCCGACGACGATGTAGGCCGACCAGGCGAGGGCCGCGAGGAGGATCCACGCGACGCCGACACACACGCTCGGGAGCGACAGGTCGAGAGCGAGGCCGCCGATACACGCCACCCCCGCGAACGCGAGGACGGCGGCGATACGAGGCCGCCAGCCACGGCCTCGGAGAACAGCGACCGCGACCGGGCCGATGAACTCGAGCGAGACGGCGGTCCCCAGGGGAATGCGCGCGATTGACTCATAGAACGAGGAGTTCATCGTCAGGATGATGACGCCGAACAGCGCGGAAATCGCCAAGTCCGATACCGTCAGGCCGCCGCGCCAGGGGCGCTTCCAGGCCAGCAGAACGACCGCGCCCGTCAGGACGCGCCACCACGCGACGGATGCAGGTTCGACGGAGGCAAAGGCGACGACAGCGAGCGCCGCGCCCACGTACTGGATGAGGCCCGAGCCGACGATGTAGAGCTGAGGCGGGACGCGGTCGACCACAGAGACGCCGTCAGGGCACCGGGAGGGTGCGTTCACTGGGCGGGCGCGAAGATCAGGGCCGCCGAATTCATGCAGTAGCGCATGCCGGTGGGCTGGTCGGGCGCGTCGGGGAAGACGTGGC
>ERZ1674177.244-NODE-245-length-10246-cov-14.280051_pt1 | contig 10246 bp, 6 predicted proteins | sample MGYA00581287_ERZ1674177 | MGnify/ENA primary metagenome ERZ1674177 (study PRJEB41354, sample SAMEA4873336) | human saliva metagenome | biome: human-associated habitat [ENVO:00009003]; feature: mouth environment [ENVO:08000002]; material: saliva material...
GGGGGGGGGGAGTGCCCCCTCTGCGGCGCCCCAATAAATGAATGGGCCAGGCGCTTCGAGGACGGAGCCCCCGCTACGCATCGCCGCTATGCCGTTGAGGTTCAGCGCCGCTACAGACCCAGCTGACGCAGATAGCGGTCCGCCACCGCCTCCACCTGATCTAGCCCGCGCACACGACCCAGCGCCTGCGACCACGCATCAGCCTCACCGCCGCCCACCGGCAAACCAACCGCCGCCCACAACGCCGCCGTCATCGCACCCACCGAATCCGAATCCGAATCCACCGACACCGCACGGCACAACCCCTCAAACAAGGCGCCACGCACCGTCGCATCATCAGCATCAGTAGGCAGGCCCTTCACAGCATCCGCAGCACACCAGAACGCCACGCCCAGTAGCTCCGGCGCCGTCCAACCCGTACCAAAATGCTCCGCTACAGCCTGCGGCACCGGCACCACGCCGCCCTCCAACAGCTTGACGGCACGACTCAACGCCGCCGCCGTACGCGCAGCATCACCCGGAATCGAATCATCCGCGCCCACCGTGCCGCACCAGTCAAGCACACGGCGGGCAGAATCCAACAACACACCAAACGAGCCAGACTGGGACGCCAACAGGTCACGCACCAACAACGCATACGCCGCCGCCGAAGCCAACGCCTCCGGATGCCCATGCGTCAACGCCGCCGCACGCACCGCCAACAAAACCACCGTACGCTCCTGCGCCACCGGCAAAACACCCAACGCCGCCGAACGCACTAACGCGCCACTACCCAAAGCATCAGGATTCAACGACTTCGACACCAACTGCATCTCACCCGAACCCAACGCCCGCAACGTCGCCGCACCCGGACCACGACGAGCCGTCAACTCGGGCGCCCCATCAATCTCACGATCCAACGAAAACGGCGCAGACTCCGGCAGAACCTCACCAATACCGCGGAACCACCGCAAATACGCCAACCACAAACACGCCAACTCATCCGCCGCCGCGCCCTCATTATTCCACTCCAAAACCTCCGTCAAAGCATCCAGAGTGAAACACGTCAGCTGCGTATCATCACTGACCAACAGCTCACCAAACGCCGAATCCCACGGCTTAGGGACGCGCTCCGCAATCTGCTCAGCCGACAGTAGCTCAAGGGGATAACCCAGCGCATCACCCAACGCAGACGCACACAACAAGCCGCGCACCCTGCCCGTAAACTCAGCCGAAACCTCAGGTGCACGCGTGAACTCAACAGAAGAAAAACTCATAGGGCGATTATCCCACGGGCGGTTAGGATGCGCGGGCTAGGGCATAAGCTGCTTCGTGCTCAGGATGCGCGGGGGTGGGGGTATACCAGGCGGCTTCGTGCTCATGCTCGCGGGGGAGTGCCCCCTCTGCGGCGCCGGGGCGCCTTGAGGACGGAGCCCCCGCTACGCATGAGCACCTACGCTGCGGTGGGGTCTGAGCAGAGGGTTCCGCCCCTGAATGACGAACTGTGAGGCGCAAAACAAGACGCAATGCCATACTGAAACCATGAAGATCCTGCACACCTCCGACTGGCACCTCGGCCGCACCTTCCACCGCAGCCCCCTCACCCGCGAACACCAGCAGTTCATCGACGAACTGCTCAACTACGTGCACGCCGAAGGCATCAACACCCTCCTCATCAGCGGCGACGTCTACGACAGCACCATCCCCACCGCCGAAAGCACCACCCTGCTCGACCAGGCACTCACCCGCCTCATGCGCGCCGGCGTGCACGTCATCCTCAGCTCCGGCAACCACGACTCCTTCCGCCGCCTCAGCTACGGCGCCGCGTTCTTCGAAGCCTCCGGCGTGCACCTGCGCACCAGCCTCGAAGACGCCACCCGCCCCGTCGAACTCACCGACGGCACCCAGCGCGTGCACGTCTACGCCATCCCCTACCTCGCGCCGCGCCTTCACGCCACCGCCCTCGGCGTTGACCCCACCCACCAGGCGGTCCTCGGCGCCGTCACCAACGCCATCCGCGCCGACGCCGCAGAACGACGCGCCCGCGGCGAAGGTGCCGACCGCATCATCGTCATGAGCCACGCAACCGTCAGCGACACCACCGGCAGCGCAGACACCACACCCCGCAGCGACTCCGAACGCGACATCAGCGTCGGCGGTATCGACTGGGTACCCGCCTCCCTCTTCGACGGCTTCGACTACGTAGCCCTCGGCCACATCCACAAGCGCTACCCCGTCACCCACACCATCCGCTACAGCGGCTCCCCGCTCGGCTTCTCATTCAGCGAAGAACACAACCGCAACGGCGCCTACCTCATCGAACTCAACCCCGGCGAAGAACCCACCATCAGCGGCCACGAATGGGCAACCCGCGTACATATGAAAACCCTGCGCGGCACCATGGAGCAGCTACTCAACAGCCCCGAACACACCGACTACGAACACGGCTACTACTGCCGCATCGAACTCACCGACGAAACCCTACCCGTCGGCGCCGTCGACCGCCTGCGCAGCCGCTACGAAACCATCTCCCACTTCAGCTACCGCAGCACCCAACCCGCCGCCGACAAACCCGCCGCCGCACAACCCACCCGCGACGCCGACCCCGTCGACACCTTCGACCAATTCCATCAATACGTACGCAACCGCCCCCTCACCAGCGAAGAACGCGACGTCATCACCACCCTCAGCGACCACATCAAAAGCCACAAGGACAACGCATGATCCTGCACAGCCTCGAATTCGAAGCCTTCATGGCATACCCCAAGCGCCAAGAAATCAACTTCGACGCCCTCAACAACGCCGGCGTATTCCTGCTCAACGGCCCCACCGGCGCCGGTAAAACCACCATCCTTGACGCCATCTGCTACGCCCTCTACGGCGAAACCAGCAGCGACCGCGAATCCGCCAAACTGCACTCCACCTACGCGGCACACAGCGGCACCAAACCGCGCGTACTACTCGACGTCACTCTCCACGGCAAGCGCCTGCGCATCGACCGCACCCCCGCCTACAACAAACCCATCACCCGCGGCGCCCGCAAAGGCCAGATGCGCGAAGAAAGCGCCAAAGCCACCCTCGCCGAACTCGCACCCGGCGCCGACCCCGCCGACGAAAAAGCCTGGACCCCCATCTCCAGCAGCGTCGCCGAAGTCAACCGCACCATCGCCGAACGCACCCACCTGACCAAAGAACAATTCCTCAAAGTCGTACTCCTGCCGCAGGGCCAGTTCGCGCAATTCCTCAAGTCCAAGCCCAAAGAACGCAAAGAACTGCTCAAAAAGATGTTCCCCGTCGAACACTACGAACAGCTCTTCGCTGCACTCACTGAGGAAGCGAAAACCGCCCAGCAGGAAGTCGCCCAGGACGAAAACACCCAGCGCGGCTACCTTGAACGTGCCCGCGCAGAAATGCTCGCCCTGCAGTCGCTACTGGACGCTGTGGATTCGGATGCTGAGGAAGCTGCGGAGGCGGGCGAGGAGACTTCCGAACATCTCACCGCTGAGAACGTCACTGCCGAGAACGTCACCGCCGAAACCCTCGACGCATGGGTCGCCTGCGGAGTAGAACGTGCCCGCGAAACCTCCGCACGCGAAAAGCAGGAGCAGCAGCGCCTCACCGACGAAGCCGACCGGAACACCCGCCTGCTCGCCGAACGCGCCCAGCTGCAGGCCGACTGGCGCGAATACGAGCAGCTCTGCGAGCGCCGCACCCGCCTGACCGTACGCGCCGACGAGCACAAGGCGCAGCGTGAAGAGCTGGCGCAGGCACGTGCCGCCGCGCCCCTGCACGCACAGTACGCGCAGGTCCATGCCGAATCGCAGGCGCTCGCCGCCCGCCAGCAGGAGCAGGCGGCCTGTGCATCCGCGCTGGATGAGACTGGTCGCGCCCTGCTTGCGGCACTCCGCGATGAGGAAACCTCGGCAGAGGTCATCTTCCCCGAAGAGACCACCTTCGCCGCACTCCCGGATTTCGAGCCCGCCGAGCAGGAAACCCAGCTCGAGGCGCTCCTTGACACCCTGCGCGCCCTGCAGAAGAAGGACGCGCAGCTGACCGACGAGGAAGCCGCCGCAGCCGCCCTGCTGAAGCAGGCAAACGCCCTCGAACAGGACAGGGCGCGTGCCGAAAAGAGGCTGAGCGACCTCACCGCCCAGGCCGAGCAGCTCGCCGAAGAACTCGCCGGCTACAGCACCGCCGACGAGGAGCGTACCCTCGCCGCGCACCTGGTCACCGAGGCGCAGCAGAAGCACGATGCAGCCCAGCAGATGCAGCAGAAGCTGGATGCCGCCTCCGCCGCGGTTGCTGCGGCCCAGAAGCAGAGCAAGCGCACCGCCACCGCCGAGCAGAAGGCGCAGGAAAAGTGGCAGGCTTCGGCTCAGCAGGCGCTCGCCGCCACGGAGGAGTTCAAGAACCTGCAGGTGCTGCGCCTCGCCCAGGCCTCGTCTCTGCTGGCGCGTGAGCTCAAGGACGGCGAACCCTGCGCGGTCTGCGGTTCAGTGGAGCACCCCGCTCCGGCGCGGATTGCCGAGGGCGAGCAGCTGGTTGAGCGTGCCGACCTGGACGCCGCCAAGGAGCGTGAAGACAAGGCACACAAGCAGGCGCGTACCCACGAACTGGCTAAGGATCGGGCGACCAAGGCACATCAGGAAGCCTCCGAGGCGCTTGCCGCCGCCCGCACCCAGTACGAGACCCTGGTGGCTCAGGGCGAGTGCGATGTTGAGCAGACTGCCGCCCAGCTGCAGCAGGCGCAGACCCGCCTCGCGCAGGCTCAGTCGCGCGTGACCGCGCGTGACGGCGTGCTGGTGAAGGTTGAGCGGGTGCGTGCCGAGCAGCAGAAGGCTCAGGAGGCGCTACGCACCATCGAGAGCGCGGCGGTTGAGGCTCAGACTCGTCACCGTGATGCTGCGGCGCGCTGTGAGGCGGCTGCGGCTGAGTTGGCGCCTGCTCGTGCAGCGGTGGGTTTTGCGCAACGTGTTGAGGCTGTTGAGGGTTACCGTGTGGCGCATCAGCGTCTTGCTCGTGCAGTGTTGCTGTTGGGGCAGGCGCGTGAGCGTCATGCTTTGGCGGCGGCGCAGGCTGAGCGTTTGCTGGCTGAGTCTTCGTTTGAGAGCGCTGAGCTGGTGCAGGCGGCGGTGCGCACCCCCGAGCGTGTTGATGCCCTGGAGCAGGCTGTTGCCGCGTATGAGTTGGAGCATGCCCGCCTCCTTGAGGGCTTTGGTCGTGAGGCGATTGTTGCGGTGGCGGCGCGTGCCGCCGCTGGTGAGCAGGCGCCGGATGATCTGCAGGGTGTGCGTGAGCAGGTTGAGCAGTTGCGTGCGGCGGCGCACCGTTTGACTCTTCGTGAGGGTGAGCGGGAGAGCATGCTGCGTTCTTTGCATGTGCTGCGTGGCGAGTATGCGGCGTTCCGTGCGAAGACGGCGCAGCGTTATGACCGTGCGCAGATGTTGGCGAACCTGGCGGCGGCTGCCCGCGGTGACACGCTGGGCGGCTATGAGCATCAGGTTGACCTGGTGAGTTACGTGCTGGGTGCCGAGTTTGAGCGGATTCTGCACTCGGCGTCACTGCACCTGGATCGCATGAGTGAGGGCCGCTACGGCATGGTGTTCAGCGATCACCGTGCGAAGGGTAGCCGTTCCGGCGGCGGCCTGAACCTGGAGATTACCGACACCTGGACGGGCGAGCCGCGTGAGGCGTCGTCGCTGTCCGGTGGTGAGTCGTTCTTGGCGTCGCTGTCGTTGGCGTTGGGTCTGGCTGAGGTTGTGCAGGCGAATAACGGCGGTATCGAGCTGGATACCCTGTTCATTGATGAGGGTTTTGGCACGTTGGACGCCGAAACCTTGGACATGGTGATGGGCACGATCGAATCTCTGCGTGATAGCGGCCGCACTATTGGCCTGATTTCGCATGTGGAGGAGATGAAGAACCGTATTCCCGCCCAGATTGTGGTTGAAAAGGGTCAGAACGGCTCGTCGGTGAGGGTAAACTCCTAGTAGGCATAAATTCGCTTCCGGGCTGCTGTTGTGGCATGTCCGGCGGCTTATTCGTGAAAGAGATGATGACCTCGACACCTCAGGACAGGGACCCGAACTCAACGTATCGTGTGGAACCTTCGGCTGATGCGCGCGCTAACGCATCCGCGCCGGAGGTTCCTCCGCGCACCATGAAGGTGGCACCCGCCTCCGATTCGCCGGATAAGTCGTGTGCTTCGGGCACGGGTATTCCAACGGTTCCGGGTACGTCCTTGACGGATGTGGTGCGCAGTAACGAGCACGTGTTGCAGGAGTTGCCGCCGCGACCGGTTCCTACTGCGGATGAGGTTAATACGAACGCCTCGGTGCCGGATATTTTGCGTCAGCATTGGGCGTTGTTCCTGCGTAACGGTAAGGAGCAGCGTTACCATCTGCGCGGTGTGCTCCGTGATGAGGGCTTTGCCCGTAATGTGTTGACGATTCTGTTCCATATTCCGGCGGCTTCTTCGGCGTTTGCGCTGTATATTCTGTTGGCGAGCCACCTGGGTAGTGTGCATGATGGCGGCTATGCGGTGGCGGCGTTTGCTGGCGCGTATTCGGTGCAGATTATGCTCGGCCCGATGCTGGTGCGTGCCCTGGGTTTGAGGGCGTTGCTGGCGATTACGTCGGTGCTGAATATTGCTGCGGTGCTGAATATGCTGGTCATTGGTTGGCGTTTGACGGTTGACCCGAATAACGTGAGTACGACATACCATGCGCTCTCTTGCGTGGCGATGGGTTTTACGACTCCGCCGTGGACGCCGTTTGCGTTGGAGTCGCTGTACCGCCGCAACTATAAGTACAGTGATGTTCGCTTGTCGACAGCTGTTTCTTGGGGGACGACGGCGAACCTGTCGATGTACCCGCTGGCTGCTCTGCTGGTGCGGCTGGGCGATGCGTACCTCACCCCGAATCATGAGTATGCGGGCTTCTGGATCACGATGATTCTGGATGCGCTACTGTTCATTGTGGTTCTGGCCGCGCCGATGTGGCTGCCGGATATTTCGCGTATTCGCATGTCTCCGCCGAAGAATCTGGTCCGTCCGAATAAGCAGACGGTGGTGTTGATTCTTGGTCTGGTGCTGCTGGGTGCGTGTATGGGCGCGGTCGGTTCGGGTCTGCTGGGCTTCTCGCTGATTCACGGTTCGATGAACCTGTTCATGGCGATGGTTGCGACCGGTACCGGCGCGATGGTGCTTGTGTCTTTCCCCGTGGTTTTGGGTGCCCGTTCGGTGAACCCGTGGCATGGTTGGTTGGTGAGCGGCGTTCTGCTGATTATGGGTGCCCTGTATTTGCCGGCGAGTGATGATACGTCCACGATTTTCTATGCGTTGGTGCTGTGTGGTGCGGTGCTGGGTGTGGCGTTTGGCGGTCATGAGCTGTGGCTGAACCGTTCGCTCAAGCATATTCCTGATGCGCAGGCGAGCTTCTTTACCCGCTCGATGCTGGGTATTGGTCTTGCGATGGGTAGTATGTGGGGCGGCTATATGGGTGACGCTCCGTATTACCGTAATGCGTTTATGGTGCCGGTGATTATTGCGACGCTGTATTTTGCGTTGGGTCATTTGTACGGCTACTTGTGGCGTGAGGAGCATGAGGAGCAGTTGGCTCCTTTGGCTGAGACGGAACGCGGCTAGTTTGGGTTGCTGCTAGTTCCTTGCCGGTAGCTTGAGCGTGATGAGCGCGCGATAAAAGGCGGATGACCCGCCACCTTCTGCAGGTGGTGGGGCATCCGCCTTTTGTGTACCGTGCTCGGTTTGTGGTGAGCCTCGGCCTGAGAACCTCGGTGTGAGAGCCTCAGCCTGTGAACTTCAGCGTGAGGCTGCCGGTTTAGTGGCCGCGCTTGATCCATGCCGGAAGCTCGGGTGCTTCCAGGCCGATGCCGGTGCTGTCGCCGTGGCCGGTGAGGACCGCGGTGGACTCGGGCAGGGTCAGCAGGCGGGTCGAGATCGACTCGATGATGGTGTCGAAATCGCTGTAGGAGCGTCCGGTTGCGCCGGGGCCGCCGTTGAAGAGGGTGTCGCCGGAGAAGACGACGCCTTCGCTGTTCTCCCAGCTGAGGGTGGGTGCGTAGAAGCACACGGAGCCGGGGGAGTGGCCGGGGGTGGCGAGGACCTTCAGTTCGGTGTCGCCGATGCGCAGTATATCGCCGTCAGCGAGTTCGTGGTCGAAGTCCCAGGAAGGGTACACCATTTCCCAGAGCACACGGTCTGCGGGGTTCAGGTAGACGGGTGCGCCGAAGCGTTCTGCCGCCTCCTTGGCGCTGCGGATGTGGTCGTCGTGGGCGTGGGTCAGCAGGATCTTCTCCACGGTGCGGCCTGCGACAGTGCGGGAAATCTTGTCGACGTCGTGGGCGGGGTCAATGATGATCACGGAGGAGTCATTGCCGATGATCCAGACGTTGTTGTCGACGTCCCAGCAACCGCCGTCCAACGAGAAGGTGCCGGAGGTGACGACTCGTTCAATACGTTCGCTCACGCTACGCTCCTAGAGTTCCACGACCGAGCGCAGCACGCGGCCGGTCTTCATGGTTTCGAATGCTTCGTTGACGTCTTCGAGGCGGATGCGCTCGGAGACGAAGCCGTCCAGGTCGAGGCGGCCGAGCAGGTACTGGTCCACGAATTCGGGGAAGTCGCGGGAGGGCAGGGTGTCGCCGTACCATGCGCTCTTGATGGAGCCGCCGCGGCCGAACACCTCATCCAGCGGGATGTCCCAGGTGGTGCCGGGTGCGGGCACGCCGACGAGGACGACGCGGCCAGCCAGGTCGCGTGCTTCGAATGCCTGCTTGAAGGTGGGGGCGATGCCGACAGCGTCGATGACGAGGTCTGCACCGAAGCCGCCGGTGAGTTCCTTGATGGCTTCGACGGGGTCGACCTTGGAGGAGTTCACGGTGTGGGTTGCGCCGTGCTCGCGTGCGCGTGCCAGCTTATCCTCGTCGATGTCGACGGCGATGATGGTGGTTGCGCCACCGAGCTGTGCACCTGCGATTGCTGCGGTGCCGACGCCGCCGCAGCCGATGACTGCGACGGACTCGCCGCGCTTGAGCTCACCGGTGTTCAGTACAGCGCCCAGACCTGCGGTGACGCCGCAGCCGAGCAGACCGATTGCCGCGTACTGTTCGGGACTGATGTCAGCGGTAATCTTGGTGCACTGACCTGCTGCGACGAGGGTCTTCTCCGCGAAGGAGCCGATACCCAGTGCGGGAGTGAGCTCGGTGCCGTCCTCGAGGGTCATCTTCTGGGTTGCGTTGTGGGTTGCGAAGCAGTACTGCGGCTGGCCCTTGCGGCATGCGCGGCATTCGCCGCAGACAGCACGCCAGTTGAGGATGACCAGGTCGCCGGGGGCGATGTCGGTGACGTCATCGCCGACAGCCTCGACGATACCTGCGGACTCGTGGCCGAGCAGGTAGGGGAAGTCCTGGCCGACGCCACCGGTCACGTAGTGGTGGTCGGTCTGGCAGACACCGCAGGTGAGGACCTTGACGAGTGCTTCGCCCTTGCCGGGGTCGGGCACGTTGATGGTGGTGACGGTGACGGGCGCGTCCTGGGCGAGGGCTACGACAGCCTTAACCTTGTGCATGGTGCTCCTTTGCTGGGCGCGGTTGAGCCTCAACCGCTAGATAAAGGTTTTTTGATACGTTCCCATTCTAAGAGCTAAGGCATACCTGATGCACCCCGGGGCTGAGCGTGAAGCCCCCAGGTGAATGTGACGTTTTATGACGTTGCCGCCTCCACATCAGCGGCGAAGGCGAGCGCACCGCGTCGGAACGCGCCCGAGGTCAGTGCGTTCACGTGGTCGCGGCCGGGTAGGGAGATGAAGCGGTTGAGCGGGTTGTTGCCGCGCACCATGTCGTAGAGTTCCGCGCCGTCTGCGGCGATGGTGTCCGCGTCACCGAGTACAACTGCGATGGGTGCGTGCGGATGCGCGCCCGGGTCACCAGCCGGCAGGTCGGGGGAGCCGGCGCGCAGGGAGGGCACGTCGAAGAACGGGCCGAAGGGAATCCGCACGAACTTCAGCAGCGCATCGGGCTGAATGGGGGAGTTGTCAATAATCGAGGTGAAGGAGGCAATCGCCTCGTCGGTGGAGTCCGCCGCGGGGGTTTCTGCGCTCGCCGTGACGCTGGTTCCCTCGTGCGCTTCGAGCATGGAACGCAGGGTAATGAGGTGGTCGTGTAGGGGCAGGCCGCCCAGGGTGAGGGACGCGACCGCCTCCGGGTGGGTGAGGGCGAGTTCCCAGCCGACGCGGGCGCCGAAGGAGAA
>ERZ1674177.248-NODE-249-length-10119-cov-3.541236_pt1 | contig 10119 bp, 8 predicted proteins | sample MGYA00581287_ERZ1674177 | MGnify/ENA primary metagenome ERZ1674177 (study PRJEB41354, sample SAMEA4873336) | human saliva metagenome | biome: human-associated habitat [ENVO:00009003]; feature: mouth environment [ENVO:08000002]; material: saliva material...
GGCCGGCAACACGGTCGTCGTCGTCGTCTCCGCGATGGGGGACACGACCGACGAGCTCCTCGACCAGGCCGCAGCCCTGACCACCCACGCCCCCGCGCGCGAGATGGACATCCTGCTGTCCGCCGGTGAGCGCATCTCCATGGCCCTGCTCGCCATGGCCGTCACCGAGCTCGGCGTGCCGGCACAGGCCTACACCGGTGCCCAGGCCGGCGTCCTCACCGACTCCAAGTACGGCAAGGCCTCCATCGTCGGGGTGCTGCCCGAGCGGGTGGCCCGCTCCATCCAGACCGGCGCGGTCGCCATCGTCGCCGGCTTCCAGGGAATCAACGAGGTCGAGGACACCACCACCCTGGGGCGAGGCGGCTCCGACACCACGGCGGTCGCCCTGGCCGCCGCCCTCAACGCCGACGTCTGCGAGATCTACACCGACGTCGACGGCCTGTTCACCGCCGATCCCCGCATCGTCCCCACCGCCAAGCGCATCGAGTCCCTCTCCAGCGAGGAGACCCTGGAGCTGGCCGCCCACGGCGCCAAGATCCTCCACCTTCGCGCGGTCGAGTACGCCCGCCGCTTCGGTGTGCCCCTGCACGTGCGCTCCTCCTTCTCCGACAAGACGGGGACCTGGATCTACGACGGCCGCCGCGAGGGCGCCTTCGTGCCCTCGGTCGTGGCCGCCCAGCTCGACGACGTCGTCGCCGCCGACACTGACAGCGCCGACAGTGCCGGTAGCGCAGCCAGCGCCGCGAGCCCGGAGGATGCCGCCGCCCCGGAGGCCGCGGGAGCCGCCCCGGCCTCGCCCTCAGACCCCGCCGGACTCGACGACGGGCCCTCGGCCTCCGTCGTCGACACCGCGCACCGCAACGCCATCGCCGCGCGGGCCCAGGCCCGCCCCCGCCCGTCCGCCAAGGAGGACCACGTGGAAGCCCCCGTCATCTCCGGAATCGCCCACGACCGCAGCCAGGACAAGATCACGCTCGTGGGCGTGCCCGACGTCCCCGGCGCCGCCGCCCGCATCTTCGCCATCGTGGCCGGTACTGACGCCAACATCGACATGATCGTCCAGGACGTCTCCGCCGAGGGGACCGGCTTGACCAACATCTCCTTCACCTGCCCCGACGGCGACTCCGCCACCGCCCGGGAGGCCCTGGAGGCCGCCCGCGAGGAACTGGGCTTCCGCTCCCTGCACTTCAACCCCGACATCGGCATCCTGTCCCTGGTGGGGGCCGGCATGCGCTCCAATCCCGGGGTCTCGGCGCGCCTGTTCGGCTCGCTGAGCGAGGCCGGGGTCAACATCCACATGATCTCCACCTCCGAGATCCGCATCTCGGTGGTGGTCGACGACGCCGTACTCGACGAGGCCGTGCGCGCCGTCCACTCCGCCTTCGGCCTCGACGCCCAGGCCGCCGAGGCGGTCGTCTACGGAGGGACCGGACGATGAGCAATCCCGTGAACACCTACACCGGAGTGGCCGACGGCGTGTCCGTCGCCGTCGTGGGGGCCACCGGCCAGGTCGGCCGCGTCATGCGCGCCATGCTGGCCGAGCGCGACTTCCCCGCCCGCTCGGTGCGCTTCTTCTCCTCGGCCCGCAGCGCCGGGAGCGTCGTGGACTTCCGCGGCGCCCAGATCGAGGTCGAGGACGTCGCCACCGCGGACCTGGCCGGCATCGACGTCGCCATCTTCTCCGCCGGGGGCGCCGCATCGCGCGAGCACGCCCCCCGCTTCGCTGAGGCCGGGGCCGTTGTCGTCGACAACTCCTCGGCCTGGCGGAAGGACCCCGAGGTGCCGCTCGTGGTCAGCGAGGTCAACCCGCACGCCCTGCGCGAGCGCCCCAAGGGCATCATCGCCAACCCCAACTGCACCACTATGGCGGCCATGCCCGCCCTTAAGGTGCTGCACGAGGAGGCCGGGCTCATCCGCCTCATCGTCTCGACCTACCAGGCCGTCTCCGGCTCGGGGCGGGCCGGGGTGGCCGAGCTGGCCGGGCAGGTGCGCGCCGTCGTGAATGAGGACATGGAGGGCCTGGCCCTGGACGGGCGGGCCGTCGAGTTCCCCGCGCCGGAGGTCTACGTCGACACCATCGCATTCAACGCCGTGGCCTGGGCCGGTGGCGACGCCGGTGACGGCTCCGGCGAGACCGATGAGGAGCAGAAGCTGCGCAACGAGTCCCGCAAGATCCTGGGGATCCCGGACCTGCTGGTGTCCGGGACCTGCGTGCGCATCCCGGTGTTCTCCGGTCACGGGCTCAGCGTCAACGCCGAGTTCGAGCGCGAGATCAGCGTCGAGCGCGCCCGCGAGCTGCTGGAGGCGGCGCCCGGCGTCACCTACCAGGACGTGCCCAGCCCCCTCAAGGGCGCCGGCCGCGACGGCACCTTCGTGGGGCGCCTGCGTGCCGACCAGGCCTTCGCGCCGGGCCACGGTCTGCAGTTCTTCGCCGTCGGGGACAACCTGCGCAAGGGTGCGGCCCTCAACGCCGTCGAGCTCGCCGAGCTGGTGGCCGCCGAGATCCGGGGCTGAGTAGTCCTTCCTTTTCCGCCGAGCCGGGCAAATTTCGCGTAGGGTGACCGTTTTTCGGTCAGGATGCGCGAGAAATGCCCGGCTCGGCGTCTACACGGCGGGCGACGACCTGGGAGATGGAGCGCTCCCTCATCGATCCGAGTCGCGTTCCGCCAGAAGTCGGTCGATGCGCTCGCTCAGTTCGCCGACCTGTCGCTGCAGGGCCGCCACTTGCGCCTGCGTGGCCGCCTCCTGCTCGGCGTTCTCCTCCTCGACCAGCGAGACGATCCACGAGGCCAGGGTCGCCGTGACCACGCCGATGAGCGCCACCCCGCCGATCATGAGCAGCGCCGCGATGAAACGCCCCTCGGTGGAGACCGGAACGGTGTCGCCGTAGCCGATGGTGGTGATCGTCGTCAGCGCCCACCACAGGGCCTGGCCGAAGGTTCGGATCGAGGTACCCGGCTCATGGCGCTCCGCATCCAGCGTGGCCAGCGCCGAGGTGAAGATCAGCAGAGCGGCACTGCCGGCCGTGTACAGGGTGATGCGCCCGCGCAGTGCGGTGCCGGCGCTGCGCTGCATGATGCTCACGAGTGTCACCAGGCGCAGGAGCCGCAGCGGCCGCAGGACTGGAAGGACGAGTATCGCCAGGTCCGGCAGGTGGTTGAGGAACCAGCGGCCCCGGCTCGGTGCCAGCGCCAGACGCGCGAAGTAGTCGACGCCGAACAGCGCCCACACGATGTCGATCACCAGCTCGGCCGCGTTCTTGGTCCCGCCCTGTGCGTTGGTGAGCACCTCCCAGGCGTAGGCGCCCAGGAAGACGACGGCGGCGCCGGTCAGCGGCCACTCCGTCGCCCGCTCCCACGCCCGCAGCCGAGCGCCCGGGCTGTCTTCGGTCGGCATGCTCCGATGGTAGACGGCGCTTGAGGCAGAGCCGTGCAGGATGCCCTGTCTGTGTGAAGAAGGGACGTGAGGTGAGGGGGTGTTAGGCCAGCAGGAGCCCGGCCGCGGTGCCGAGGTAGAAGACGTAGACGGCCAGTAGGAAGATCCGCTCCGAGATCCCGAAGGCGTAGGGCCTCAGGCAACGGACGACCAACGCGGTCACCAGGGCGATGAGCGCGGCGGCGGTCACCCAGCGGGTCGCCCCGAGGAAGGACACCAGACCCTGCGGTGCGAGCGGGGTCAGCAGCCGGACGATGTTGCCCATGCACGAATAGGCGATCGCGAACCACGCGATGGCGGCCACCAGGTGAAGGCGACCGATGAGGGTGGTCGGTTGCCCCTCGACGTCGGTCGGCAGGAACGGCAGCGCCGCGAAGATGACAGCCAGGATCGCCAGCCGGAGTGCCACGCCCTTCTCCGGTGTCGGTGGTCCGAGGGCGATGGCGCCTGCGAGCACGGCCCAGAACACCGCCGAGGTCCAGGTGATGGCGGTCGCGAGGCGGCGGGTCGGTCCGACGGCGTAGTCGCTCACGGCGTGCTGCACGATGTTGTAGTCGCTGGGGATGAGGTGAAGGGCGATGAACATGGCCAGCCGCGCGACTCCCAGGACGAGGGCGACGGCGGCAAGGGCGGTCGTCATTGAACCGGCTCCTTCCGTGCGGGTGCGATTCGATGCTAAACCGTCCAGCCCGTTGCGGTTGGGGTGTTTTCCGTCGGGGCTGGTGCCGTCCTCCTCCTCGCGAACGGGGACATTCGACGCCGTCGGGGATACTTTCTCGCCGACTGGTGCAGTCCGCGCCTACGGGGACAGGAGTCCTGCACCCGTACGCGCGGAATGTCCCCGGCTGGGTGGGTTTAGGTGAGTAGAACCTTCAGGACGGCGGGGGCGGTGAAGCGGCGAGGCTGCGAACCTCTTTCGACGACGTCGAGCACTCCGATGTCAGTCAGCTGGCCAACGAGGCTGTTGGCTCGTCCATACGAGACGCCGAGGGCCGCCTCGACCTTGCGCACCGTGAAGCTCGGATTCGCGACCGCGAAGTCGACGAGGTCGAAGGCGTGCGCGGACCGCAGGCTGGAGGCGCGCACCGTTTCCTTGAGGTTCTGGTGCGCAGCGGCCAGGGCGAGCATCTGGTGGCGCGTGTTGGTGGCGGCCGCGGCCAGCCCCCGGGAGAAGAAGGTGAGAAAGGTGTCCCAGTCGCCGTGGGTGCTGACTCGGAGCAGGGCGTCGTAGTACTCGGCGCGGCGTTCCTCGAACCATGGTGAGACCGTCAGTGTAGGTTCGCTGAGAACGCTCGAGCTCAGGAGGGTGAGCACGATGAGGAACCGTCCCAGGCGCCCGTTGCCGTCCCGGAAGGGGTGAAGGGTCTCGAACTGGTAGTGCGCCATACCCGCAGCGATGATCGGGTCGATGTCTCCCGCGTGGTCCTGATACAGCCAGTCGACGAGGGCGCGCACGCCGGCGCGAAGACGATCTCCAGGCGGTACGGGAACGAACCGGCTTGCATGGATCGGGGCCGCGCTGTGCGCACCGGGGCGGCGGCCGATCATGACCTGACTGTCGCGCAGGCGACCTGAAGCGGCCTCAAGGGGAGTGCCCCTCATGAGCTCGCCTTGAAGGTCCTCGATGAGTGACAAGGTGATAGGGCGTCCCTCCTGCGCCCCCAGGAAGCCGCTGTTGGCCATGCGGACGTAGTTGAGGATCTCTGTCATCTCGGCGGTCGCGGGGGCGTCGTCGTCGGCGGTGAGCACCTCGCGCAGGGGGGCGTATGTCCCTTCCAGAGCCGACGTCGACTGCGCCTCGCGCCGCAAGGAGGGCGTTCGTAGAAGATAGGGGTTCGGCAGCTGTTGGGCCGTGGCGTCGAGGGCGGCCAGTGCGCGCCCGGCTGCTGCCACCATGCGGTAGGTGGTTCCGTTGAGGGGTGGTTCGTCGGAGCCGAGTGGCGCGGGGACGAAGGCCTTGTGCTGCCAGTCGCCGGTCACCGGGTCGGAGCCAGTGATGTCGATCAGTTCCCCCATGGTGTCGTTGACGAACATGGTTACGTCCATAATATCAGTCTAATGGCGATTGTGTGACATCTGAAGGGGATGTGTCATACACAAGAGGTATTTGTCGAACATCTTGTGTGGGGATGTGTCTGGAAACGGTCATGTTGTGGGTCGGCGGGAATGAGGGGTGGGATGAGGGCTCGGCGCGGGTGCGGGATGCAGCGGGAGGGCTGGCGGCATCCGTCGTCGCTGTCGACAGTGGAGCCCGACAGTGGAGCGTGGCCGGCCCCAGGAATAGGGTGGGCCCCGGTCGTGTTGGCCGCAGTGGAACCGATCAGTATCCGCAGTCTTGAAAGGAACGCTCATGGCCACCAAGAACATCACCGGGCCCGAGTTCAAGGACACCATCCACGGCGAGGGCATTACGCTCGTCGACTTCTGGGCCTCCTGGTGCGGCCCGTGCATGCGCTTCGGCCCCATCTACGAGAAGGCCTCCGAGGCCAACCCCGACATCACCTTCGCCAAGGTGGACACCGAGGCCGAGCAGGACCTCGCCGGGGCCCTGGGCATCTCCTCGATCCCCACGCTCATGGTCTTCCGTGACAATGTGCTCGTCTACCGCGAGGCCGGCGCCCTGCCCGCCCCCGCGCTGGACTCCCTCATCACGCAGGTGCGTGAGCTCGACATGGAGGAGCTCAAGGCCAAGATCGCTGAGGAGGAGGCCGCCGGCGCACAGGCCTGACCCGTCTCGCGCCTCGGGATCGCCCTGAGCCGCGACCAGGTCGTCCAGTCTCCGACGTCGTCCGGAAACTCGCCGTTTTCGGGCGACGTCGTCGTCTGTTGCCCGGCTCGCCCGCCCAACGGCAGAACATTACGTTTTGATATCCTATGATGGCCCGCGTGAAGTTGGAGTCCCACGTCAGTCACGCTGTCAGAGCCCGATGGGCGGTACCCGTCGGCGCCTCGGGCCGCGACGCGTTGGTGCGCCACCTGGTCTACGCCTTCCTGCGCTCCGACCCCGAGGGGGCCACGGACTGGATCGACTCAACGGTCCCCACCGACCCCGACGAGCTGCGCACCATGCTCGACTTCCTCCTCACCGCCCGGCCCCCGGCGCCGCTGCCCGAGGACATCGCTGCTGACCTCGACACCCTTCTGGAGGCCGAGGCCGCCGAGCGCGGCATGGTCGACGCCACCGAGATCCCGCCCCTGGCCATCACCGACCACGTGCCCGGCCTGCTGGGGCGCAACGTGGCCTTCTGGCGCGGCGACCTCACCCGCCTGCGCGCCGGCGCCGTCCTCAACGCCGCCAACTCCGGGATGCTCGGCTGCTTCGCGCCTGGGCACCGATGCATCGACAACATCATCCACGCCGTCGCCGGCCCGGCCCTGCGTGCCGAGTGCGCCCGCTACATGACCTGGGCGGAGACCTTCGACCCCACCCGCCGCCAGGGCGGGGAGCCGGCCGGCCGGGCCGTCTTCACCGGCGGCTACCACCTGCCCGCCCAGCACGTCATCCACTCGGTGGGACCCGTCATCGAGGACGGCCGTAAGCCCACGCTGCGCGACCGGCGCCTGCTGTCCTCGTGCTACACGAGCGTCCTCAACGTCGCGCACGCCGCGGGGCTGGGCAGTGTCGGCCTGTGCTCGCTGTCCACGGGCGTCTTCGGCTACCCCAAGCGGCAGGCCGCCCTGGTGACCCTGGAGACGATCGGCCGCTGGCTGGCGGCCCACCCCGACTCCCGGCTGCGTATCGTCATCAGCCTTAACGCCGACGTCGATGTCGCTGCCTACGAGGCCGCCCTCGCCCCGCCGCCCTGGAGGCCGTGAGAGGTGTGAGCCCTTAGCGCTCCTGGGCCCGGGCAGCAGCGCGAGCGGCCGCCGGGGCCGCGTCCGCAATCGCCTCCAGCTCCGCGTCGCCATGCGCGGCCGAGACGAACCAGGCTTCGAAGACCGACGGCGGCAGGCCCACCCCGGCTTCAAGGAAGGCGTGGAAGAAGGGCCCGTAGCGCCAGGTCTCCTGGACGCGGGCCGCCTCGTAGTCGTTCACGCCCAGCTCGGCGGCCCGCTGCCCGAACATGATGGAGAACAGGGATCCCGCCCGCTGCACACGGTGGGGCACGTCCTGCTCGGTCAGGGCCGCTGAGACCATCTCACCGATGTCCTGGGCGCGCTCGGCCACCGAGGCGTAGACGGCGTCGTCGGCCAGCTGGAGCGTGGCCAGGCCGGCCGCCGTGGCCAGCGGGTTCCCCGAGAGCGTGCCCGCCTGGTAGACGGGGCCGTCCGGCGCCAGCAGGTCCATGACCTCCGTGCGTCCGCCGACGGCGGCCAGCGGCATCCCGCCACCCACGACCTTGCCGAAGGTCACCAGGTCCGGCACCCAGGCGGCGCGCTCGCGCCAGTCCGCGCCCGGCCAGGTGGGGGCTGCGGCGTCGGAGGGCTCGGCGGCGAAGACCGGCAGGTCGGAGGTCCAGCCGTCGACGGCCTCCAGCCCCCACCAGCCGGCCGGGCCCACGCGGAAGCCGGTGAGGACCTCGTCGAGGATCATGAGCGCGCCGTGCTCGGCGGTGATACGGCGGATCGCGGCGTTGAAGCCGGGCGCCGGCGGCACGATCCCCATGTTGGCCGGGGCACCCTCGGTGATGACCGCGGCGATCTCGGCGCCGCGCTCGGCGAAGCAGGTCTCCAGCGCGGCGACGTCGTTGTAGGGCAGGACGATCGTCTGGGCGGCCACGGCCGCGGGCACACCCGCGCTTCCCGGCAGGCCGCCAGTGGCCAGGCCCGAGCCGGCCGCCGCGAGCAGGCCGTCGCTGTGCCCGTGGTAGCAGCCGGCGAACTTCACCACCAGGTCGCGCCCCGTGGCGCCGCGGGCCAGGCGCACGGCCGTCATCGTCGCCTCGGTACCGGTGGACACGAAGCGCACCCTTTGCGCGGCCGGTACCCGACGGCGCACCTCCTCGGCCAGGAGCGTCTCCGACTCGGTCGGGGCACCGAAGGACAGGCCGCGGGCGGCGGCCGCCTGGACCGCGCTGACGACCTCGGGACGGGCGTGCCCCAGGATCGCCGGGCCCCACGAGCCCACCAGGTCCAGGTAGCGGCGGCCCTCGACGTCGGTGACGTGGGCGCCGCTGGCCGAGGCGATGAACCGCGGCGTGCCGCCCACCGAGCCGAAGGCACGCACGGGGGAGTCGACGCCCCCGGGGATGACGGCGCGAGCCGCCTTGAACAGGCCGGCGTTGGTCGCGTGAGTCGTGTTGGTGGGGGCGGAGGCTGTGGGGCGCGGCTGCTGAGTCACGGGCGATCCTGTCGGTAAAACTGTGAAGAGACTGGTCAGGGCCGGTTCAGGCAGGGATGCCGCGCCGGCTGGGCTGCCCTCAACCTACCGGACCGGCATGGCGAGCAGGGTGTCGATGCGAGTGCCTTCGGGGCTCGTGGACGTACCCCGGACCTCGTCTACTGACGTCGCGAGGTGGTAACGAGCCCTCAGAGGCGCCCCGGCGAACCACGTGTGTGGCGGCGGCCCCCGGGATCGCCCCTACTTGTGTCACACGATCTAGTGCAGGGCCGGGTTCTCGGCGATCTCCCGGGCCCAGTAGGTCAGGACCATGTCCGCCCCCGCCCGCACGATGCCCAGCACCGACTCGGCGATGACTCGCTCGCGGTCGACCCACCCGCGCTGCGCGGCCGCCTCCACCATCGCGTACTCACCACTGACCTGGTAGGCGGCCACAGGCACCGGCGAGGCGGCGGCGACGTCGGCCAGCACGTCCAGGTAGGGGCCGGCCGGTTTGACCATGACGATGTCGGCTCCTTCCTCGACGTCGAGCATCACCTCGCGCAGGCCCTCGCGGCGGTTGGCCGGGTCCTGCTGGTAGGCGCGCCGGTCCCCGGTGAGCGTGGAGCCCACGGCCTCCCGGAACGGCCCGAAGTAGGCCGAGGCGTACTTCGCCGAGTAGGCCAGGATCGCGACGTCGTCGTGGCCGGTGGCGTCCAGCGCGGCGCGGATCGCGGCGACCTGCCCGTCCATCATCCCCGACGGCGAGACCATGTGCGCCCCGGCCTCCGCCTGGGAGACGGCCATGGCCTGATAGGTGGCCAGCGTGGCGTCATTGTCGACCTCGCCGGCGCGCGGGCCGTCAGGGCGGATCAGCCCGCAGTGGCCGTGGCTGGTGAACTCGTCCAGGCAGGTGTCCGCGCACACGACGAGGGCGTCCCCCACCTCCGCGCGCACGGCCGCGATTCCGCGGTTGAGGATGCCGTCCTCCGCCCAGGCCGCTGTGCCGGCCTCGTCTCGCGTGGCGGGCACGCCGAACAGGTCGATGGCGCCGACGCCGGCCTCGGCGCAGGCGGCGGCCTCGCGGCGCAGCGAGTCCAGCGTGTGCTGGACGACCCCCGGCATCGCCTCCACTGGGCGCGGGGAGTCGATGTCCTCGCGCACGAACACCGGCAGGATGAGCGCGGCCGGGTCCACGACGTGCTCACGCACCAGGTGCCGCATCGCCGGGGTGGTGCGCAGGCGCCGGGGCCGCACCGTGGGGGCCTGCGGGTCGGGGACGGAGCGGCGCAACAGGAAGTCGGCGGCCGGTCGAAGGGCGTCGGTCATGAAGTGCTCCTGAGTGGGGGATTAGTGGTTAGTGCTGGATCCGACGTCATGACGTCGATAGTGGCCTGGAGGACCCCCTCGGGCGTGGGGGAGGA
>ERZ1674177.253-NODE-254-length-10050-cov-13.863032_pt1 | contig 10050 bp, 6 predicted proteins | sample MGYA00581287_ERZ1674177 | MGnify/ENA primary metagenome ERZ1674177 (study PRJEB41354, sample SAMEA4873336) | human saliva metagenome | biome: human-associated habitat [ENVO:00009003]; feature: mouth environment [ENVO:08000002]; material: saliva material...
CCTCCGGCGGGGCAAACAGGCGATGCACGCCCTCCACCGCCGTGTAGATACCCACCGCCAGCAGTAGCACCGACTGCCCGAGGGCGGCAAGCACCTCAATACGGCGAAAACCCCACGTGCGGCGGGACGTCGCGGGCCGCGTCATCAGCGAAGCCGCCGTAAGCGCCACCAGCAGGCCCGAGGCATCCGCCAGGGCGTGCGCCGTATCAGTCAGCAGCGCAAGACTTCCCGTGACCAGCGAACCGATCGCCTGCGCCAACACAATAACGACCGCCAAGCTGAACGCAATCAGCAGGCGCGGACGCATCGAGGCGGCTTCCTCCGGGCTCGGGGCATGCGAATGGTCGTGCCCATGGTGATGCCCGTGGTGGCCGTGGTGGCCGTGATGTGCGTGCGCTCCCATGCGCTTCTCCTCAACTATGAATTGCGTTGTTGATTATCGAGAGTTATCGGCAGATAGCAAAATCGCCCGATTCACAAGAACCGGGCGAAAAGCTCCTCAACCGAGGAAAACGTGGAGATAAGGGGACTCGAACCCCTGACCCCCTGCATGCCATGCAGGTGCGCTACCAGCTGCGCCATATCCCCATATTCTGTTAGTGACCTCAACGAGGCAACATGAATATATTACACACACCACGGACAGCGATGCAAACCAGCGCACCCAAAAATCCAAAAAAGTTCCGGGGCAACCGGGCATGCGGAAACACCCGCAAACACGCCGAAAGGGGCGGACCTGCGGCACCGTACAGCGCCAGCAGAGCCCACTCCTCATCAGCTAAAAATTAAGCAGAAGCTTACGCCTCATCCTGAGCGGGAATGATGCGTGCAGCATCTTCCTCAGTCTCACCCTCAATGTCGAAGGGAGCCTCGTTCTCAACGCCCAGCTCAATACGCGGAGCCTCAGCCCACAGACGATCCAGAGCGTAGAACTCGCGGTCCTCCTCGTGCTGAACGTGCACGACAATATCGCCGAAGTCCAGCAGAATCCAACGACCCGAGGAACGACCCTCACGGCGGACCGGCTTCAGGTCAGCCTGCTCACGCAGAGCGTCCTCAACCTCATCCGCAACGGCGTTCACGAGGCGCTCATTGTGGGCAGAAACCACCAGGAAGCCATCAATCAGACCCATCGCGTCGGATGCATCCACAGCGAACAGGTTCGTTCCCTGCTTTTCCTCCGCAGCGCGGGCGGCAATGCGCAGAGCCTCAATCGAGGACTGTGCAGCAGTCATATTTTCCTTCCTTGCCGGCAGAACACCCGCCGGCAGCACCCGCAACAGGGGTGCATTGTTTACGGCCTACTTAGGGCCAAAAATCATAATCAGACCAACAACGACCAGGGCGAGCAGCAACACAATCCACAGCCACGCCAGGGAGGCCTTCTGCGCAGGCTGCAGAACCTCTTCAGCCTTCTCAACAGCGCCCTTAGAAGCGGACTCCTTGGAAGCCTCAGCGGAAGGCACCGGTGCAGACTTCGACTCAGCAGACTTGGACTCGCCGTCTTCTGCGGCTTCCTCAGACTCTTCAGCGCCCTCGGTAACCTCTTCGACCAGAGCAGCAGACTCTTCGGGATCCTGACGATCCACCATGCGCTGCAGCAGCTCCTCAACCTCATCCGGGCTCAGAGCAACAGTCGGGTCGCCGTCCACCGAATCCACGGTATCCCCTGCGGAGGCGCTATCCAGCACGCTCAGGTCAAGACCCTGCGCGTTCACTGCGCTCACGCGGGTGGGCAGCTCGTCCGCAGACTCTTCAACCTCAGCAACCTCAACGGTCTCTTCCTCAACGGAAGCGCCCTCGGTCTGCTCAGCCTCAACGTCTGAGCTGTCCAGCTCCTCAACCTTCGGCTCATCGCGCACCAGGTACTGGTGCAGCTCGGGTTCCGGCTTCTCCTCCTTGACCACGGCAATGACCGGAATCGAAGAAGTCATCGGGTTATCCACCGCGGAGGGGCTGGTCGCATCCACACGGTTCTGCGCGATCTCCTCGGGACGCAGAACACGCAGGCTACTGGTCAGAGGAGCAGGCTCGTGCAGCTTCTCCTCATCGTTCGCCTCCGTGTCAATCTTGCCCTGAGCCGCCAGCGCCGCAAAACGACGCTGAACAGCCAGAACCTGCGGGTCAATAGCGTCCGTATAAATCACGGAGCCCATGTTCTCAACAGGCTTCGGATGCTCACCACGACGGTTCGCACGCAGGTACTCGGCAACTTCTTCACGGTAGCGGGCAAGACGGCGCGGACCCATCACCTTAGTAGGCGGCGGCACCTCAATGCCGTCCTCGGTCACGTACGTCTCGTAGAGGTACGCTTCGTCCTCGCTATAGGGCTTCGAACCCGTAGCTTCACTCATGTGTTCCCTCATTATTCGTCGATTGGGGTGCCTGCCCAGACTCATCTTTCACGTGGGGCAAGCCGTCACGGTACGCCGTCAAGGCGTCCTTCTTGTACAGGCCGTACTTAGCAATGTACTGCACCACACCATCCGGCACCAGGTACCAGATGGGGGCGTCTGCAGCTGCGCGGCGACGAATATCGGTCGAAGAGATCGCCATCGCAGGAATCTTCAGGGTCGTAATATGACGACCCTCTGCCAGCGGCGGATCCAGATCGTGATCGGGGCGGGTCACACCCACAAAAGTCGCCAAATCCCACAGCTTATGGGCATTGCGCCAGGTCATAATCTGGCTAATCGCGTCCGCGCCGGTAATGAAGAACAGGTCAGCATCCGGGCGCAGGGCGCGCAGCTCGTTAAGCGTATCAAAGGTGTAGGTGGCGCCGCCACGGTCAATATCAATACGGCTCACCGTAAAACGCGGGTTCGACGCGGTCGCAATCACCGTCATCAGGTAGCGATGCTCAGCGTCACTCACGTGCCGCTCCCCCACCTTCTGCCAGGGCTGACCGGTCGGAACGAACACGACCTCGTCCAGGTCGAACACGGCGGCAACTTCACTAGCTGCCACCAGGTGTCCGTGGTGAATCGGGTCGAAGGTTCCACCCATCACGCCCAGACGCACCCGACCGGGAATGCGCGGGGGAATCGACTCGGTGCTCGGAGCACCAAAATCAAGGTGAACAGGCTGGTCAGTCACAAATGCCGTCCTTGCTGGGGACAGAGACCGCACCACGGCAGCTAAAAAGCCACTACAGGCGCGGATGCGGGCAGGTACACAGAAGGTACGCAACACCGAAAAAGGTGCCCGCGTACATTCCCCTCTATGCTACCTTCTTACGGTCAAAAACACCGAAATGACGGGGGTGAGCTAAGCCGCCAGTGGAATACCCAGCCAGCACGCCCGACCACAGGCTCACCCGCGTGTTCCGACACGCACATCCGGCGCAAGCGGCAACCACAGAACCTACAAGAAAGCGCCGCGCACAAGAAAGCGCCGCGCACCGGAGCGAACCCCGGTACGCGGCACCATTCACTGTCTATGAAACAGCTGTCTAGGCAACAGCTACGCTGAGCTACTAGTCGTCGACGTTCGGCATGTCGATATTCTCGTCGACCTTGCCTTCCTTCAACTTCTTGCGGTACTCAACCGACTCGGTCCACACGCCTGCAACACGCTCGGACTCCAGCTCGGCACGAGCCTCCGCCTTCGCGTCCATACGCTCCTTGTACTCCACACGCTTCTGCGCACGAGTCGGGCGAATGATCTCTTCCAGACGAGCGTCCGTACCACGCGGGGAGGACAGCAACTCAGCACCACCGACCATGGTCGGCTCCCAATCGAAGATCACCGAGTTGTCGTTCTCACCAATCACCACGGCGTCACCGGCACGAGCACCAGCCTTGAACAGCTCATCCTCAACGCCCAGGCGCGCCAGGCGGTCCGCCAGGTAGCCGACAGCCTCATCATTATTGAAGTCAGTCTGCTGAATCCAACGCTCAGGCTTCTCACCAATCACGCGGAACAGCGGCTCAAGGTTACGCTCCTCGCGGCGAATAGTGAACTCCTGCTTCTTCTTACCGCGGAAGCCCTTCGGGCGAACCACAGGAGCCTCAACAACCACGCGCTCCGCTTCCTTCTCGGCAGCGGCACGAGCCACGCGGTCCTCCTCCACAAGCTTTGCCATCGCAAAGATCAGGGACTTCAGACCCTCATGGGAAGCAGTCGAAATCTCGAAGACCTTGAAGCCCATCTCCTCAAACTCGGGGCGAACAAACTCAGCCAGCTCACGAGCCTCAGGAACGTCAATCTTATTGAGCACCACAATCTGCGGACGCTCATGCAGCGGCACGGTCACACCCGCAGTCGGGTCAACCTCATAGTTCTGCAGCTCGCCGCGGATCACCTCAAAGTCACTGATCGGGTCGCGGCCCGGCTCCAAAGTAGCGCAGTCAATCACATGCACCAGAGCCGAAGAACGCTCCACATGGCGCAGGAAGCGGTGGCCCAGACCGCGGCCCTCCGAAGCGCCCTCAATCAGACCCGGAACATCCGCGACGGTGTAGCGAACATCGCCCGCCTGCACCACACCCAGGTTCGGGATCAAAGTGGTGAACGGGTAGTCAGCAATCTTCGGACGCGCCGCAGAAATCGCAGCAATCAACGAAGACTTACCCGCCGAGGGGTAACCCACCAGAGCCACATCCGCAATGGACTTGAGCTCCAGAACAATATCAGCCTCTTCACCGGGGGTGCCCAGCAGAGCAAAACCGGGAGCCTTACGCTTAGCCGAAGCCAACGCAGCGTTACCCAGACCGCCCATACCGCCACGGGCAGCAACATACTCGTCGCCCACACGCAGCAGGTCAGCCAAAACATTACCCTCGCGGTCCTTCACCACAGTACCCTGCGGCACGGTCAGAACCAGATCCTCACCGTTAAAGCCGTGGTGCATATCGCCACGACCAATATCGCCATTCGGGGCGTGCTGGTGCGGGCTGTGGTGGTACTCCAGCAGGGTCGTGGTCTGGTTATCCACGCGCAGAATCACCGCGCCACCATTACCACCGTTACCGCCGTTAGGGCCGCCCAGGGGCTTAAACTTTTCACGTCGCACGGAGACGCAGCCGTTACCTCCGCGACCGCCAGATACATGCAAGACCACGCGGTCCACGAATTCTGCCACGGGTTCTCCTTATCTTGGAAAATCTTCACTTCGCCACCGCACGGCACACACCAATCATGCTGCGGATGCGGTAGCAGGCGCGACCGGGTTGGGGTGCGCCTCATCGTGGAGCCCAGCACGGGCATCCACGGCATTCGAGGTCATAGCGAGAGGGGGTAGACTAACGCCTACCCCCTCTGCCCTAGCGGTGAGTATTACTCAGCTGCTGCCAGGATGTTAACGACCTTGCGGCCCTTGCGGGTACCGAATTCGACGGTGCCTGCTGCCAGAGCGAACAGGGTGTCGTCGCCACCGCGGCCAACGTTCAGGCCGGGGTGGAAGTGGGTGCCGCGCTGGCGAACGAGAATCTCGCCTGCGTTGACGGACTGGCCGCCGTAGCGCTTAACACCGAGGTACTGGGGGTTCGAGTCACGGCCGTTACGGGTGGAGCTTGCGCCCTTCTTGTGTGCCATTCTGTATGCCTACCTTAGGGTTGAATTCCGGTCGTTTCGATTACGCGTTGATAGCGGTAATCTTGACGGTGGTCAGCTCGGCGCGGAAGCCCTGACGCTTCTTGTAACCGGTCTTGTTCTTGTACTTCTGAATAACGATCTTCGGACCGCGCAGGTCCTCAACCTTCTCAGCAACAACCTTGGCGGAAGCCAGGGACTTTGCGTCAGCGGTGACCTTGTCACCGTCGACGAGCAGCAGCACGGGCAGCTCGATGGTGCTGCCGGGCTCGCCTGCAACACGGTCAAGGGTAACGAGGTCGCCTACGGAAACCTTCTCCTGGCGGCCGCCAGCGCGTACAATCGCGTATGCCACTATGGGACTCACTTTTCTCGACAACTTGCTTCTTGAATCTCACACGAATGAGCAGCCTGCGCTTTCATTGCTGTGCGCCCTCCCCCGCCAGTCGAATGACCGCGAACAAGGAGGAACGGCCCGTGCGTTCCGGCGGGATTGCCCGCCGAAGCCAACACGCGAGGCTCACCGGTGGTGTCTCTCTCCCGTACGTTCCAAACTCAGCCGAATACTCGACCGCGCCGAAGACGATGCGGGTGGGAGCGGTGTCTCCCGCTGGCCCTGCGTCGATAGGGCTTCACTGAGATAAACACCAGTCCTTAAGGATACGGCATGATCTACGCGCCGCGCAATAGATCATTTCACGGATTATCCGCAGACACCACGTGATGCTCCTCTAATACTGCACCGCACTCTTAGTAGCGCCTTTAAAATGACGCAGCACACGCACAGAAAAAATAGCCTCGGTAGGGAAGTTCCGGCTCGCCCTACCGAGGCTATCTCATATACACACACCATCGGATTTCCGATGATCGGAAGCTAAAGACTAGTCGTCCTTACCTTCACGCTTAATGTCGGCAGCAGCAACGCCAATGCCGAACAAGACAGGGGCCGAAGCGTCATCAGACACCGGAGTCACATCCGCAACAGAAGCGGAAGCAACCACGGAACCCTCAGCACGCTCGGAAGCGTCCACGGTCACGACCTGAGCACCGGCACCGGCGCTCGAAGCCGCACGGCGAGTGCGACGCTTACGCGGGGTCGAACCGGGCACCTGAACCGCAGGCTTCTGAGCCTCCTCAACCGGAGCCTCAACCGCTACGGGAGCTGCGCCCACCACACCGGTCACCGCCGGAGCACCAATCACGCCGGTCACAACCGTGCGAGACTCAGACTTCTCAACCTTATCAGCCTTTGCGGGTGCCTGCTCGGATGCCACGCTCTGCTCAGCTGCCTTCTCGGCACGCTTCTCATCAGCGGCACGACGAGCACGGCGGCGGGAGGCACGCGGAGTCTCACGAACATCCTCAATGCGCAGGTCCTCACGCTCAACACGCTTGGACTCCTGAGCCTTCTGCACACCCGAGTTTACCTCAGCGGAGGTTGCCTCAGCGTTCTGCTGCTCGCGGTTCTGACGCTTGGACGAACGACGCTCCTCCGAACGATCCTCACGGCCCGAACGGAACGACTCACCCTCAGCGCGGGCAAGACGGCCAGCCTTCTGAGAAGCACGAGCCTTCGCCTCACCGGCGCGAATCGCCTCAAAACGATCCGAAGAGCGGCTAAAGCGCGGGTCGAGCTCCGGGTCAACGTGGTGCTCGTCCTCCAGCGTACCCGCGCCGGAATCCTCCACAGCGGCAATATCCGCATCGGTCAGCTCACGGCGCTTACGGTTACGAGAAGACTTCTTCTCGCCACGCTTGGACGAACGACGCTCTTCCGAACGTTCCTGGTCAGAACGCTCCTCAGCAGAGTCCTTCGAGGAATCCTCAGCGGACTCCTCCACGCGGTCGAACGCGCTCGCCAGCTGCTCCAGGGAGAAACCGCCCTGCTCACCAATCCAGTTGCCCTCGGTGACCTCAGCGACCTTGTCCTCACGCTGAGCAACCTCCGCGTGAGCCTGCTCGCTGGCAGCCTCGGCAATACCCTGAATCTCCTGCTCAAGCGAAAGCTCAGCGGTCTCCGCGCGGCGCGAACGCTTGCGGCGCTTACGCTTCTTGCGGGTCGAAGCAGTCTCCTCCGAAACATCCTCACTCTGAGCGGATGCGGCAGCCACCGCAGCCATAGCGTTACGGCGCTCAGCCTTCTTCGACTCCAGAGCATCCTGCTTCTGCTGGTCACGAGAATCCTCGCGGGCAGCGGCACGGCTACGCTTACGGTCATTACGCTCATGGCGGTGGATGTAATCCGACGCGCCACCGCTACGACCGCTCAGCGGCTGATCGTGAACCACCAGGCCACGACCGGCACACTGCTCACAGGGCTCCGAGAAGACCTCCAGCAGACCGGTGCCCAGGCGCTTACGGGTCATCTGAACCAGACCCAGCGAAGTCACCTCAGCCACCTGATGCTTGGTACGGTCACGGCCCAGGCACTCAATCAGGCGACGCAGAACCAGGTCACGATTCGACTCAAGCACCATGTCAATGAAGTCAATGACAATAATGCCGCCAATATCGCGCAGACGCAGCTGACGGACAATCTCCTCAGCAGCTTCCAGGTTGTTCTTGGTGACAGTCTCTTCCAGGTTGCCGCCGCTACCGGTGAACTTACCGGTGTTCACGTCCACCACAGTCATGGCTTCGGTGCGGTCAATCACCAGCGAACCACCCGAAGGCAGGTACACCTTACGGTCCAGTGCCTTCGCCAGCTGCTCGTTAATGCGATAGTGGTCGAAGAGGTCATCCGCTGAATCCCACTTCTGCAGGCGGGAGACCAGGTCCGGCGCCACGTACGTCACGTACGCTTCAATGGAATCCCACGCGTTCTCGCCCTGAACGATCATCGCGGTGAAGTCCTCGTTGAAGACATCACGCACGGTCTTAATCATCAGGTCGGGCTCCTGGTAGAGCATCTCCGGAGCCAGCACCTTGCGGGAGTTAGCCTTCTCCTGAATCTCTTCCCACTGCGCACGCAGACGGTTAATGTCGTGGGTCAGCTCCTCTTCAGAAGCACCCTCCGCCGCGGTACGAACAATTACGCCAGCACCCTCGGGCAGCTTGTCCTTCAGAATCTTCTTCAAGCGAGCACGCTCGGTGTCGGGCAGCTTGCGGGAAATACCGGTCATCGAACCACCCGGCACGTACACCAGGAAGCGACCGGGCAGAGAAACCTGGCTGGTCAGGCGGGCACCCTTGTGACCAATCGGGTCCTTGGTGACCTGCACCAGAACCGAATCGCCGGGCTTCAGGGCGTTCTCAATCTTGCGGGGCGCACCGTCCAGACCGGTGACATCCCAGTTGACCTCGCCCGCGTACAGCACAGCGTTGCGGCCGCGTCCAATGTCAACAAACGCAGCTTCCATGGACGGCAGAACGTTCTGAACCTTACCCAAGTACACGTTGCCGATTAGGGAATCCTGCTGGGTCTTGGACACGAAGTGCTCAGCCAGCACGCCGTCCTCAAGCACACCAATCTGGATGCGGCCGTCCTTCTGACGAACCAGCATCTGACGGTCCACGGACTCGCGGCGAGCCAGGAACTCAGCCTCGGTCACGATGTGGCGGCGGCGGCCCAGGGAGCGGGACTCGCGGCGGCGCACACGCTTCGCCTCCAGGCGGGTAGAACCGCGCACACCAGTCACAGTGTTGGATGCGTGAGAGTCAGCCAGGCGCGGCGCACGCACCTTGGTGACGGTCTCAACCTCATCATCGACGCCGCCCTCAATCTCAATATCTTCGGTACCGCGGCGACGGCGACGGCGACGGTGGCTCGTCACCTCAGCCTCAGCGGCAGCCTCCTCGCGGCGGCGCTCCATGCGCTCCTTACGCTTCTGCTCCTCGGCAGCGGCACGGCGTGCCTCACGCTCCAGCTTGGCGGCAACAGCGAGCTCGCTCAGCTCCTCCGGCTCGGGTGCCATGAACAGCGGCATCGCACCCATGGGGGTACGCGAGCGCAGTTCCTGCAGCTTTTCGCGCTGCAGGTCGCTAATGGTCTTTACGGGCTCGGAAGCCTCTGCGGGCTCCTCGGCAGGTGCTTCAGCTGCGGACTCCTCAGCAGACTCTTCTGCTACGGGCTCTTCTGCTGCAGACTCTTCTGCGGCGGGTGCCTCAGGTGCAGCTTCTTCAGTTGCGGATTCCTCAGCAGCTGCAGCAGCCTCGGCGGGCTGCTCTGCGGCAGGCTCTTCAGCGGGAGCTTCAGCCTTCTCAGCCGGTGCGGGGGTTACGACCTCAACCTTGGCGGTCTCTTCCTTCACCTCAACGGCAGACTCAGCAGCGGGCTCAGCCGCCTTCTTCTCAGCAACCGGCTCAACAGACTCAGCGGCGGGGGCAACAACTTCCTCCACCTTCGCGGTCTTCTCGACGGTCTCGACCTTAGCGGTCTTCTCCTCAACAGCAGGCTCAGCCGCCTTCTTCTCAGCAGCCTCAAATAGGCTATCCAGAGTAGAAGCAACCTCGGTCTCAGACGCAGCGGGAGCGGCAACCTTCGGTGCCGGCGCGTGCTTAGCCTTAGCGTTACGCAGG
>ERZ1674177.255-NODE-256-length-10038-cov-18.474406_pt1 | contig 10038 bp, 6 predicted proteins | sample MGYA00581287_ERZ1674177 | MGnify/ENA primary metagenome ERZ1674177 (study PRJEB41354, sample SAMEA4873336) | human saliva metagenome | biome: human-associated habitat [ENVO:00009003]; feature: mouth environment [ENVO:08000002]; material: saliva material...
CTGCTGGATCGTTGGCCCTCCGGTCAGTTGCTGACCCGCTCCATGAGCGATTTGGGGACGATTCGCCGTTGGTTGTCTTTCGGTATCGTGCAGATGCTGACTGTTGCGGTGATGTTCCAGGTCGGTGGCTTCTTCATGCTGCGTTCTTCGCCGTCTCTGGCACTGGTGTTCGTGGTGACCGTGCCGATTCTGGTGCTGTCACTGGTGAACTTCACCCGCAAGTACTACCGCGCTTCACATGAGATTCAGCAGATGACGGGCGATCTCTCCACTCGTATTGAGGAGTCGGTACGCGGCATCCGCGTGATTAAGGCGCTGGGTCGCTCCCCCGAGCAGATTCAGGAATACTCCGAGTCGGTGGATGCTCTGCAGGTGCGCGAGTACGGCAGGTCGATGCTTGTGGCTCGTGTTGCCCTGTACCAGGGGCTGATTGTGGGTGTCTCCACGGCGGTGGCGCTGGCTGTGGGCGCTTCGCAGGTTGCGGCGGGCACCTTGAGCTTGGGCGCGATGACCGCCTACTTTGCGGTGCAGACAACCGTGCTCAGCCACGTGACGCGCTCGACCGCACTGATGTCTGCCTATTTGAGCTATAAGGTGGCGTTGGAACGCCACAACGAGGTCATGGACGAGCCCGGCTTTGAGGCGGTGCCGCTGGTTCGTGGCTCCGCGGCTGTGTCTGGGCCCGAGCATCCGCAGGGTGCTTCTGATTCGTCAACAGTAGCTGGAGTATCTGCCGAGGGCGGCTCCGGGAAGGAAACTATGCAGTACCCCAGCGGTGGCGCAGTATCTGTCACTTTCGATCACGTTCAGTTCAGCTACGACGCTATCAAGGCGTCGGCGGAGGCTACCACTGAGGCGAATTCTGAAGTTGCTTCTGAGACGAAGGCACCCGAGGTTTCCGTGCTGAAGGACGTAGATTTCAAGGTCTTCCCGGGCGAGATTCTGGCGCTGGTGGGTGCAACCGGTAGCGGCAAGTCGACCGTGCTGTCGCTGGTTCCGCGTTTTTACGAGCCGACCTCCGGCTCCCTGCGTTTTGGCACCCGAGATACCGCCGACATGTCTATTGAGGAGGTGCGCGCCCAGACCGCGTTCGTCTTTGAGGAGGCGGTGCTCTTCTCCGGCACGGTCCGCGAGAACGTGCTGATGGGTGTTGCCGAGCAGTACGAACACGGCACCGAGGATGAGGACTACCCTGCCGCAGAAGAGCTGGAGGCGACCCTCCAGACCGCACTGCAGCTGGCTGCGTGCGATTTTGTGGCGGAGCTTCCGCAGGGTCTGGATACCGTCATTGGTGAGGAGGGTCTGAGCCTTTCGGGTGGTCAGCGTCAGCGTCTGTCGTTGGCGCGCGCTTTGGCGAAGCGTCCCTCCGTGCTGCTGCTGGATGACCCGTTCTCGGCGCTGGATGTGAACACCGAGGAGCGTATTATTACCGGTCTGCGTGAGGGCCTGGAGGGTCTGGGTGGCGCTACTACCCTGTTGACGGCGCACCGCCCCTCCACGGTAGCTCTGGCGGACCGCGTGCTGCTGATGGTTGATGGTGCCGTGGTCGCTGAGGGCACTCACGCTGAGCTGATGGACTCTTCGGAGCAGTACCGTCAGCTGATGACGATGGAGGAGGGCTAATGGCCCATCATCGTCCGGCGGAGCCGCGGGAGCAGATGAGTCCGCAGGAGCGCGCGGAGACCCGTGAACGCTCGATGGCTCTGCTGCGCCAGATGTTGCGCCCGCACCGTGGGGCGTTGGCGCTATCGATCATTTCGGTGCTCTTGGTGTCGGGTTCCTCGGCGATTGCGCCGATTCTGATTGCCCGCGTCCTGGATAGTTCCATTGAACCGCTCAAGCAGGGTGACGTTTCTCCCCTGCTGACCCTGCTGGCGTTCTTTGTGGCGGCTACCGCGGTGACCGCGATCTTCTCGTGGGTCAACGTGGCGTACACGGTGCGTGTGTCGCTGGGTGTGGTGGTGTACCTGCGTAAGCGGGTATTCCGTCACGCGCAGTCGCTGAGCGTGTCGTTCCATGAGCGGTACACCTCGGGCAAGGTCATTTCGCGTTTGACCAGCGATATTGATACGGTCCGCAGCTTCTTGGACAGCGGCATCAGCCAGTTGGCGATTACCTTGCTGTCCATGGTGATTTCTGCGGTCGCTATTTTCCTTCTGGATTGGCGTATTGGCTTGTTCATGTTGGTCATGGGCGTACCGATTTACTTCTTGACGCGCTGGTTCCAGAAGGCTGCGGTGCCGGTTTTCCGCACGATGCGTACCGAATCTGCGCATTTGACGAGCCGTTTTGTGGAGACTTTTACGGGTATCCGCGCGGTGAAGGCGTTTGGTGCGGAGGCGCAGATGCGTTCCGAGTACGCTGAGGCGTCGGAGCGTTACCGCCTTGCGGTGATGGATTCGATTAAGATTTTCGGCGTCTACTCGCCCGTGCTGATGCTTTTGGGCAATGTGTTTATTGCCGGTGCGCTAGTGCTGGGTGGCTATGCGGTGCTGGGCGGCACCATGCAGATCGGTACCCTGCTGGCGCTGGTGATTTACGCGAACCGTGTGTTTGAGCCGGTCATGCAGCTCTCTGAGTTCTACAACATGTTCCAGTCAGCGATGTCCGCGCTGGAGAAGCTGTCGTCGTTCTTGGCTGAGGAGCCGGAGGTTGCTGAGCCGGATCATCCGTATGAGCGGACTGTAGAGCCTGCCGCCGGTACCGCTGAGGGCGCGTCCGGCAAGGTTCAGGGTGCCCTGGTGGAGCTGGATTCGGCGGTCTTTGGGTACACGTCGGATCGTCACGCGCTGAAGGAGACGACCCTGCGCATCGAGCCGGGTACGACCGTGGCGCTGGTGGGTGCTACGGGTGCCGGTAAGTCGACTATCGCTAAGCTGGTAGCTCGTTTCTACGATGTCTCAGCCGGTCAGGTGCGTATTGACGGCGTGGATGTCCGCCAGCTGGCGGATGTGCAGCTGCGCCGTGAGGTGCTCATGCTGACCCAGGAGGTGTTCCTGTTCTCCGCGTCGATTCTGGAGAATATCCGCATGGGTAACCCGCAAGCGACCGATGAGCAGGTGAAGACAGCCGCGAAGGCGGTGGGCGCTGACGCGTTCATTGAGCGTCTGCGCGACGGCTACGAGTCGCAGCTAGGTCGTGGCGGTATTACCCTGTCGGCGGGTCAGCGTCAGCTGGTGTCCTTCGCTCGCGTGTTCTTGGCTAACCCGCGGGTGCTGATTCTGGATGAGGCGACGGCTTCGCTGGATATTCCGAGTGAGCGTGCGGTGCAGGCGGCGCTACGAACCGTCTTGGCGGGGCGTACGGCGCTGGTGATTGCGCATCGTCTCTCGACGGTTCTGGGTGCTGATCGCGTGCTGGTGATTCATGAGGGTTCTGTAGTGGAGGATGGCTCCCCGCAGCAGCTGATTGCTTCCGGCGGTCGTTTTGCGGCGATGTACGCCTCCTGGGATGAGCTGAATCAGGTTCAGGAGGCTGAAGCCTAGAAGCTTTATCTGCTCCTCCCCGACCGGCGGCGTGCCGCTGTGTTGCGTTCTGAATTTTTTTGGGTTATCCTAGGTGAGTTGCCTACGGTATTCGCTGATAGGTCAACATCGGGATGTGGCGCAGCTTGGTAGCGCGCGTCGTTCGGGACGACGAGGTCGCAGGTTCAAATCCTGTCATCCCGACAACTAGCCCCGGTCCACTGGACCGGGGCTTTGTCGTACCCGCAGTATTTTTGTTGCAGTATTTCTGCCGCAGATTCCTCAGCAGTTTCCGGCGTATATAAAAGCGACCCCCTACCCGTGCAGAAACGCAGGTAAGGGGTCGCTTGTACGTTGTACGGCCGTGTTTAGCCGCGCCCGGAGATAAGGGCGAGAATCGCCTCCAGGGGGCCGCGTCCGGCTACGGAGCGCGCCATGCGCGACCAGAGGGTGCAGAAACCCAGGGCGATGACGGCGCCGAGCAGCAGGAAGGCGCTCCAGTACACGGCGGTGCCCCAGCCTCCGGTTGCCACGTAGTGCTCGCCGACGGTGAATGCCTTGATGGTGGGGCCTGCGTAGATGATGATTCCGCTCAGCACGATGGAGGCGCTCAGCGACATCTGGCCCAGGCGAGCAACGGGGGTGAGCATTCCCGCCTGTGCGGAGAGCAGGCGCGCGCATTCAGCCCAGAAGTAGAGGGTTGCCGCCAGGTTCAGGGTCAGCAGCACCTGCGGGCTGTTGAGGAAGCCCAGCTCCGTGTAGGGGTTGAAGGTGCGGTACACGGCGAGCGCCAGCACGGCGAGTACGACGGGGATTGCGAGCTTTGCCTGCAGGTTGTCGTAGAGGCGCACGAGTACGATGCCCAGGCACATGACCCAGATGAGCTGGGCGCTTTGGGCGTGGTTGACGCCGTGGCTCGCCAGGAAGGGCAACTGAACGGCGGTCCACTGGTCAGCCTGGGCGGCTACGTCCATGAGCAGGGTGTAGGTCCAGGTGATAAAGGGGCTGGTGAGCACCGCAAGCGCTGCGACTGCCCACAGGGGCAGGTGCACGACGAATAGGGTCAGCAGGGTGAGTAGTGTCAGGTGCACGAGCATGTCGAAGGGCAGGGAGTAGCTGAAGCCCTGTGCCGGTACGGTGACGCCCGGTTGCGGCAGGTAGGTGATGCCTTGCATGAGCGCTACGCCCAGCAGTAGTAGTGCAAGGAATCGCACGATGGTTCCGGCGAAGAGCTGCGGGAAGTTTGCGGTGCGGGCGTATCGCCAGGCGGCTGCGCCCAGGATTGCGGCGAAGAGCGGTTCAGCCGGTACGAGGGTCTGCGGGATCCAAAACTTCCATGAGACCGGGATCAGCTGTAGCCAGTATCCGAAGGGGATGAGCAGGCTGAGCACGGCGAAGGCGCGGGCGAGGTCGAGCCCAAGGTCGCGTCGGGTGCCTCCGAGGGAGGCGGCGCGTGCCCCGCTGCTGACGGTGGGGATGGGTTGAGTGCGCCCTGCTGCCATGTCCTCGCTCCTTGTAGTGCCGTGTTTGAGAGTCTGTGCGCCCTGCCAGGGTGTGTGCCCTGCTAGGGGATGTGCGTTGCCAGGGTATTGCCTACCCGGTGGTGTGTGCCGGATGCGCTGGCATAGGTGTTAAGTGTAACGGTGGAAGCTGTGTCTGCTCGGGTGGTGGCGCGGAGGTTTTGCTCTCATACCGTGTCTCTGTCGGCTGCTGGCTGGAGCTTCTTGCCCTGTTGGTGATGTTCAAGTGTTGTTGCACGAGGTTAGGTGTGTACCATTGGTACGTTCTTAAAGGTGGGGCAATCCCGCGGGAGCATGATTTCGCTCCTTTTACTGTCCCAAACGCGCCCCACCTGCACACACCACGTTGAGGTTTTATGTTTTCGACTTTTTCCCCGCTTTTCTTGACGGATTTGGGGGCGTCTGGTGCTCTTCTTGCTTCGGGTACGACTCTGTCGGAAGGGTCGAGCCACGATAGCGGCCAGTTTGTGTCCATTTTCTGGATTACGTTGGTTGCGTTGCTGTCGCCGATTCTTTCGCGGCTGACGGGCAAGAAGATCCCTGATGTGGTTTTCCTGCTCATTTTTGGTCTGCTGATTGGCCCGAATATGCTCAACCTTGCCAGCAGTGAGGGCGGTATCCCGCTGCTGAAGGAGCTGGGCTTGGGTATGCTCTTTTTGATTGCGGGCTTTGAGATTAACGTGTCGTCGTTGCGTAGCCGTCAGGGTTATAGCGCTATTGCCACGTGGGTGGTGTGCTTTGCTCTGGGCATGACGGGTGCGGCGGTTATTACGTCGTTCTCGCATGAGCTGAATACGTATATTGCGGTGGGCGTGGCGTTGAGTTCCACGGCCTTGGGCACGCTATTGCCGATGTTGAAGTCTCACGGTGCTGCCGGTACGCCGGTGGGTAATGCGGTGCTGGTGCACGGTGCGGTGGGTGAGCTTCTGCCGATTTTCGCTATTTCGCTGCTGCTGTCTTCGCGTTCGCCGGGCATGGCGATCGTGGTGTTGCTGGCGTTTATGGTGGTGGCGGTGATTGTGGCGTTGATTCCGCATCGTCTGTTTGCGCATGTGCCGGGTCTGCGTCAGATTATGGCTGCGGAGGCGAATACGACCGGTCAGACGGTTCTGCGTCTTGCGATGTTCCTGCTGGCGACCTTGATCATGTGCACTGCCCTCTTTGATTTGGATGCGGTGCTCGGTGCCTTTGCGGCGGGCCTGATTTTGCGTACCCTGACCCCTCCAGCGGCTTTGCATATGATGACTCGCCGCCTTGAGGTGGTTGGTTTTACGTTCATGATTCCGCTGTTCTTCGTGGTCAGCGGTATGGGCATTGATGTCTCTGCTGTGGTGGCTAAGCCTTTGGGTCTGCTTGCCGTGGTGGTGGGTATTCTGCTGTGCCGCGGCGTTCCGGTTCTTTTGGCGGAGCATTTCTTCGATACCCGTTCGGGGTTGACTACTCGCGCGCAGAAGGCGCAGTTGGCGTTGTATTCGGCTGCGGGTCTGCCGATTATTGTGGCGGTGACAGAGGTTGCGACCAGTTCGGATCTTTTGGAGGAGTCCACGGCGTCGCTGCTGGTTGCCGGCGGCGCGCTGACGGTTCTGTTGTTCCCGCTATGGGCGTTGGGTATTCGTCAGGCGTTTGGTTCTGGTCAGCCGATTCAGCAGGAGCCGAGCCGTAAGGAGCAGATGAATGCGTTGAAGGCTCAGCGTAATGCGCAGGCGAAGCTTGCCACAGGCATGATTCCGGTGGTTCGTTTGAAGTCCCAGCCTGGCTCCGAGCCCCAGCTTGATTCTGAGACCCAGCCCGAATCTGAGTCCCCGGCTGATGCTCAGCCCGGTTCTGCCGAGGCTACGGGCGCTTCCGCTGGTTCTAGCGTTGCGTCTCGAGCAGCCTCTCGGGCTGAGGCAAAGAAGCGTAGCAAAGAAGCGTAAGGGTTCTGCGGAGAATACGGGTTCTGCAGAGATCTAGCAGCGGCTACGGTTGCGGTTCGACATTTCAAGATCGGGTACGAACCGGTTTGAGCGGGTACCCCGCTTACAGTCACCCCAACCTTATGTGGGATTGAATTTATAAAACCACACAATACCAGGCAGCTAAAGCCCTGCAAACCAACATGCATCCCACATATAGGATCAAAACCCACCGCATCCCCTCCTGAGGCTGCTGTGGGTTTTTTGCGCCCGAAAGACCCTATAAACCGCGGAAAGATAAGAATCTTCCTTAAATTCGGATTTTTTATGCAAATATTACAGAACATGACGTGTCTTAGCTTTCACGACTGACACTTTGTCCTATAAAATTGAAAGCGGACAGGGAATTTCCCTAAAACACACATAAACCAACATACATACACAGAGTCGCTTCCGCCCCAGCGGGAGCTGGAGCACCTCCCCTCTCACACACGGGAGGCGCCCCTTTCGGGAGTATCCGTGACGATACCCCCGGCGGCTCCCAACCACGGAGGAGGATCATATGGGTCAGAAAGGTAATTATTTCTAACCTCACATCTCAAAGGCCTCGCACTGAATCCTAAAGATTGTCTGCACACACAGTCATTTCCGAAGGAAATATCATGCACCAACTACTCCTCACCGCGAGCACTGGTGGCGTAGAGCTGGACTTCCCGGCCTGGCTCCGAATTACGCACTTTATCAACTTCATTATGATGGGCTTCCTGATTCGTTCAGGTTGGGAAGTTCTCGCCTCTCACCCCCGCCTGTACTGGAACAACCACTGCACCCCGGGTTCTGAGTGGATTAAGTTCACCAAGGACAAGGTCCCTACCACCCCCGGCGCATTTACTGCGCGCGATGACCAGCGCACCCTGTCTCCCCTGATTTCTCTGCCCGGTAAAGCCCAGATTGGTCTGGGCCGCGCATGGCACGCGCTGGTGACCGTCATCTGGATTGTTAACGGTCTGGTATATGTCTCCCTGCTGTTCCTGACCGGTCAGTGGCGCCGCATCGTCCCGACCAGCTGGGACATCATCCCGCAGGCGTGGGAATCCATCCAGATTTACGCTGGCTTCCAGATTCCCTCGATTGAGCACTTCCAGCCGTACGACGCTCTGCAGCAGATCATGTACTTCACCGTGGTGTTCATCGTGGCACCGCTGATGATTGCAACCGGCCCGATTATGAGCCCGGCATTCTGCGGCCGCTTCCCCGGCTACGTGCGCCTCTTCCGTAACCGCCAGACCGCACGTTCCATCCACTTCCTGGGCATGGCGTTCTACTGCGTCTTCACCGTCATTCACGTGGCGCTGGTGTTCGTGGTTCACCCCCAGTACAACATCGCCCACATGATGCTGAACAAGCCCTACAACGAGGTGGACGCAGCACAGTTCGCTCAGGCAGTCACCATGCTCATTGGCGGCATTGTCTTCGCTGTGGCTCTGTGGATTTTCGCTTCGTACTGGTCCCTGCGCGACCTGCGATTCACCCAGACCTTCATTTGGGGTCTGACCCAGCCGATTCGTAACGTCCTGCTGGACCGTATCACCTCCCGTCAGGTGCAGAAGAAGACCTTCACCGATGCCGACATCTCGCCCTTCCACTGGGTTAACACTCGCCCGCCGACAGAGCGTGAGAGCACCGAGTGGAACCGCCTGAAGGAGCACGAGTTCGTTGACTACCGCCTGGAGCTGGGCGGCCTGGTGAAGGAATCCAAGTCCCTGAGCATTGACGAGCTCAAGCAGCTGGGCAAGGAAGTCAACATCACCATGCACACCTGCATGCAGGGTTGGACCGGCATCGCCAAGTGGGAGGGCGTGCGCCTGCGCGACGTTCTCGCACTGGTCGAGAAGACCGACGAGGCACGCTACGTTATGGTGACCTCCTTCGGCCACGTGGGCCACACCTACGACGGCCGCCCGACCGAACCCTACTACGAGTGCCTGGACATCTCCATGGCAATGGAAGATGAGACCATCCTGGCGTGGGGCATGAACGACAAGCCCCTGCCCGATGTGTACGGTGGCCCGCTCCGTCTGCGTGCGGACTCCATGCACGGCTACAAGATGGTCAAGTGGGTTCAGAAGATCGAGTGGATCAAGGACTACCACGATGTTGGCGATGGCCAGGGCGGTAGCCGCGAGGACTCCGGTCTGCAGCACTTCGACGCACGCGCCTAAGCACCTTTACGGGGCGCTACGACGCTAACCGTCGATACACCACCCTATAAAGCACAGAACGGTGGCGGGAAACATGGGCCCGCCACCGTTCGCTTATCTTCTCCGCCGCTTTCTACTGCTCTGAAAGATGCAGAAGCCAAGAGGGCATAAAGAAACCGCCCGGGAGCCTTAGCTCTCGGGCGGTTTCTTTAGAGGTTTGCCTTCTGGCGCTTTACCTTAGGCGTCGTAGATGATGACGTCCAGGGTACGGGGGCCGTGCACGCCCTCCACGCGGATCAGCTCGATATCACTGGTTGCCGACGGACCGGAAATCATGGTCACGGGGCGGGTGTAGGTGATACGCTCGATCGACTCGGGAACCAGCTCCACGACGGTGGAACGGGGCACCACGCAGATGTGGTGGTCGGGCACCAGGCTGATGGCGCGGCGACCCTCATCGGGGTTGGTGTTCAAGAAGATCGTGCCGGTCTCTGCGCAGGAGACGGTCGAACCGGTCACCACAGCGTCAACTGCGTCCAGTTCCTTCAGGGTCAGGCAGCCGGGCTTGAGGGTGCTACCGGAGTCGGTGACGCGCTTGCGGTCAGCGGTGTCAGCCGGCAGCCACTCCATGTTCAGGCCCTCGGGAACCACGTAGGTGGACTTTTCACCCAGGCGTTCTGCGATGACCTCGGAGATGTTCTCCTTGTTCGCGTGGAACACATTTGCCTTGTAGTCAATGAGGCGGTCGACGAGCATCTCAATGGTCTGCTCTTCGTTCAGCTCGCTGACGCGGCGGTAGTTACGTACGGGCTCGGGGGCGACGGGTGCGTCAGCCAGGGACGAGCGGATACGTGCGAGGATATCTTCCTTAGCAGAGGACATTAGTTGTTCTCCTTAGCTTCACGGGCTTCCTGAGCAGCCTTAGCGTTTGCAGCCGCTTCAGCTGCCTTACCCTTGT
>ERZ1674177.258-NODE-259-length-9960-cov-5.013932_pt1 | contig 9960 bp, 10 predicted proteins | sample MGYA00581287_ERZ1674177 | MGnify/ENA primary metagenome ERZ1674177 (study PRJEB41354, sample SAMEA4873336) | human saliva metagenome | biome: human-associated habitat [ENVO:00009003]; feature: mouth environment [ENVO:08000002]; material: saliva material...
AAGAAGGGGGGTAGGTGGCTATCTAGCCGGTAGCTACTGCTCATGGTTCGGCGACCCTTGGCCGCGCCCGCAGGGTGCGCTCACCCTCTAACAAGGGTGTTCTTCTTCCTCACGTACTGATGCTGCTGATGACGAATGTTTGGCTTGTTTTGCATGAATCGCTACGTGTAATCTGATGCCAGCTCCATCCATAGATGCTGAGTCTCGTATCGCCCTCTCCTCTTATTTGTGATATACTTTAGGTATCCAGATAGAGTTAGGAGCCATCATGGTCAAGATCAAACAGTCCAGCATCCAGAAGCGCCTCATCGCAGCCGGTGCCCGCCCCGTCAAGCTGAGCAGTCTCTTCAAGAGCAAGAACTTCAGCGGCAAGACAATTTCAGAGTCTGTGGATTTTGAGCTGCCGGAGCTGGATGAGGATCTGTACAAGATCATCAATACCGACGAAGGCCAGACCGTATATATCGGCCCTCGCGGTCTCTGGTACAAGGTCGATGGGATTGACTACAGCGGACTGGATGAACACGTTGATGTTTTTGACCCCGTTTTCGGAGACAACCAGGAATCCCTGCAGGACTCGGTCCTTGCATTCTGCATGGACAAGTTCTACAACTCAGCAATCATCAACTACGACATTGTCAAGCCGGTGGACTTCCCGCTGTACGCTCTGCTTGAGCGCGGAAACCTGAGCGTGACGTCAAAGGTAAATGATGACGCCGCAGCTTTCCGTGAGCAGGTCTGGAACATCACGCTTGATCATGTCATTGACCATTGGCGTGTTCCGATCATGCATATCTCCCGGCTCCGAGATGTCTATAACGAGTGGTCTACTTGGCGGAAGGGTATGCTCGCGCCTGGTTTCGACGATGGATCGTTTGATCTACGAGACGAAACGCTTGGCCTGTCTTTCGAGGACCAGGAGATCATCGAACATCTCAAGTACAATAAACAGCGTTTTGTCGATGACGACCTTGATCGTGGCAACGTGTACCTGCCTCACCTGGAAGAGATTGAAGCAGTTGATATGCTGATGTATAGCGTTGAGCAGCTTCAGGATGACTACGACGTGGTTTTCCCGTCACGAATCCAGGACATCGCTCGTGCATGGTCCCTGTACGAGGAGGCTCATAAGAAGGCCCTCAATCTCTGATGAGTAGTAGGGCGGTCGGAGGTTCTTGCTTCTGGCCGCCCTACAATTAGGGGTAAGAGGCGCATTAGGATGTGCGCTCAAATCTCGTATAGAGGAGACGTAGTGACTACATTTATCCCATGTCCTAATGGTGGCCGATGTGGGGCGCAGAATCATGACCCGTCATCGCAGGCATACAAGGACTGTCTGAGTACGTCGCAGAAGGGAGTGCCGTCGTCCACTCATGATCTGGCGAAGAGTACAACTCCTCCTGTTGCGGAACAGCAAGAGGACTTTGTTCGCACTCTTGAGAATGCCCTGAATAGCCGTGAGCTGCAGTACAATTCAGACCACCTTATCGACGGAGATAGTTGCCTAGATGCAGATCAGGTTCAGATGTACCTGGACGGTGATGACGAGCTTGAGCTTTACAACAGCATCTATGAGGACATGTACGATTATGTCTACACTGATGTAGATAACTGCCTCGATGGCATGCTTCGCAAGATCGGCATCGACCCGGATGACATCGACGATGATGACCGTATGTACATGATCGCAGCTGTCATGTCCAACGATGAAGCCGACATCGTTCAGGAGCTAGCAGAGAACACCCCCCAGCGTTTCCTTCGTGCGAACAACGTCACCCTTGGTGAGGCTTACGAGAACGCCAGCGGTGAGCGTGGTTCGGATGAATGGTATGACTCTATCTCGTCTGTAGTCTGGGACCGTGATGTCGTTGGAATTATGGACTGGGAGTCTCCTGAGCAGAAGGCCGAGGACAAGAAGGCATTTCAAGAGGCGTTCAAGGACTTTGAGCCTGACTACATTCATGAGGATGTCTCGGTGAGCCTACTATGGGGTGGCAGTATTACGGACGCGGCACCGTCCTTTGAGTGCGATAAGGAACTGGACATCTACTCACCGTCATTCGTTTTCGTTGACAGCTATAACGGCACGTTCAACAATACGGAGAAGATGAAGGGAATGGCTCGCATCATCATTCCCGATGGTCGGAAGGATGCGGACCATCAACATCGCGTCATCGACGATGAATCCGAGGGCATGTATGGCTCCGTGTACAATATGGGCGGTCTGAACATCGATGCGTTCAGGAGTCGGACACTGGCTACCAAGCTATAGGCTGACAACCGCAGTTTTCTTCACTGCCCCGGGTATGTATCTTTCGACGTACCCGGGGCAGTGTGATATACTTTAGCTATCGGAACCTAGCGAGGGGAACAACAATGACTCTCAGCCCGGAAGATAAGATCAAGCGTATCCAGGAAAGGGTACGCAAGTTGTTTAATGTGGCGAATGGCTCTCCCTATGAGGAGGAGGACAAGCTCGCTCGTGAACAGGCTGAGAAGCTCATGGCTAAGTATGCACTGTCCTTGGACGGCATCACAGAGGAGACCCTGCGCCTCGACAAAACCATGCCATTTGCCGAGAAGGTGTTCGTCTACAAGCCTTACGCAAAGAGGATGAGGCATCTCCTCGCTGCGGTCTATAGTGCTTTTGGCTGCCGCGTCGTCCTACTCAGTGGTAATGTCCAAGAGGTCGATGAGGACGGAAATGTTTACAGTGGTCAGGAGTATTACACCGCTGGTTACAAGGAGCCGATGTCTATGGCGTGGCTCGCTTTCCAGTTACTCGAATCTCAGCTGAGGGCAGAGATGAGTTCTGACGACATCCCCGTTCGTGAGAGGATTGACTTCATCCTTACTTTCTCCAATATCGTCGGTAATCGCCTTGCTCAGCGTTATGGGACTGAGCAGAAGGAGTTCATCGCCAATCACGAGGACACTGTCGGCGACTCCCTTGTCCTTTACATGAAGGACAAGGGAGTCGCCTGAACAAGTTTGTCGATGACGAGATCGGGACGACGACAAAGGTTCAGGATAGCCGCAAGAGCTACTGGAGCAGTGAGGGTGCCGCTGCCGGTCGCCGCGCTAACATCGGCCTCGGTGATCGACTGGCCGCTGAGTCGGGTGTCGGGTTCATCGGGGCGTAGCTTGCCGGCCAAGGCGACATCAAGTTTTCTGCTCCCTCTACAATTCTAGGTAGAGTAGACGTTATGCTCACTTAGATTGTGGAGGGAGGAGGGCCATATGAATGTCACAAGGCGAGTAACTGCATACATCGCAGATGCCTACAAGGGCAACAGGGACATTGTTATCAACGTGCATGATGACGACGATGGCTCTCTCGTGTGGGTATGCCAGGGTGTTGTCGGAACCATTACTGTAGGTCGTCCCTCTGGTGATTATGACATCATTTTTGCCGTAGCTACTTCTCTGTCTCTGGATGTCCTATCCATTAACGTGGATTCTTCGCTGGCTACAGAGTCTGTCCTATGCGCCGTTGACATGATTGGGATGTCAGTTGACGAGGTGGCATCTAAGTCGTCTGTTAGCAAGTCGGTAGTGCGAGACCTTTTCTCTGGCGTGTCGACAAAGCTCTCACTGGTAGATGCCATGCGCATTGACCGTGGCCTTGCATTTATTTACCGAGAGAATAATTTGCTCTCAACCGGAGAGGTCATCTCGCTCATCTCGGCTCACGAAGCTAAGAGCGCGATTCTGTCCATGATGTTCAGGGCTATGAGCACTGAGGACATTTCTGATGTGTCTGGGGTGAGCGCAAAAATGATCGACAGCATCGTCAATGACCGTCGCACTGTTCTCCCGGCGAATGTCCACGCGAAACTCATCTCGGCAGATGAGCGGACACAGGGCACTCACTTTAGCCCAGCATCGTCTTGGTCTCGCGCAGAGGCATACCGTAAGGCACGCCAGCTTATTAGTTCGACGGGTAAGTTTTTGTGATTTTGCCTAATTGGCTGCTCACGATAGTTCGCGCCCGCTACAAGACATACCTAGCTTGCGGCTAAGATCGTAGTTACCGAGCGACGGTAGGACTCTGCATCCCGCGTCCACGCCCTCGCTACCAAACAAAGAAGGGAGACTTGATGTCTTTTAAGGCAGTTCGCCGTCGCAGCTTCGCTGGCGCGATGGCAGTTCTTGCCGTTGGAGCCAGCGTCTTTGGGAACATGGCCATCTCGGCCCCCGAGGCTAAGGCCGACGCGGCGACTAGCGGCCCGGGTTATCTCGTCCGGGATACGAGCGGGTCTAGCGCATCCGTTTACCATTGGGCTGGCGCGTTCGAGGGACCGGACGGCAAGCTGGCGTGGTGTGTTGAGGCTGGCAAGGTCAGCTCGCGACCCGCAGCCTATTCCGGCTTCATCGACAACGCTCAGCTCTCTGCTGCCCTCTCTCTGTACGAGGGTGTTGGCACCGCTGATTCCCGAGCAGCCCTGGCCCTGCTGGTTCACGAAAAGGCCGACATCGGTCCTGAGTGGGCACAGTGGGTCAACGACGTGCAGAATGCGTACCCGGCTGTTCGTCAGCTTGCGGATACCTACTGGGCAAACGCCGAAACGTTCAAGGGTGCGTACTACATTGATAGTAACGACCCCGTGACCGAGGACGGCGGCAAGACGTACACCGTCAGTAATATCGCCATTCGCTCGCACTCGGGCGTGGGCGGCTACCAGGTCACCGTGACCATCCCGGATAACTCGCCGGGTGTTTTTGATGACGGCTCTAAGAGCAAGACCATTGATTCTGGCGGCAGCGTGACGGTTCGTGCAACTGGCGCTGGCACCATCCAGCTTCAGTACTCCGCATCTGGCCTCCCAGGCAACTCCGGCCTGCTCACTTACCGTGAGGCTCCTAACCTGCAGACGATGCTCGTGAGCGCTCCCTCGGCTAGTGCGTCTGGCAACTCCGCCACGATCAACGCCTCCACGGCGTTCCAGCCTACCATCAAGTCAAAGGTCCAGTCAGAGTTCATCACCGAGGGTTCTGCTCCCGTTGATAACCTGACCGTTGGCCTTGATAAGACGGTCGGCGACTCGTGGATGGAAGCCAACGGCAAGCCGATTGAGGTGACTTTCAAGGGCACCCTGTACGGCCCCTACGACGCACCTAAGGATGCATCTCAGATCGTTCCTGAGAACGCGCCCGTCGCTGCCACCGCAACCGTGACCGCCAATAAGGTTGGCGACGTCAAGGCTGGTGCCGATGTGAAGGTCAGCAAGTCCGGCTACTACACCTGGGTGTGGACGCTGAACAAGGCTGAGCAGTCGCCCGAGGCTCAGAAGTATATCGACAACGACTTCACCGATGGGTTCTTCTCTGAGGGGGAGACCTCCATCGTCAAGATGAAGCCGACGATCACGACCGTTGCTGATAACCGGACTGTGAAGCCCGGAGACCCGATGATCGACAACGTGACGCTGTCCCTCTCTGACGGCGGCAAGTGGCTGACCAATAAGGATGGCTCTAAGCTAGCCATCCCTGCCAACGGTACCCTGTATGGCCCGTTCGATCAGCCCGTGGAACAGAGTGACCAGATTCCCGCTGACGCGCCGGTCGCCGGACACGAGAACATCGTGTTTGATGAGGCGGGTACCAAGGCCACCACTGGTGAAGTCAAGGCTTCTGGCCCCGGCTTCTACACCTGGGTGTGGAAGATCGACGACAGCAACTACTACGAGGGCTACCAGACGCCTTTCATGGAGTTCGCAGAGTCTTCTGTGGTGAAGCACGAGATCAAGCATGAGTCCAAGGCTCGCGAGAATATCGTTCAGCCCGGCGCTCAGGCCTTCGACAAGATCACCATCGAGCGCCTGCCCGAGAGCCACGGCCAGTTCGCTGGTACCGAGTCCGGCTGGAAGGGCGACCTTGGCACGGCTCACGTGACCGTCTATGGACCCATGGAGAATGAGCCGTCAACCGCCGAGGTTCCGGCAGACGCGCCTGTCTTCAAGAAGTTCGATGTCGAGGCCAAGAATGGCGTCTACAACATCGGTGACGACGAGGCGACTAAGGTTGCAATCCCCGAGGATGGATTCGGACACTACGTGTTCGTGTACTCGTTCGACGGCGATGACCGCGTGGCTCCGTTCCAGTCAGCCTTCAACGACAAGGACGAGCAGTTCTTCGTCCCTGCTCCTAAGCTGAGCGTTACGACTCAGGCGACCCCCACCATCAAGCATGGTGAGAAGGCTCACGACACGGCCATCGTCACCGGCACTCTCCCGAAGAGTGGCGCGAACCTGTCCTTCAAGGCATACCGCGCCCAGAAGGACGCTGAGGGCAAGGCGGTCTGCGAAGCCTCCAACGAGGTGTTCGCGACCACCTACGGCAAGATTTCTTCAACCGGCTCGTTTGAGTCAGCGGAGACGACCTTTGATCGCCCCGGCGATTACTACTGGGTCGAAACCGTGACCGACGACAGCGGTGCCGTTCTTCACAAGGGTGAGTGCGGTCTCCCCAACGAGACCACCACCGTCATCGAGGAGAACAAGCCCGCTCAGGCCACGACCGTTCTCGCGCACACCGGCGCTGACATCCTCCCGTTCGTTGGAGCTGGCGTCGTCCTCATCGGCGTTGCGGCGGGAGTGATCGTTGCTCGCCGTCGCCGTCACGCTGAAGAGGTTGCCTCTGAGTGACATCAATTAGTCAGCTAGTAGTAGCCGACTTCAAGAAACGCCCCATCGTTTATTCGGTGGGGCGTTTCTTTGCGCCTTTCCGCATAACCGCCTTTCTGTTCGGTAGAATTGAGAACGAGAAAGCAAAAGTACATCATCAAGTTTTGATTGGAGGGCAATGAAGAATAACGCGAAGCCGCACCCTGTTTTGTCTGTCATTCAGACAACGCACACGGTGTCTCTTATTGAAGGCGCGGACCAGTACATCTTCATGCTCCCAGTCGACAAGGTTTCGTCTGTCGATAAGGCAATGGCGGCAATTGATCGGTACACAGAGATGTCTTCGAGCGAGCATGGCTGGGTCAAAAAGACAGAACTCAAGCACATGGCTCCTGCATCGGCATCCCTGATCTTCTGCCTACTGACGTACTACGTCCTGTACTTGACTGCGACAGACGCGGTTCCTGGCTATCTTCGCACTCATATTGCGATTCTCGCCCCCGTCTTGATCATGGCAACGTTTACGAGCTTCATCGCTCATCTGGCAAAGGTGCTCAGTGCGCGTTCAGAGTGGAAGTCGGTCACGTCTATGCGACCGGCAGAATACGTTGCTAAAGAAGCCGGATGGTCCTGGCTTTCCTACACTGACCTGCTTCTTGCTGAGTCTATCCGACTTGATGATATGTCTAGCGACAGCAAGAAGAACAGCATTGCCGCACAGAAGTACGCAGATTGGCTGCGCCACCGTAGAGAGGGGGTGGCGAATTGACATCTCAGCACATTATCCTCAACAGCCACCAAAAGGACAAGGTCGTCGTTCGACCGGGGCTTCAGGTTCATGTGGAGTCGTCAGTGGTCTCCCATCTTGTGATGGCCCGGGGGTCATTCCACGGTTCTCGTTTCGTCAACTCAAACGTTCATGTCTATGCCGATGGGTGCGACCTCTCAAACATTCGCGGCGTGTCATCTCAGATTGATATTCGCGGCGAGGGAGTCATCATGGACTCTGGACTTTTCAGGTCTGGTACGGTTGCCAATATTGAGCTTGCCAACTCATCCATGTTTGACTTCGAGGTGAGAGATACCCCAGGGTCATCATTGGCTCTTCATCGCGGGGCCAATGACGCGGGTGGCGACGTTGGCTCGGTCTCAATCTCCGCTGCTAACTCCAGTTGCGAGATGTTCAAGATTGAGCGCTCCGTCGCAGAGCTTTCTATGGCAGACTGTGACCTCACTGACTCAACGTTCTACAGGTGCATGTTGGTTGTTAAGTTCGCGAACTGCAACCTGAAAAACGCAGAGTTCGTTGACGTGACGCTATCGCAAGATTCGATGCTGTCTATCCCCTCTCGGTCAACGGCTGCATTCAGGGGATTGTCGAAAGCATCTTTTGTTGACTGCGTTCTCCCGCGTCGATTCTATGAGCTAGCCATTTCTGCGGGTGCTTCAATGGACCACGTTGAGGTCATCCCTGAAGATATGGAACTTTTCTAACTGAGGAGCAATCTAATGCCTGTTTCTAAAAAGCGCTCTAAGCGCACGAACAAGAAGAACCGGGGAGTTACCCCTCCGACCACGGGAAACGCCGTCAAGAAGCCGGGAGAGGTCGTCAAGGGCAAGCCTAAGCGGAAGATTCGCCGGGGAATCCTTGGTCGGTTCAAGACTTTCCGGGCTGCATCTGATTTTCGGTGTGAGCGGTGTGGTGCTTCCGTAGCCAAGGATGAGTACATGGGTACCGTCAAGGACGGCGTGTCTTACATGAAGGTGTGCGAAACGTGCAAGTGGAAGGTGTACGACAAGTCATCGGAATTGATCGGCGAGGACACCAGGCGTCCATGGGTGAGGGCGCTCCACTCTATTCTGCGCATCCCCATGTTTGCCCTTTATGCAATGGCTGGCTTCTTCGTACTACTGGTGGTCGTTTCCATCATCCAGCTACTCATCTTCGGCTCACACTAGACGAGTACCCTATTCTGTGATATACCTTGAGGCTAGAAGAAGGGAGACAAAATGTTCACGATTATTTCTGGCCTCTTGACCGCGTATGGGGTTTTCTCACTCCTCGCGTATCGCAGGTACAATCCGTCGCGTCTGTGGGTTCCGATGCTTTGCGCAGCGGCCTACACGGTGATCAACATTGACGGCTGGCTTTCTTGGCCCGCTGTCATCGTAACCATCGTCCTATTCATGTCATGGCGTAAGCGGTCGAACGGAGTTGATACTGGCTACCGAGTCATCGCAGATCTGACATCCGGTCGTTTTGGTGTTCCTCGCCAGAGGTCACACGAGTCTCCGGCTGCTGCCAATGAGCCCACTACCGTCGCTGACAACACCAACGTCCCTGAGCCTGAAACCAGCGACACCACTGATAGGTTCGCCCCGCCCGCAGAAGAATCTGGCAGCGGCGGCACCATGTACCGTCGTCGCGGAGTGGGCCAGCACCCTACATCCACATTCATCTTTCGCTACTAACAGGAGAGTAAATGCCTCGCCCCTCAATGAATCTTGACAACGATCAGATTGATGTCATTAGGGGCCTAGCTGACTCTGAGTGGTGGGCATCTAGTATTGACCTGTTCTCTGCTATTGGTGTTGACCAGAAAGATGTCTCCTCTCCCGTCTCCGTGCTCGCTCAGGCCATTCCGATCAACGATGCGTACAGGCGTCGAGTGAATGACCCATCTCCCTATCTAGCGGGCATTTACGAGTACGCGGAACTGCTTAAACAGTGCTCTGCCGACATGGGCAAAGATGTCGTGTCGAAAAAGCAGTTCCTGGAATGGCTCTCGTCTCACGGCATTGAACCGTTCAAGCACAACCAGCAATGGAGAACGATCAGCTCTATTGCGAGGGTTCGTAGGCCGTCGCGTGAACGCCCTGTCATGTCTTTCGGCGAGCTGGTCAATGTGGTTGATAGATTCTTGTCCGAGGAGCGTGCGGGTAGGTACACACTTCCAGACTTTCGTAAGTGGTGTCTACAATGGCACGGCTCCACTCTTTTCCCGACAGTTACCAATGTCGTTGGTGGAGGTTCGTGGCTGACTACAAAGGGGGTCGTTTTTGACATGCACAAGAACGATAGGGAGTAAATGTCACGGAACAAAATTACTACACTATAGGGAACGGCGCGCGGCTTTCGGGCGGCGCGCTTTTCCATTGCAGTACTACTGATTAGGAGGGGCAAAATGGTTGCTTCTTTCAAGGTTCTTTCGACGCCAGGCTGTGGCCGATGCGTCGTGACAGAAAAGGCCATCTCGGGTTATGGATTCGATGTCGAAAAGGTCGATGTTACTAAGGACCAGTCTGCTAGGCAGAGGGTCATCGACAGTGGAGA
>ERZ1674177.259-NODE-260-length-9941-cov-4.826522_pt1 | contig 9941 bp, 8 predicted proteins | sample MGYA00581287_ERZ1674177 | MGnify/ENA primary metagenome ERZ1674177 (study PRJEB41354, sample SAMEA4873336) | human saliva metagenome | biome: human-associated habitat [ENVO:00009003]; feature: mouth environment [ENVO:08000002]; material: saliva material...
CGGCCTACTCCCCGACCCTGCATCCGCTTATCGACCGACAAAATCTCGAGATACCAGTCAAAATCGCCATTATCGATAGCGACCTGATCTCCGTCGTAGGCCGCCTGGGCAAAGTCAGCCACCAAGAGCGGAGATGCGTAGCGGAAGAGGCGATACCCGCCGCTGACCACGTTACGCCAGAAGCCGATTGGCCGATCATGCATGAGTGCAACGGCGATAACCTGTCCCTCATGTTCAACGACGAGAGCGTTCCTAGAGGCCAGGTAGGCTTTCGCCATCATCTCATTGAGGACAGCCAGACATTGTGGGTAACGGTCCGTCTGGTAGACATACGGCTTGAGCGTGAGATGAAATGGATAGTCAAGAAATCCTTCCGTGATAATGCGTGTCATTTCAGGAATATCTGCACTCGTTGCGGGCCGACACTTCACAGCGCCCCTCCTCTGTTAGACCGGATAGCACCTCGTAATAAGGTCGAAAACCTGACGTCAGGTAGACGGTTGTCATACTACGCGATGATTTCTCAGGAGACCTTGTCAGTTAGAGGATTTTTTCTTTGACATGCGAGGCATACCAACTTGACGTTCGGTCAGACATTCTCGGGCATCGTCCCCTCCATTGCTTTGCGCGCGCGAACAGACGATAATCGAGTGACCTAGATCCAGGAGGATTGCATGCGACTTTTCCGCACCCTGTGCGCAACGCTCGGGACCCTATTCATCGTGTCGACCCCGTCGTTAGGGGCCTACGCAGCCGCGATCCCGCCTTTGTCGGAGACGTCCGTCCTGGCTACGGACGTCCACCTCACTGACGCGGCATCGGCCCTTTCTGTGGAGAACAAGGGCAGCGCCACCGTGGCCGCACCGTTGCGTGCCGCCGCTGAGGAGGCATCGTCGACTCCATCTTTGTGGCTATTGACCGCCCTGATCATCAGCATCATCATCCTTGTTCTGGTGGTCGTCTTCATCGTCTACGCCTTGCGTTCACAGAAGGCCAAGAAGAAGTCACAGGCTCAGCGTGTGCCCCCCTCAGGCCAGGGAAGCGTTCCTTTCCCGGCGCGGCCTGGCATGCCCGAGGCCTCGGCATACACTGGTGGTCCCGCTCAGTTCGGTCAGGGGGCAACGCACAACCCCTACCCTGCGCAGAATGCGACACCCGGTGACCCGACGCCGCGCGAAACGGGCTTCGTCTGGCAACGACAGACGGGGCCCACCCCGGCTGCTTCTCCGCAGCCCATCTACGCTCCCACAGCTGGCGGCATCCCCGGCCAGCCTCTCGGTGCTCCCATGGGCATGCCCCCCTCCGATCAGCGCGGTCCCAACCCTGCGATACCCCAGCACGAGCCGCAGCAGCCCACGATGGGTGGTGCCGCGGTGGTCCGCGGTACCGCTTCCATGTCGGGTGAGAAGACAGAACTGCTCACGACATTTGGCGGTTCAGATCCCGATGCGAAGACGCAGTTGTTCGGCACCTACGACGACCAAGCCGACCCCGACGCCAAGACACAGCTATTCGGCACCTACGACGACCAAGCCGACCCCGACGCCAAGACACAGCTATTCGGCACCTACGACGACCAAGGCTCACCTGTCGCGGCTCCCGCTGCTGAGCCGGTCGAGGCACCCAAGCCGGACCCGGTCGCGGCGTCCCATGGAGCAGCACCCGCAGCCCCCATTCCTGCGCCTGCACCTGAGACCACCCCTGCGACGCCCGAAGACCCCGGCATGCTCACCGTCAAGCTCCCACGCTACAAGCCCGAGGCGCAGGCACAACCCGCACCTGCACAAGAACCCCAACCCGAGCAACCCGCACCCGCTGAGCCAGCTGCGACGCCCGAAGACCCCGGCATGCTCACCGTCAAGCTCCCACGCTTCAAGCCCGAGGCGCAGTCCCAGCCCGCACCCGAAGCCGAGTCCGCCGCAGCAACCGAAGACCCCGGCGTGCTCACCGTCAAGCTCCCGCGCTACAAGCCCGAAGCACAGACGGATCTCGCACCCGCACAAGAACCCCAACCCGAGCAGCCTGCCCCCGCTCAGTCCGCCGCACAGCCGGAGCAGGTCGACGCACCCGCTCCCGAGCAAGCGCCGGCCGAGGCACCTCAGTACGTTGACGTCCCGACCGTCAAGCTGCTGCGGGTCCCCACCCAGCAAGCATCTGCCGCGTCGCCCGCGCAGGCCGCAGCTCCTGAGCCGGAACACGACGCGTCGCCCGAAGCGTCCTCCGCCCCCGCATCGACTGGCGCACCTCAGCCGGTTGCTGCGCCGCAGCCACCCGTCGCGCCCGAGGCGATGCCCGCCCCGGCCTCGTCCCTTGGGGATGACTCGGATGAAGGCGTGCCCACCGTGCAGATGCCTCAGTTCGACAGGATGGATTCCTTCGACTGGGACTCCCCCGCCGCGAGCCAGCAGGCCCCGCAAGCCCCGCAGGCACCGCAACACCAGCAGGCCCCACAACCCCAACAGGCCCCGCAAACTCCTGCGGTCCCGGCCGCGCCGCAGATGCAGGTACCTCAGCAGCCCATGTCGGCGGCACCCGCTCAGCCCTTCCCACCGGTAGACCAGGGCGCTGCCGCGCAGCAGGTTCCCACGGCACCCCAGGCTCCCGAGCAATCCGGCGGCTTCCAGGAGAGCTGGACCTCGCAGTTCTCGTGGAGCGAAGAGGTCCGTCCGGAGCCGCAAGCGCAGAAGAAGCGCCGCTGGCCCTGGTCGAAGCGCCACAAGCAGAAGGGTGAAGAAGAGGCCACACAGGCGCTGCCCGAGGGCAATGCGCCCGGCGCTACCGCGCACATGCCGGTGATCGCCGTCGACGCGCAGGACGACGACTGGCAGAACTGGAACTCACGCAACTGACGTGTGAGACTCGAGGGGCGTTCGTTAGTGCGAGCGCCCCTCGGTTGTTGTCTCTTCCAGGGTGGAGGCATTATCGGCGCTGATTTCGTCGGCCACCGCGGTGCTCACGACGCCCGTGGAGTCTTCCCCGGCCTCGTCGATGTATCCGTAGCGTTCCGCGAGGAAGCGTTCCCGGTAGAGGTGGTCGGCCGTGTCGCCGATCGTGCGCATGAGGGAGGCATTCAGAAACGCGCCCACGAGGATGCCAATGAACGGCACGATTTGGGCAACCTTCATGCCCGCCAGGCGCGAGCCAAGGGAAGCAACCAAGGGGTTCACGGCAGCCGAGATCGCGTTGGTCCCGACGGCATCCATTGGCCCTTGCTTGGCGATGTCACGCACGACCTTGTTGACGGCGATCAACGTCGTTTGCTTTTCGACAACCTGGTTGCCGGTAGCGCGTTTCGGATCGATCGCCTGGGAGAGAACCATCGTGGCGAAATGGTTTTCCGCGGGATCAACCGTGTCGTAGCCGTAATAGGCCGCCGTGTGGGAGACCAGGCGCGTCGCAGCGCCCAGGAACGTTACGATGTCGAGGGCGAGCGCAAAGGTCGTGATCGCAATGCCGGGGGCCGAGATGATCCCCAGGCCGAGGACGGCAGCGACCGAACCTCCCGTCGCGACGATGCTGGTCAGCGCACCTTCGATAGCCACGGCGCTCGAATACGCAATCTTCAGGTGAGGTCTCACCGGGCGAATCTGGTCGAGGCTCAAACCGAGGCTACGGATATCCTCCAGCCGCTCAACATCGTAACCCGCCTCTCGGTAAGACTTCAGAATGCGCTCGCGACGCACCGAGGCCTCGGATACCGACGTCGCCTTCTCCATGAGGCGCAGCGCCGACGAAGACATCGTCGAGGCGATGGCCGCGCCGCCGGGGACCTTTCGCGCGAGCCTGACTGCCTTCCTGACAGGTGCCATTGCGTAGGCGCGCAGGCGCTGGGAAATGACGCGAGGACGCAGGGGACTAATCTGTGCCTCTTTCCACTGCTGAATCTCGTCCCATTGGGCCGCGTCGGCGGCGCTCATGCGGGCACGTGTGTCGTCGGGCGCAGGTCCCTCAGTCGTAGCCTCTTCCTTCACGCCTCCACCCTACACAGTAGCGTCCTCCCATGTCCCTCGGGCGTTTCCCCCTCCCCTGTTATGCTTGTGTTTCGGTACTCACTCATGACCTCACGTGGGAGGAACGCCCGTGGATTCGCGCTCACAGCTCATCGCGCAGATCAATGCTCTGCATGAAGAACAAGAACACCAGAAGATCATTGCGCTCATCGAACGCGATGCGCCGACGTCGCTGGACTACGAGCTGACTGGCCTGCTGGCGCGCGCCTACATTAACTACGCGCAGCCGTACATGGATTCCTTCAAGGAACTCATCGGGCACGCCGTCGAGCTGCTGCGCGGCGTTGAAGCTGAGGGCATGGCGGACCCGGTGTGGTACTACCGCATTGGTACCGCCCTGTACTGGCAGGATGAGGAGGAGAGCGCGCTGACCTACCTCGAGCAGTGCCTCGCCATGGATCCGACCAACGAGCACGCGCCGGAGGTCATCGAGCAGTGCAAGCGTGCCCTTGATCGCCGCCGGGTTGTGCGTCCCGTCGAACTCAAGCGCCTCGTCGACTTCTTCGAAACGAATGACTACGCCTACGACGTGAAGGACAACCGCCTGCACACGGGCTTCACGAATGGCTTCTACGTGTTCTCGGTCGTCAATGACGGCGCGGACGTGAGCATGTGGGGCGCTGTGCGCGAAGAGGTCTCGATGGAGCTGCGTTCGCGTCTCCTGCAGGCTTGTAACGACTGGAACGCGTCCACGACGTGGCCCAAGGTCTACGTCGCATCTCTGGACGACGGCCGTCAGCGCCTGTGCGCCGAGCAGTATGTGACTGCCCGTCTGGGCCTGACTGACTCGCAGCTGTTCGTCAATCTTGATCGTTTCATCTCGAGTGCCGAGTCTTTCTTCAAGGATCAGATCGAGCGCATCCCTGCCCTGGGCGGCACGGAGGAGTAAACGCCCCAGCCCGTCCGCGCCGTCGCTCCGGTAAGCCGCGAGCGCGCGCTGGCCCGGGCCTCGTCCCTGTCGACGAGGCCCGGGTTCGTTATGTGCTCAGCTGTCGCCACTCGCCCCGATCAGGCATACAATGTATGTACGAGCGGAAAGGGGCACGACATGTCTGCGCACGCGACTGCCACAAAGTCATCTCGCATCAACCTGCGTTTGACGCCTGCGCAGGAGGAAAAGCTGCGCTACGTCGCAAGCACTACGCAGACGTCGCTGAGCGATTTTGTCCTCGCGTCCGCCCTGGAACGCGCGGATCAGGTGCTGGAGGACCGCACGGAGTTCGTCGCAACAGACGAGGATTTCGAGCGTCTGTTGGAAGCCCTGGACGCGCCGCTTCCGATGACAAAAATCCAAGCGCTCGCCGCCCGCCCCTCCCCCGTCGGATCGACGCTGACATGGACGGACTAGAGATCCCGGTGCTCGATGCTCCCCGCCGGTTAGCGCGCCATGACAAGCGCAGCGATTTCACGTGTGGAAAAGACGAACTGGACACCTGGTTTCACCGCTATGCGTGGCAAAACCAGCGGGCCAACAACGCGGTGACCTACGTGTGCCAGCAGAGCGGGCGTATCGCCGGCTACTACGCGCTAGCGGCAGCGACGATTCGGCGCGAGTGGTCGCCGGATGACTTTGCTGCCCACCGACCCCGATCAATCCCATGCATGCTCCTGGCCAGGCTCGCGGTTGACCGCCGAGTACAGGGGCAGGGTGTGGGCGCGACGCTCCTGCTTGACGCGCTTCGCCGGACTCTCGCGGCATCGGACCAGTTCGGAATCGCCGCGCTGCTCATCCACTGCAAGGACGAGCACGCACGCGACTTCTACACGCATCACGTTGACGCACTGGTCTCTCCCATCGCCCTGCTGCAGCTCATCGTGCCGACGCAAACGATTGCACTCGCGTTGGGTACCGCGCACGAGTAGCTGTCCTCCGTCACGCGCCGCCGCTTCGGTGAGCCGCGAGCGCGCTGACCCGGGCCTCGTCCCCGTCGACGAGACCCGGGCTGCGTCACGCTTAGACGCGCGGCACGTAGACGCTCAGGCCCCCGTCACTGACGGTGCCCGTCAGCGTACCGTCCTCAGCAACGAACACGGCTGGGTGGCCTCCGATGAGGCACTCCCACTCCTCGCCCGCGTGGTGGATACCCACGTACAGGGTTTTCTCGGCGGCGCGACGGTCGGAGAGGATGACGGCGCAACCCGTGCCGGGCACGTCCGCCCGACCTTCACGGGAGAAACCGACGACGTCCAGGTTGTCGAAGGCGCTGTGCTGCGGGCCGATCGCGGCGCGGAATCGCACGCCCATGAGGATAGGGAGCTCACGCACGGCGGGCAGGTCGCCGGTCTCGGGCGTTCCCAGGAGGTCCCCCCAGAAGACGCAGGGCACCCCGGCCTCGTTCAGGAGGATCAGCGCGTAGGCGGCCGCCTTGAACCAGGAGGACACCGTGGAGGCCAGGGACTGTCCGGGCTGCGTGTCGTGGTTTTCGACGAAGGTGACGGACAGTTCCGGGATCGACGCCGTCAGCGTGTTCTCCCACAGGCGCGACAGGTCGACGTTACCGTCCGAGACCGATGCCTGGTGGAGGTGGTAGTGCAGAGGCACGTCGAAGAGCATGGCGTTGGGGACCTCGTGCAGGTAGGCCTCGAGTTCGCGCACGTCGCCGCTCCAGTACTCGCCGACGGCGGGCAGCAGGCGGCCCGTGGAAGTGCGCAGGTCTTCGAGCCAGCGCGCGTAGAAGTCGGATCCGACGTGCTTGACGGCGTCCAGGCGCAGCGCGTCCACGCCGGTCGTCTCCACGTACCAGCGTCCCCAGCGGTCCAGCTCTTCGCTGACGCGCGGGTCCGTGACGTGCACGTCGCAGCCCATCAGGTAGTCGAAGTTGCCAAACTCGGTGTTGACGGACTCGTTCCAGTGCTTGCCTTCGAAGAGCCACAGGCCCTTGCGCTGCGTCGCCTGGTCCCAGTCGATGCCATGGAAGCATGTCCAGTCCCACGTGAAGTCCGAGTAGGCGCCGCCGCGGCCCGGGAATGTGAAGCGGGTCCACGCCTCGATCATTTCGGGTTCGCCGATCACCTGATGGCGGTCGTGCGGGTTGATCGGAGTCGCGCGCACCATCTCGGTCGCATCCGCGCCCATGCGGTGGTTGAGGACGATGTCGGCGCACACGGCGATCCCCGCCTCGTGCAGGGCGTCGATGGCAGCCAGGTATTCGTCCTTCGTCCCGTACTTCGTGGGGATTGTGCCCTTCTGGTCGAATTCGCCCAGGTCATACAGGTCGTAGACGCCGTAGCCGACGTCGTTGATACCGTAGTTTCCCTTGTAGGCGGGCGGAAGCCAGATGATGGTGACGCCCAGGTCCGCGATCGATTGCGCGTGCTGCGCCAAGTATCGCCAGTGGCTCGCATCCGGTGCCATGTCCCACGCGAAAGCCTGCAGCATCAGGGGCCCTGCCTCTTGGGTCGAAGAATGCAGGGGCTTCTTTTTCGTGTCACTCACCCGCATATGGTGGCAGGTTGCCGAGCGTTGGGAGTCCTCGTTCGACAAACAGTGGCGAGTTAAACACACGAGGCCGTGGTCAGGCTGAGCAAGACCGCGCGGTTCCCAGCCACGGCCTCGTGCGTGGACACCTACTTCCCCTTACGCAAGCGTTGTTTCACGCCACCCGCAATACCCGTGGCACCCTCCGCGATGCCCGACACCGCGCTCTTCGCCCCGACCATCACGACCCGCGCCTTGCCTTTCATCGTTTTCTGGACGCCGTCCACCACGAGCTGCTTGCCGCGCGCCGGAATCGTGTCGAGGACGTGCTGCGCCCAGGCCTCGGCGTCAATCCCGGGAGGAGGCAGCTCACGCAGATGACCCTTCAGGCGTGCCGACTGGGTCTGGAGCGCCATGAAGGTCAGGCCGCTCGACACAAATCCGCCAATGACAGGGACGATCTTCGAGGCACCCTTCGTGAAGCTACTCTTCGTGATGTTGATGCCGATGACGCGCAGCGAATACTTCACGACCGGGTACCACGTGATGCTCATGAGAGCCCGCTTGGTCACGTGCTTCTGATAGGCGGTTTTGGCGGCGATGCGCGCGAAAGCCGTCAACGACTGGGCGGCTCCACCGACCCCCAGCATGACGCCGAAAAACACCGCGAGCACGCCGATCATCTCATCGTCCTCGTCCACGTCGGCGAGGAGGTCACGCCACCCATACAGGTAGGCGAGCTTCTGCATGATCCGCAGAGCGTGCGCGTAGTACTGCATCAGGTCTGCGGGGATCGTGCCGAGCATCGCGAAGCCACCGGGCAGACCCGCCGCGAAGGAGAGTGCAGCCGATTTGTTCGTCTCGTAGGTGATCGTCTCGTCGGCGAGGGTGTCGAGCGCCAGCAGCGGAACGCCCGCAAGCGCGGGGCTGGTGGCCAGCGCCCGCTCGATGACCTCCTCGCTTGCGCGCAGCTTCGTCAGCTCCTGACGCAAGAACTCATCGCGGTTAATCCGCACACCCGGGAATCGAACAACCTTCTTCAAAAAGTCGAGTCCGTGCTGTTCCGCCGACGAGGCCTGCTCAGCGGTAATTCCACGCAGCTCGCCATCCACTCCATAGTCATTTATTTTGCCGAGCATTGCGCTCCTTCACGTCTCGCTGCCCGTCGGCAGCTCACTGACATCTACGCACACTCTAGCGTGGGACCTGCCTCGCCTCATACACGAGGCCGGGGCTGAGTTCACGGATAAGCGCGCCTCAGCCCCGGCCTCGTGAGTGAGCGGTTAATTCTTACGCCCGAACAGGCCCTTCATACCCCCAGCGATAGCGGAGGCCGCGCTCGTCGCACCGTCGGCGATGGCGGAAGCAGCGCTCGTCGCACCGTCGGCGACGACCTTGGTCGTGCTTTCGAGCGCACGCTGCGCGCTGTCCAGCACGCCCTGTTCCTGGTCCTTGGAGGTCGCTTCGCTGACTGTCTGCTTCCAGACCTCGGCGTCGACTCCAGGAGGCGGCAGCTCGCGCAGGTGCCCCTTGAGACGGGTGGACTGGGACTGGAGCGACACGAAAGTCATGCCGCCCGACACAACACCGCCGATGACTGGAATAACCTTGGAGACACCCTGGGCAAAGCTCTTCTTCGTGAGGTTGATGCCGATGAAGCGCAGGCATTGCTTCATGACCGGGTACCACGAGGTCTTCGTAAGCGCCTGCTTGGTCAGCTGCTTCTGGAACGCGGGCATCGCGACCGAGCGCGCGAACACTGTCAGCGACTGGGCCGCGCCGCCAACGCCGAGCATGACGCCGAAGAACATCGCTAGGACACCGATCGTCTCATCATCGACCTCGTCCATGTCACTGAGGAGCTCGCGCCATCCGTACAGGTAGGCGAGCTTCTGCATGATCCTGAAGGCGTGTACGTAATACTGGGTCAGGTCCGCGGGGATCGTGCCGAGCATCGCGAAGCCACCGGGGATACCAGCCGCGAAGGACATCGCCGCGGACTTGTTCGTCTCGAATGAGATGACACCGTCCGCAAGTTTGTCGAGATCAGTCAGACAGACACCGGCCAGCACAGGGTTCGAGTCGAGCGCGCTCGCAATCGCCTCGTCGCTCATGTGAAGTTTGCGCAGCTCCTGGCGAAGGAACTCATCCCTCGTGATACGCACGCCACGGATGCGCACGACCTTCTTGAGGAATTCAATCGCGTACTTTTCGGCCTCCGAGTCCTGCTGGGCGATCGTTTCGCGCAGCTCATCGACACCCTCGGTTACTTCGTCCGTGAGTTCCACTTCGCCGCTCGTGTCGAGCACGATCTCCCGGCCGTCTTCTTCGAATTCACCGTTGACGCCAAGCTCGTCGATCTTTTCGCTCATCTTGTTCCTTTACATAGCGTTGTTGCCTCAACACAGAGGCGAATAGTCAACAACTATAACCTACTTTTTTCGCGATCTGACGCCCATGACACACCGTCATTTTGCTCGGGTGCAAGAACATCAGGAACGGGCCTACTCTAG
>ERZ1674177.261-NODE-262-length-9904-cov-22.126916_pt1 | contig 9904 bp, 9 predicted proteins | sample MGYA00581287_ERZ1674177 | MGnify/ENA primary metagenome ERZ1674177 (study PRJEB41354, sample SAMEA4873336) | human saliva metagenome | biome: human-associated habitat [ENVO:00009003]; feature: mouth environment [ENVO:08000002]; material: saliva material...
CTCTTTCCCTACACGACGCTCTTCCGATCTATAATAAATCCGACAATTTTCACAAACTGTCGATATGCGGCACGCCGAGCTTCAGCGTATACACCTTCAGCCCCGTCTGCATATTTCCCAACACTTACATACAGGCTTAAAAGAATACTTGCAATGGATACAATAATACCCACACGAAGATCAAATACATAATATGGGATATTAAAATACGCAGAAATTATCCCATAAGATAAATCAAAAGTTCTATTAGATGAAAAAATAAACGTTGCCCCAATTATTACTAACGGGAAAAGATAAGCAATCGAGACAAGAATAATTAGTACTCCCGGCATCAGAAATACGTTATTCGTAAGCATCTTTTTCCGTTTTTCTTCGTGTTCTTCGCCCCAGGTGTTGTTGACCTCGTCAATAACTTCTTGGATTTTCATCGGTGATTGTTCCTTTCCTACGTCTTTGTCGGTGGGTTATATACAAGAAAAGCGGTGACCCCCGCAGGCCGGTGCCCGTTACGCACCAGCCTGCGGGGTTCATCATCATGTTCTACTCACCCAGGAGGGTCTTCGGGTTGACCGGAGTACCCGTGCCCTCCGCCAGGTGCTCAATACGCTTCAAGATCAGGCCCTCACGCAGCGCCCACGGGCACACGCGCATTGTCTCAACCCCGAACGCCTCCATCGCCGCCTCCGCCGCGATAGCGCCCGCCAGCATCTGCTCCGCACGCGCCTTCGAAACACCCGGCAAATCGCTACGCTCAGACACCGTCATCGCCTCCATACGACGAGTCCACAGGCGCAAATCCTGCAAATGCATCTCACGCTTCACATGCGGGCCCGCCGAATACGGCGCCGCACCACAAATACGCGCCAACGAACGGAACGTCTTCGACGTACCAACCGTCATATCCGGCGCACCATAACGCAGCAAATTCTCCGCCACCGGGGCAATCTGCTCACGCACATACTTACGCAGACGCTTCACCTGCTTCGGCTTCGGCGGCTGCTCATCAAAAAACTCACGCGTCAGACGGCCCGCACCCAACGGCACACTCATCGCCGCATCCGGCAACGCATTCGTACCCGTCGAAAACTCAAACGAGCCGCCACCAATATCAAAATCAAGGATGCGGCCCGCGCCCCAGCCCTGCCAGCGGCGCACCGCAAAGTACGTAATCGCCGCCTCCTGATCACCCGAAATACCGTTCAGGCTCACGCCGGTCTGCTCACGCACCTGATGCAGAACCGCCGCACCATTACCCGCCTCACGGATAGCACTCGTGGAGAACGCCAGCAGGTCCTCCGCCTCATTCTCAATCGCGAAGTCACGTGCGCTAGTCACGAAGCGGGTCAGCGCGTCCGCGCCCTCCTGCGAAATGTTGCCCTCAGCGTCGAGGTACTGCACGAGCTGCAGCGGAATCTTGTGCGACGCGTACGGTTCGGGGCGCGCTCCAGGGCTGCCGTCAATCAGTAGCAGGTGGACCGTATTCGACCCGACATCCAGAACTCCCAGGCGCACGATGCGCTCCCCTCCCCCGCCCCGCGGCGGGATATCGTCTGTGTGCGGTACCGCAGGTGCGGCGCCTCTTCCAGTCTGTCAGAGGCGCGGCTCACTCCGCAAACAATCCGGGCGGATGCCCAGCATCAGCACAGCGCAAGCCTAAGAAACGCAGCGCGGGCACAAAAACGCGCCGAACACCCCGAGCACAAACGTCCCCGAGCACGCAAAAGGCGCAGGAGGCGACCCACCCCACGCGGGGGTTGCGGAACGCATCCTGCGCCTTCAGTTCAGCTCGAACCACACTCGGCTACGCGGCAGAAACGCTACTCAGCGGTCTTCTTCGCCGCGGTCTTACGAGTGGTCGTCTTCTTCGCGGTAGTAGACTTAGCGGTCGTCTTCTTAGCAGTCGTCTTCTTAGCCGTGGTGGTCTTCTTCGCGGCGGTCTTACGCTTGACCGGGCCCTTCGCGCGCTTGTCAGCAAGCAGCTGCACCGCACGCTCGTGGGTCAGCGACTCGACCGACTCCGCACGCGGAACCGTAATGTTCGTAATACCGTCGGTGATGTACGGGCCAAAGCGGCCGTCCTTCACCACGATCTTCTTCTCGCTGACCGGGTCCACGCCCAGCTCAGCCAGCGGAGGCTTAGCCGCCGCACGACCGCGCTGCTTCGGCTGGGAGTAAATCTCCAGCGCCTGTTCCAGCGTAATCGTGAAGATCTCGTCTTCGCTGCCAATCGAGCGGGAGTCCGTGCCCTTCTTCAGGTACGGGCCAAAGCGGCCGTTCTGCACGGTAATCTCCACGCCCTCAGCGTCGGTACCGAGCACGCGCGGCAGGCTCATCAGCTGCAGTGCCTGCTCCAGGGTCACGGTCGCCAGGTCCATGGACTTGAACAGGGACGCGGTGCGCGGCTTGGCGGGCTTCGGCTTCTTCTTCGGCTTGGGCTTGCCGTTCTTGTAGTATTCGGTCGGCTGCGCGTCCAGGTACGCCTGAATCTGCTCCTCGGTCATCTCTTCGATGACTTCGGTGACGTAGGGGCCGTAGCGGCCGTCGCGTGCCACAATCTGGTTGCCGGAGACCGGATCAACGCCGAGCACGCGGCCGTCAGACTTGCCCTGTTCGAGCAGTTCGCGTGCCTTCTCTTCGGTCAGTTCGTCCGGTGCCAGGTCGGCGGGTACGTTCGCGCGGATCGGTTCGGTCAGTTCGCCGGTCTCGGTGTCGAGGGTGCCTTCGGCTTCCAGGTAGGGGCCGAACTTGCCCACGCGTAGCACAATGCCGTCCGCGATCGGGATGGAGTTGATGCTGCGGGCGTCAATCTCGCCGAGGTTGTCGACGATGGGCTTCAGGCCGCGCTTGGAGCCGCCGCCGAAGTAGAACTCGCCCAGCCATTCGACGCGGGATTCTTCGCCGCGTGCGATGCGGTCGAGGTCTTCTTCCATCTGGGCGGTGAACTCGTAGTTCACGTAGGGGCCGAAGCTGGATTCGAGCAGGCGCACCACGGAGAAAGCAATCCAAGACGGAATCAGCGAACCAGAACGAACGTTCACGTATCCGCGGTCCATGATGGTCGAAATAACCGCCGCGTAGGTGGACGGGCGGCCAATGCCCAGCTCGTCCAGGGTCTTCACGAGGGACGCCTCGGTGTAGCGCGGAGGCGGCAGGGTCTCGTGGCCGGCGGGTTCAATCGCCTCGGCGGTCAGTGCCTCGCCGGTGGTCAGGTTCGGCAGGCGCTTCTCAGCGTCCTTCGCCTCACGCTCAGCCACGCGGGATGCGTCAACGCCCTCCTCGTAGGCGGCGAGGAAGCCGCGGAAGGTGATGACGGTACCGGATGCAGCAAACTCGGCGTCCTGGCCGTTAGATGCCACGGCGCCCAGGCGCACGGAGGCGGTGGAACCGGTCGCGTCAGCCATCTGGGAGGCGACGGTACGCTTCCAGATCAGTTCGTAGAGGCGGAACTCGTCGTTGGACAGGGAGCCGCGCACAGCGTCCGGGGTGCGGAAGGTGTCACCGGCGGGGCGGATTGCTTCGTGGGCTTCCTGCGCGTTCTTGCTCTTGGAGGTGTACACGCGCGGTGCGGAGGGCACGAATTCTGCGCCGTACAGCTCGGATGCCTGGCGGCGTGCGGCGGAGATCGCCTGCTCGCTCAGTGCGACCGAGTCGGTACGCATGTAGGTGATGTAACCGTTTTCGTAGAGGCGCTGCGCCACCTGCATGGTCACGCGGGAGGAGAAACGCAGCTTACGTGCGGCTTCCTGCTGCAGGGTGGAGGTGGTGAACGGCGCTGCCGGGCGGCGCTTGTACGGCTTGGTCTCAACGGAGCGTACCGAGAACGCGGCGGACTGCAGGGCTGCGGCGAGCGCACGGGCGGCTTCCTCGTTCAGGTGGGTGACCTTGGAGGTGTTGAGGGTGCCGTTGTCGGCGAAGTCCTTGCCGGTGGCGATGCGGTTACCGTCTACGGCGACCAGCTTGGCGTCGAAGCCTTCGGAGGCTGCGGTCAGGAAGCGTCCGGTCAGGTCCCAGTAGTTGGCGGCGACGAATGCCATGCGTTCGCGTTCGCGCTCAACCACGAGGCGGGTTGCGACGGACTGCACGCGACCTGCGGAGAGGCCGCGGCCGACCTTGCGCCAGAGTACGGGGGAAATTTCGTAACCGTAGATGCGGTCGAGGATACGGCGGGTTTCCTGCGCGTCGACCAGGTGCAGGTCGATGTCGCGCAGTTCGCCGAAGGCGCGCTGAATGGCTTCCCGGGTGATTTCGGGGAAGGTCATGCGGTAGACGGGTACCTTGGGCTTGAGGACTTCCTTCAGGTGCCATGCGATGGCTTCACCTTCGCGGTCACCATCGGTTGCCAGGTAGAGCGCGTCTACTTCTTTGAGCTTGCGCTTGAGTTCGGCGACCTTTTTCTTTTTGTCGGGGTTGACCACGTAGTAGGGTTCGAAGTTCTCTTCAACGTTGACAGCGAACTTGCCGACGGGGCTCTTTTTGAGGTTTTCGGGCAGTTCGGAGGGCTGCGGAAGGTCGCGGATATGGCCCATGGACGAGTCGACGAGGTAGTCCTCGCCGAGGTAGCTGCTAATGGTTTTGACCTTGGAGGGAGACTCCACAATCAGCAGGGCTTTTCCGGTCTTTGCCTGAGCGGGCACGGCACTCCTCTATCTGTGTGTTGAAAAGCTACGTATTCAACCATAACCTACGCTGGCGCTTGTGGGCGCCGACAGGGTGTGGTGTACGCGGGGTGAGGTGATCGGTGGGGGTGTAGTTTATGTTGGGTTGATGTGGTGCGCTCTGTGCGTTTCATGCGGCGAGCGCGCGGTGGCCCGGCACTGGGCGAGCTGGCACGGTTCTAGTTGATGAGGACCGGGCGTGTTGAGCTTGCACGAGTGCGCAGGGTACTCGGTACATCATACGGTACCGGAGCGGTGGTGTGTGCACGGGTGCTGGGGCGCACCGCACCCGCTCACCTGCGTTTCTAGCTGGTGAGGGTGTCTGAGTCGGGGTGGGTGCCGTCCAGGTATGCGGGCAGTAGCGGGTATTCGCGGCCGTACACGGTCTGCGGCACGATGCGCACCCACTGCATTTCGTGGGTTTCGGAGTCGGGCAGGTCGAAGGTGCGCACGATCTGCGGGGTCATTTCCGGCGGCAGCCAGTGGGCGATACCGACCACGATGACGGAGCGGATGCCGTCTTCGAGGGTTTCGTCGATTTCGAAGGCGACGCGGCGGCTGACCACTACGGAGGAGAACTTGTTGCCGCGGGTGGTGCGGATGTAGATTTCCTGCTTGTCGTCTTGGCTGGCGACGGCGTAGAGCACGGGCAGCACATCGACGTGCTGTCCGTCAGTGAGGATGAGGCGGCCGAGAGTGTTCGCGTGCAGACGCTCCCAGCACTTGTCGACGCTGATACTTTCATCGGGGTACAGGTTACTCATGGTTTCAGTGTATGCGATGGGGTGGGCGCTCTTGCGCAGATGACAGTTTTGGTCAGTGGGTGGGTCGGGGCTGTGTCATTGCGCTGCCGCCTATACGCGGTGGGCGCGCCCGGGCAGATGCGGCGGGTGCGTAGAATGGTGTGCATGACTATTTCTGCCGCCTCTTTCGCTCCCGAGTACGCCGCCGTTGCGGATGCACCCCGCAGCGATGATTACGCCCGCCTGACCCGCATCCGTGAACGCCTATTGGCGTTGAACTACAGCTATGACGCTGTGCAGGAGCTGCTCGGTGTTGAGGCGGCTGAGCCGATGGCTCGCGACCAGGTAGTTCCGGGTCTGTGGCGTGTGGAGCATATTCTGCGCGGCGATTACAGTGCGGGTGAGAAGAACCTGGCGCATCTGTTGGCGTTTTTCCTGTTGGCTCGCCCGCTCACCGAGGCTGAGGCAGCTGAGGTTTTCGGCGATGCCCTGGTTGATTTTGAGAATGCCGCGCTGATTGAGCGCGACGCTGCGGATTCTGCCCACTGGTCCGCGAGCGTTGATTTGCGCCCTCACGCCGCTGATGACGGCACCGAAATCTTTGTTGCCGCCGACCTGGGTGCGCATCAGCGCCCCGGCGTGCTCCGTAAGGATCACGTGCTCGGCATTGGCCACGCCTCCCTGACCCTGGCGCAGATTACCGAGCGCACCCCCGTCAAGCGTGCCCTGGATGTGGGCACCGGCTGCGGTATTCAGACCTTCCACCTGCTCGCCCACGCTGAGCACGTGACCGCCACCGATATTTCGGAGCGTGCCCTGGCGTTCACCCGTTTTAACCTGCTGCTGAACGCGCAGGCGCTCAATATTGATCCGCAGAACCCGCAGGCGCGCGTGAGCCTGCGTGAGGGTTCCCTGCTGGAACCGGTCGCCGGCGAGCTTTTCGACCTGGTGGTGTCGAACCCGCCGTTCGTGATTACCCCGCGCGTTGCCGGTGAGAGCGCCGAGGAGCAGTTCACCTACCGCGACGGCGGCCTGCCCGGTGACGAAATTGTGAGCACGATGGTGCGTCAGCTACCGTCGGTGCTGGTGCCCGGTGGCCGCGCGCAGATGCTGGGCAACTGGGAAATTATTCGCGATTCTGAGAATCCGGATGCACCGCGCCCGTGGGATGAGCGCCCGCGCACCTGGGTTGCCGACGGCGGCGCGGAGGCGTGGTTTATTCAGCGTGAGGCGCTGACCCCCGCCTCCTACGCGGAGACCTGGTTGAAGGATGCGAGCGAGAACCGCGACCGTAGCCACTACGAGCAGACCTACGTGGCGTACCTGAACGACTTCGCTTCCCGGAACGTTCATTCTATTGGTTTCGGCATGATTTGGCTGCGCCGCCCGACCGAGGCGACCGCGGCAGGCGTGACCGAGCCCCTGCAGCGTTTCGAGGAGATCACCTACCCGATTCAGCAGCCCATCGCCCGCGCCCTCACCGAGTCCGTGCGCCGCTACGACCGCCTCGCCGCCATGGACGATGAGGCACTGCTCGCCGCACACCTGGAGGTCGCCGAGGACGTCACCGAGGAACGCCACGGCCGCCCCGGTGCCGAGCACCCCAGCGTGATTTTGTTGCGTGCCGGTTCGGGTCTGTGCCGCACCCAGCTGCTCTCCACCGAGACCGCTGGTTTTGCGTCGGCGAGCGATGGTGAGCTTGCCGTGGGTCAGATTGTGGCGGCTCTTGCCATGCTGCTGTCCTGGCCCGAATACGACGAGGCGGCCGCCGCGGCACGCGGTACGCAGGAGCAGCATCCGCGCGACACCCTGCTGCATGCGGTGCGTGAGCTGGTGCTCAAGAGCTTCCTGCACTTTAGCGACGAGCACGCGGGCGCAGCGTCGGCTGGTGAAAATGCCGCTGAGGTATATGCGGCAGAAGCGCAGGGCTAGGCGTGCGCATTTGGTCCCTTCACCCCTGTCTGCTCGATCGGCGCGCCCTGGTCGCCTGCTGGCGTGAAACCCTGCTGGCGCAGAAGGTGCTGCGGGGGCTGACTCGCGGGTACACGAACCATCCGCAGCTGATTCGTTTTCGTGCGCATCCGCAGCCGCTGGAGGCGGTTGCCGCCTACCTGTCGGGGCTAGCGGATGAGGCGGATACCCGCGGCTACTCTTTCAACCGTGCGCTGATTGGTGCGGGCGAACATGATGCAGGCAAAGATAGTACAAACGAAAATAGCGCAGGCAAAAACGACACCGATAAAAACTGCGCTGACAAGGCAGAAAACCCTTATGCTTCGGTCGCGCGTATTCCTGTTCCTTTAGGTCAGTTGGAGTACGAGCTCGCCTTTCTGCAGCACAAGGTGGCGGGGCGCGACCCCGAGTGGGAGCACCGGTTGAGCGAGCGCCTGGCGGCGCGCGGCGAGCTGGCGGCGTGTGCCCATCCGCTGTTTGAGGTGGTTCCGGGCGCTATTGAGCCCTGGGAAAAGACGAAAGATTTCTAGACAGAGGGACTTCTAGGCAGAAGGATTTCTAAGAATGTGAGCATAGTAATGCCCCGGCGGAACCCTTGCGGGTGCCTGCCGGGGCATTACTGTATGTATGGCTCAAGCTGTATGGGAACAAGCATCTCAGCGCGTGATAGAGCGCTAAAAACAGCTTGGCGCAGAATATTACTTGGTGGTCAGCGCGGGCTTGATATCCTTCACGATTGCCTCAAGCATCCGCAGGTTGAAGTCCACGCCCAGCTGCAGTCGACCCGCCGCGATAAGGTCTGCCATGGCAGCAAGTTCAGCCATGTAGAGCGGGTTTTCGTAGCGCATGTCTGGGTTGCAGCACTGGCTCTTCATCGTCGGGTGACGGGTCAGTCGTCCTCGTCTTCGAGGTCCTCTAGCACTTCGAACGGCGACTCGACGTCGCCGCGCCAGGCCTCCAGGCCTTCGCGCACCGCGAGCACCGCCACAACCAGCGCCGCGACCGAGTCAGCCCACCACCAGCCGAACAGGCTGTCGAGGACGAGGCCGATGAACACTGCACCGGAGAGGTAGATACACAGGATGAGCTGCTTGGCGTCGGCCATCACGCTCTTGGAGCCCAGCTCCCGCCCGGTGCGGACCTCAATCCACGCCAGCAGAGGCATGACGACCAGGCTCAGCGCGGTGATGCCGAGACCCAGCGGGCTGCGGTCGGGGCCCTCCTGGCCGACCAGGGCCAGCACCGCGTCGATCGAGACGTAGGCCGCCAGCGCGAAGAACGCGATGCCGATGGCCTTGACGGTGACCGTTTCCCACCGCTCAGGGTCCTTGCGGGTGAACTGCCAGGTGATGGCCGCGGCCGAGAGTACCTCGACAACCGAGTCGAGCCCGAAGCCAATGAGCGCCGCGGACGAGGCGAGGACGCCTGCCCAGACTGCGACGATTGCCTCGATTACGTTGTACGTGATCGTGAAGCCAACGATGAAGCGGACGCGCCGGTGCAGCATCGCGCGGCGCGCGGTGGTCAGGGTCTCGCTCATGCTCCCGCCGCCGTTCCACAGCAGCCCGACACCGAGCATTCCGAGTCGATGCACGGCGCGGCCTCGTCCACCGCGAGCGTGACGTCAATCAGGGACGTCAGTGCCGCGGCGAGGTGCGGGTCGGCGATCTCGTAGCGCGTCTGGCGGCCCTCGGGCTCGGCGACGACGATTCCGCAATCGCGCAGGCAGGTCAGGTGGTTGGACACGTTCGAGCGGGTCAGTTCCAGCTCGCGCGAGAGCACGGCTGGATAGCTCGGGCCGCTGAGGAGGGTCATCAGAATCCGGGAACGTGTCGGGTCGGCCATGGCGCGGCCGAGCCGGTTCATAACGTCGAGGTGTGAAGCAATAGTCAGCATACGATGACTATACAGTGATAACTGACCAATTGTCCACTTGCGCGGACTGCCGCACGTGCTCCGCGCCCTTGCCCTCGGGAGGCGGCAGAGTTCGCGCTCATCAGCGACCACCGCCCATCACGGAAGCGACGGCGGCACGCTGGCGCGAAACTCTGCTAGCGCAGAAGGTTCTGCGGAATCTTCACCTCAGGGGCTTTACTTAGTGGTCAGCGCGGGCTTGATCTCCTTCACGATTGCGTCGAGCATCTTCAGATTGAAGTCCACACCCAGCTGGTTCGGGATCGTCAGCAGCACGGTGTCTGCCGCCTGAACCGCCTCGTCACGGGCAAGCTCTTCAGCAATATCCGCCGGGTCGCCAATGTAGCTACGGCCGAAACGCGAGAAGGCGTTGTCGATAATGCCGGTGTAGTCCTGCGAATCCTCCGCGGCACGGCGACCGAAGTAGCGTGCCGAGGTTTCGTCGATAATGGGCAGCACCGAGCGGGAGACCGAAACGCGCGGAACACCGGAGTGACCCGCCTTCACCCACTCGGAACGGAAGAGGCGAATCTGCTGCGCCTGCTGCTGGTCGAAGGGAATACCCTTATCTTCAAGCATCAGGGTCGAAGACATGAGGTTCAGGCCCTTCTGCGCGGTCCACACGGCGGTGCTATCGGT
>ERZ1674177.265-NODE-266-length-9816-cov-6.314415_pt1 | contig 9816 bp, 10 predicted proteins | sample MGYA00581287_ERZ1674177 | MGnify/ENA primary metagenome ERZ1674177 (study PRJEB41354, sample SAMEA4873336) | human saliva metagenome | biome: human-associated habitat [ENVO:00009003]; feature: mouth environment [ENVO:08000002]; material: saliva material...
AGTTGGAAGCGGCTCCGCCTAACGGCGGGGCCGCTTCCCTTTTACCAGGTAGTATGGTTCCTAACAGTTCCGCCCATCTCGGGCCGTCATAAAGGAGAAGCGTCATGTCGACGAAGCGCCGCGTTTTGCTCAAGCTTTCCGGAGAGGCGTTTGGAGGTGGGTCTATCGGCTTGGACCCCAAGGTCGTCCGCAATATTGCTGAGCAGGTGGCGAGCGCCGTGCGCGAGGGCGTGCAGGTTGCGATTGTCGTCGGTGGTGGCAACTTCTTCCGCGGCGCCCAGCTGGCTCGTGAGGGCCTGGAGCGTTCCCGCGCCGACTACATGGGTATGCTTGGTACCGTCATGAACGCTCTGGCCCTCCAGGACTTCGTCGACCAGTCGGGGATTCCCGCACGCGTTCAGACGGCCATCACGATGGCCCAGGTCGCTGAACCGTATCTGCCGCTGCGGGCGATCCGTCACCTGGAGAAGGGGCGCGTCGTCGTGTTCGGCGCCGGCGCAGGCCTGCCCTACTTCTCGACCGACACCGTCTCGGCGCAGCGCGCGCTTGAGATTCACTGTGACGAGCTCCTGGTGGCGAAGAACGGCGTGGACGGCGTCTACGACGACGATCCGAACAAGAACCCCAACGCGCATCGTTTCGACTCGCTGACCTATTCGGAGGCGCTGCGGCGCGACCTGAAGGTGATCGACGGCTCGGCGCTGGCGCTGTGCCGCGAGAATGGCCTGACGACGCGTATTTTCGGCATGGGTGGAGACGGGGCTGTTACCCGCGCGCTCATGGGCGATGAAATCGGTACCCTAGTGACGGCGTGATATAACCTTCACAGACCACTGACGTTAAGGAGCACATAGTGATCGACGATATTCTCCTCGAAGCCGAGGACAAGATGGACAAGGCCGTCGAGGCTGCCCGCCATGAGTTCACGAACATCCGCACGGGGCGCGCGACGTCTTCGATGTTCGAGCAGCTGCTGGTGGACTACTACGGCGCGCCCACCCCGATGCAGCAGCTCGCGAGCTTCCAGATTCCCGAGGCGCGCACGGTGCTTATTTCCCCCTTCGACCGCACGGCGACGCAGGAGATTATCCGCACGCTGCGCGAGTCCGACCTGGGCGTGAATCCCACGGACGACGGCAACATTGTTCGTGTCGTGCTGCCTGCGCTGACCGAGGAACGCCGCAAGGAGTACGTCAAGCAGGCTAAGAGCAAGGCTGAGGATGGTCGTGTCTCCGTGCGCGGCGTGCGCCGCAAGGCCAAGGATCAGCTGGATCGCCTCAAGAAGGATGGCGAGGCGTCCGAGGACGACGTCGATCGCGCAGAGAAGAACCTTGATTCGATGACGAAGGCTCACACGGAGCAGATCGACAAGATGCTCGCGACGAAGGAAAGCGAACTGCTGACGATCTGATGGCGTCAACGGATTCTTCACTGCTGGCTCGTATCTTTTCCCCGGGCCCCACGCGCGACAATCATCCAGCGAGTGGGGCGACGGGGAAGGCGGGTCGTAACCTTCCGCAGGCGATCACGACGGCGGTTGTCCTCATCGTTGCCGTCGCGGTCCCCCTGTTTACCTCGCTTCCGGCGTTCGTCGGCGTCATCGGCTTTGTGTGTCTCGTTGGTATCTGGGAGCTGGCCGGCGCTTTTGCGCGCATGGGCATCACGCTCACCGTGACACCGCTGTACGTGGGCGCGATCGGCATGATCACGTGTGCGTGGTGGCTGGGCAGCGAGGGCACGCTCTTCGCGCTGTATATCACGGTCTTCGTGTGCGCTGCGTGGAGGCTGCTCGACCGGCGGCAGGAGTCGCGGATGAGCGACGTCGTCTCCTCGACGTTCACGGCTGTCTACGTGCCCTTCTTGGCCTCTTTCGTCGTACTAATGCTCGCGGCGTGGCGCGATCCGTGGGTGTTTGTCGTCTTTGAGCTGATGGTCATCGCGAACGACACGGGCGGGTGGGCTGCCGGTGTCTTGTTCGGCAAGCATCCCATGGCCCCGGCCCTGTCTCCGAAGAAGTCGTGGGAGGGCTTCGCTGGTTCCGCGGCTACTGCGGTCGGTGTCGGTTGCGTGGGGCTGTGGCTGCTGGGTGCCGCCTGGTGGTGGGGCATCGTCGCCGGTGTTTCGATCGCGTTCGTGGGCACGATGGGTGACCTGACCGAGTCGCTGATTAAGCGCGAGTCGGGCCTCAAAGACATGTCCCATATCCTGCCCGGGCACGGTGGCGTTCTGGATCGGGTGGACGCGCTGCTGATGAGCGCGCCGGTCGCCTACTTCATCTTCGCGTGGGCGCTGCCCGGTATTTCTTGGGAGTCGAGCCATTGAGCCACACGACTAGGACAGGACGCGGGGCGCAGGGCCGCTCCCGCGAGGAGGCCACGGCCTCGGCGCAGCGTCGCCTGGGCGCGCGCCGAGAGGTGCGCCCGAGCGATCAGCCGCCGGAGGGGGCGACGCATAAGGACGCGAAGCCCGTCCTGTCCTTCACCGCTCAGCGCCGGGGCAAGGCGCCCTCGCACCTGGCTGATCTCGACGCGGCCGGGCGCAAGCAGGTGCTCAAGGACTTGGGGCTGCCCGCGTTCCGTGCGGATCAGCTCTCGCGCCACTACTTCACGCACTTCGAGGCCGACCCGGAGCGCATGAGTGACATTCCGGCTGGCATGCGTGCCCAGGTGAGCGAGGCTCTCCTGCCGACGCTCGTGTCGAAGGTCGTCTCGTTGGAGGCGGACGGCGGCCGCACGATCAAGGATCTGTGGCGGCTGTACGACGGGGCCCAGGTGGAGTCGGTGCTCATGCGCTACCCGCAGCGCACCACCCTGTGCGTGTCCTCGCAGGCCGGTTGCGGCATGGCGTGTCCGTTCTGTGCGACGGGGCAGATGGGCCTGACTCGTAACCTGTCGACGGCGGAGATCGTCGATCAGGTTCGCTACGCGCAGGCGGCATGCCGAGATGGAGCGCTCGCCGGTGGACCCACGACGCTGTCGAACGTCGTGTTCATGGGAATGGGTGAGCCGCTGGCCAATTACAAGACGGTGATCGGCGCCCTGCATCGCCTCATCGATCCTGCGCCCGAAGGTTTCGGTATGAGCGCGCGCAACATTACCGTCTCGACGGTCGGGCTGGTTCCCGCGATTAAGAAGCTCGCGGGGGAGGGGATGCCGGTGACGCTCGCGGTGTCGCTGCATGCCCCCGACGATGATCTGCGTGACGAGCTCATTCCGATCAACTCGCGCTGGAAGGTCGGGGAGCTCCTGGATGCTGCCCGCGCCTACTTTCTGGCGACGGGACGGCGCGTGTCGATCGAGTACGCGCTCATCAAGGACATGAACGATCAGGAGTGGCGCGCCCAGCTTCTGGCCGACGAGCTCAACAATCGAGGCCATGGCTGGGTTCACGTGAACCCGATCCCCCTGAACCCGACGCCGGGATCGATTTGGACGGCGTCCACGAAGCATGTCCAGGATGCGTTCGTCAAGCGTCTGCGCGACAACGGAATTGCGACGTCGATTCGCGATACCCGGGGTTCCGACATCGACGGCGCGTGCGGTCAGCTGGCCACGGCGGTCGCCTCGGGGCGCAGGTCCGCCGGTGAGGAGCGCGCGTGATGACGACCGATTTTTCGCGCACGTTCTTGCGCGAGGGCTACGACATGAGCGAGGTGCGCGCGTTCCTCGCCGATGTGGAGCGCACGATCAGGGGGCAGGCGAGCGAGCCGGATCAGATCGTGACCGCCCGCAAGGCTGAGGAGATAGAGTTTTCCGTCAAGCTCCGCGGCTTCAACATGGACCAGGTGGACGCCGAGATCGATCGCTTGATCGGCGTGTTGAGGGGGCTTGATCGCGACCGCGAGTGGGCGGCCCGGCGTGAGGGCGAGGCCGACGGGGAAGCGTCGGCTGCTGACGCGGACGAGCCAGCCCCGGCCTCGTCGACCGACTCGCGCAGCGGCCCCGAAGCGCCCGCGATTCCTCCCGCAGCCTGTCAGGCGCCTGCCTCCGACACCAGGCCGATCGCCCCAGGGACGCGTGAACCACGGGCGGATTCCGGTGATGTGCCGGTGTCCCCGCAGTCGCCAGAAGCGCAGGTCGCCCCCGTGTGGGACGTCGACGCGAGCGCGCCGGTGGCCATCGATAGCCTCGACGTCGATCGCATGCTCGATCGCCTCGCGGCCGATCCGCCCATCCAGACGGTCGTGGACCAGGTGGCCGCCGAGTTCGGCACCCAGGAGGCCGTCGATGAGATTCTTCGTTCCATGACTCAGAGTAAGGAGCAATGATGACTGAGTTCCCTAAGGTTGGTATCTTCTCCAAGGGCTACCACCGCGGACAGGTCGATGCGTTCTTTGAGGATGCGCGTCGCGCGTACGAGGGGGGTCTCCCTCCCGAGCAGTTCAGCGCGGAGCAGGTGCGCCTGGCGACCTTTGAGCTGAAGAACCGGGGCTACAACATCGAGGCCGTCGACGCCGCTATGAACCGCCTGGAGGCTGCGTTCGTTAAGCGCGACCGCGCCGATTCCGTGGCCGCCGAGGGCGAGGCCGCGTGGTACGACCGCGTCGCGGACCGCGCGACGACCCTGTATCCGCGCCTCCAGCGCCCCCGCGGTGAGCGTTTCGCCCACCCGAGCAGCGGGCGGGGCTACGACTGCGAGGCCGTGGATGATCTGCTTGATCGTATCGCCGCCTACTTCGACGAGGCCGGGGAGTTGACCGCGGACGAGATTCGCACCGCGACCTTCCGCGCTAAGCGTGGCAAGAAGGCCTACGCCGAGGGGCCGGTGGACGCCTACCTGGGGCGCGCGATCGAGATCCTGCTCGCGGTCGACTGATGGCTGGCCATCACGTGTCCGGGCTCGGCCCCATCCCCGTTGTTCTGCTCGGTTCGACCGGCTCGATTGGCACGCAGGCCCGCGAGGTCATCGAAGCGAACCGGGGCCGTTTCGACGTACTGGGCCTGAGTGCTGGCGGTTCGTCGGTTACCGAGCTCGCCGCGCAGGTCCTCGCCTTGAACCCCGCGTTCGTCGGCGTGGCCCGCGACGTGCGCGCGGAGCTGGCGGCCGCCGTGGAGTCGATGGGCGGCACGTGCCCGGAGGTATTCGTCGGCGAGGACGCCTCGGTCGAGGTCGTGTGTGCTTCGGTTCAGCGCGCGGAGGAGCTGTATCCGAGTGTCACTCCCGTGGTTCTCAACGGTATTACGGGTGGTGTGGGGTTGTCGTCGACGCTCGCGTCCCTGCGCTGCGGCGCCCGCCTGGCGCTGGCGAACAAGGAGTCGCTGGTCGTGGGCGGCGCGCTGGTGAAGAACGCGATGCGTTTCCCCGGGCAGATCGTGCCGGTGGATTCGGAGCACTCGGCGATCGCGCAGGCCCTGGCTTCGGGCGTGCACGAGCGGGGGCTGACGTCGCCGGTCGTGTCGGGGCACTCGGAGGTCGCTGACCTGGTGCTGACTGCTTCGGGCGGGCCTTTCCGTGGTCGTACTCGCGAGCAGCTGCGCGGGGTGCGCGCGGCGCAGGCGCTGGCGCACCCGACGTGGGATATGGGTCCGGTCGTGACGATCAATTCCTCCACGCTCATCAACAAGGGCCTGGAGCTGATCGAGGCCCACCTGCTCTTCGACGTGGAGCCGGAGCATATTGTGGCGACGGTTCACCCGCAGTCGATCGTGCACTCGATGGTGACGTGGCGCGATGGGGCGACGACGTTGCAGGCATCCCCTCCGGATATGCGCTTGCCGATCGCGCTGGGGCTGACGTGGCCGGAGCGCCTCGATGGCGTGGAGGAGCCCCTGTCGTGGGGCAATCCTTCGCAGTGGACGTTTGAGCCGGTGGACGACCAGACGTTCCCGGCGATTAATCTGGCGCGTTTTGCCGTCGGCGCTTCGGCCACGCACCCCGCGGTGCTCAACGCCGCGAATGAGGTGATGGTCGACGCCTTCATCGGGGGCGCCGTTCCGTGGCTCGCGATCGTCGACACTGTGTCGGCGATCGTTCATGAGCACGAGGGTGTCGCGGACCCCTCGCTGGAGGATATTGTGGCCGCGCAGCGCTGGGCCGACCGGCGCGCACGCGAGTGTGTCGCGGCTGGTCAATGGAAGGATATGTGAGCGTGGGTTCTATCGTCGGTATCGTCGTCATCATCGTGGGGATTTTGGCGTCGGTCGCGCTGCACGAGGTGGGGCACATGCTACCCGCCAAGAAGTTCGGCGTCCTGGTGCCGGATTATGCGGTGGGTTTCGGTCCAGCCCTGTGGAAGAAGAAGATCGGGGATACGACGTATGCGCTGCGCGCTATCCTGCTCGGCGGCTACGTGAAGATCGTCGGCATGTACGCGCCGGCGCGCCCGGGCACGCGCCTGGTGGGGCGGAGTGGTAAGCCGACGCTCGCTCAGGAGGCTCGCGAGGCCTCGGCGGAGGAGATCCCGCAGGGGCAGGAGCATCGCGCGTTCTACCTGCTCAGCGCACCCAAAAAGGTCGTGGTGATGCTGGGCGGGCCCCTCATGAACCTGCTGATCGCGATCGTGCTCAGCGCCGTGACGATGATCGGGATCGGGGCTCCCACCGCCTCGCGCACCATCGCGGCGGTGCCGGCGACGATCTCCACGTCCTCGGGTGAGGTTGCATCTCCCGCCTACGAGGCGGGGGTGCGTCCCGGGGACACGGTGGAGGCGTGGAACGGGCAGCCGGTCGCGACCTTCGCGGAGCTTCAGCAGGCCGTGGGCGCGACCCCCGAGGGCGAGTCCGCGACTCTGACCGTTGAACGTGACGGTGGACGCGTGGATCTGACGGTGACGCCTGTCACGGGTGCTCAGGGCGCGCGTTACGTGGGAGTGACGGCCGCCTACGAGTACGTGTCGGCCTCGCCCGCGGATGTCGCTCGGGCTGACTGGCAGATGTTCACGGGCACCGCCTCGGTGGTTGTGCGCCTGCCGCAGGCCGTGTGGCAGGTGGGTCGCTCAATCGTCACCGACGAGGAACGTGATGCGAGCGGCGTCGTGTCGGTCGTGGGCGTGGGCCGCATGGCCGGCGAGGTGACGGGGGATTCGGCGGCCCTGGGTCTGCGCGACACCCGTCAGGTGGTCGCTGTGCTGCTGAGTCTGCTGGCGTCGCTGAACATGGCGCTCTTCGTCTTTAACTTGATCCCGCTTCCGCCTCTGGACGGCGGTCATATCCTCGGTGCCGTGTTTGAAGGTGTGCGCCGCCAGGCGGCACGCCTGCGGGGCGCGCAGGACCCGGGTCCCGCGGACACGGCTCGCCTGGTTCCGCTGACCTGGGCCGTTGGCGGCCTGCTCGTCGCGATGAGCGTCATCCTGATCGTCGCCGACATCGTCAAGCCTGTGTCCCTCGGTTGACGTGGCGGCGCCGACCCTATCGGCGGTGGGCGGAAAGCGAGCCTTCCCACGTGGCTGGCGTCCGCGTGGGAAGGAATGGCCCGGGTGCGCGATAATGGGCGGGTGAGTGAAATCAATCTTGGTATGCCCGACGTTGCGGCGTCGCCGTTCCCGCGTCGGCCCACGCATCGCCTGATGGTGGGAGACGTTCCCGTGGGCGGTGGGGCGCCGGTGTCCGTCCAGTCCATGACGACCACGAAGACGCACGATATTGGCGCGACGCTGCAGCAGATCGCGGAGCTGACCGCCGCGGGCTGTGACATCGTGCGCGTCGCGTGCCCGACGGATAAGGATGCCGATGCGCTGCCGATCATCGCGAAGCAGTCCCGTATTCCCGTCATCGCGGACATTCACTTCAAGCCGAAGTACGTGTTCCAGGCGATCGAGGCCGGTTGCGGCGCCGTGCGCGTGAACCCGGGCAACATCCGTAAGTTCGACGACCAGGTGAAGGACATCTGCAAGGCGGCCTCCGATCACGGCGTCTCCCTGCGTATCGGCGTGAACGCGGGTTCGCTGGATCCGCGCCTGCTGAAGAAGTACGGCCGCGCGACGCCCGAGGCCCTGGTCGAGTCGGCGATCTGGGAGGCCTCTCTTTTCGAGGAGAACGACTTCCACGACTTCAAGATTTCGGTCAAGCACCACGACGTGCTCACCATGGTTCAGGCCTACCGGATGCTCTCGGAGGCGGGGGACTGGCCGCTGCACCTGGGTGTCACCGAGGCTGGGCCTGCCTTCCAGGGCACGATTAAGTCCGTGTCCGCCTTTTCGATTCTGCTGGCCGAGGGCATCGGTGACACGATTCGCGTCTCCCTGTCGGCGCCTCCCGTGGAGGAGGTCAAGGTGGGCACGAAGATGCTGGAGTTTTTGGGCCTGCGTGACAAGACCCTCGAGATCGTGTCCTGCCCCTCCTGTGGCCGAGCTCAGGTGGACGTGTGGACGCTGGCCGAGAACGTCACCGAAGGGCTCAAGGACCTGACCGTCCCGCTGCGCGTGGCCGTCATGGGGTGCGTTGTCAACGGCCCGGGTGAGGCTCGTGAGGCGGACCTGGGTGTCGCCTCGGGCAATGGCAAGGGCCAGATCTTCATCCGCGGTGAGGTGGTGGAGACGGTGCCCGAGGACCAGATCGTCGAGACGCTGATCCGTCGCGCTAACGCGTTGGCCGAGGAACTCGGCCTCGAACCGGGGTCAGGAACCGTTGAGGTTGCTCCGATCACCGCCCCGGACGTGAAACTTCCGGGCATCGATCGCTGAGCGTTGGAGGATTCATCATGCGTCTTCGTACCCTTGCCTGCCTGTCCCTGATCGGCGGCGTGTGCGCGCTGGCGGCCAGCGGTTTTCCGCGGCGCATTGGCCTGACCGCGTCTCAGGCCGACGTGTCGCTGCCCGGCGACCTGCTCCTGCCTGGCGCGAACGTGGTCGTGGACCGCGGCGTCGCCATCGACGCCCCCGCCTCGGTCGTGTGGGACGTGCTCGGGCGCGCCTTTGAACCCGAGGACGAGTCGACGATCGTGGACGTTGAGGAGGAGGATCATGTGCTCATGCGGGTGGCCGCGCCCGGCGCTCCCGCGGGTGCCCCGGCCTCGGGCACGTGCGTGATCGCCCTGCTGCCTCTGTCCCCGTCGCGCACCCTGCTGCACATTCGCGAGCGTCACGAGGCCTCGGGCCGTGAGCTGGCGCTCGTGTGGGCGGGCGTCACTGCGGAGTCCCTATCGTCCCTGTCCATGCTGCGCGACATCCGCGAGGCATGCGTCGGCGCGCTTGCCGATGCCTGATTAGTCTCCTTCGAGTCCGTTCGGTTGGACAGCCATCCCCGTTGGTGTTGTAGTATCGCTTCGTACGCAACGCCGACGGGGATGTTGCGCTATCCGAAGGGGGATACGGTGTTCTTCATTTCCACCGCTCTGCTCGCGCTCGTGGGCTTGTTTGTCGCGCTCCTGTGGGCGTGGACGTGGTCCGGCGTCGGCGCGAGCGCCCGTCGCGTCGCGATGCGCATGGATCTGCGCGGTGGATCGGCCAGCGCGGAGATGACGCGCCTGGTGTGGCCGCTCATGCCCCTGCTCTCCGTCGTCTGGTTCGTCACCGCTGACCTGGTGGGTCGTGAGGCCGCCGGTCTCGACACGCTCGGCCCCTGCGCTCTGCTCCTGGGCCTCCTCGCGTCCATGATCCTGGTCGCTGTCCAGTCCCTGTACCTGGGTGGCATGCCCGAGTGGGCCTACCCGGGGTGGATGGCGCGCCGCTACTACGCCGCGCACCCGCAGGCGCGCGAGCGCGAGCTGGGGGTCGGTGCTCTCATCTGAGGGACTTCGAGTCCCCGATGAGGGGCCACACGGCTGTGCCGGTGGCCCACCTGGTGGCGCGTGCCGTACTCTTGGACCATGCTTCGAAATCTCTCGACTTTCTTCCTGCGGACCCTGCGCGAGGACCCGGCCGACGCCGAGGTCAATTCT
>ERZ1674177.266-NODE-267-length-9796-cov-6.795401_pt1 | contig 9796 bp, 10 predicted proteins | sample MGYA00581287_ERZ1674177 | MGnify/ENA primary metagenome ERZ1674177 (study PRJEB41354, sample SAMEA4873336) | human saliva metagenome | biome: human-associated habitat [ENVO:00009003]; feature: mouth environment [ENVO:08000002]; material: saliva material...
CCAGGTTCTCCATGCCGAAGGCCACGTCGTCACCCACGCGGGCCAGGACCACCTGAGCCTCGGGGTCCTGCATGAGGAGGCCCACGCGGCCCCTCGCCTGCGCCGGAGCAACGCCGTCAACGGTGAGCGTGCCGGTGGCCTCGCCCTCCTCGGCGCCGCCCAGCAGGCCCGCCAGGCCGCCCATGAGCGTCGACTTGCCCGACCCGGACGGCCCGAGCACCAGCACGCGCTCACCCGGCGCGATATCGAGATCAACGCCCGACAGCGCGGCGTTCTTGCGCCCAGCGTGACGCCATCCCCATCCGCGCGCGCGCACGCGCGCGCCCGCCCCCTCACCCAGCGGCACCCGGCCATCCGGGGAGGACACGGGGCGGGGGGAGGCGGAGGAGGCCTCGTTCATGGAGCGGGAATCGACAAGCTCACGCGCTCCGCGTCCCGAGGCGAAGCGGTCCAGCGCTCCCGTCTTCGCCAGCGCGTTCGTCAGCGCCCACGCGAGGACGCCGGCCAGAACGATGCCCGAGAGCGCGCCGCACACCAAATAGATGGCATTGTAGAGCACACCCTTATCGAGGTGGCCGTAGAGGAAGAGTTCGAGGGCCCACTCGCAGGCGAAGGACAGCGCGCCGGCAGCGGCGACAACCCACACGTTGAAGCGGCGGTAGGCGAGAAGCGCGAAAACGATCTCGGCGCCGATGCCCTGCGCGAGGCCCGAATACAGCGTCTCGACCGCCCACTGCGAACCCAGACCCATGGAAACGGTCGCGGCCACCAGCTCCACGAAGAGCGCGGCGCCCGGCTTGCGGATGACGTAGCCGCCGAGCGTGCCGCCCAGCAGCCAGATGCCCGTCGCAAGTCCGTCCAGGCCGGGGGTTATGGCCTTGAGGCCCTCCAAAGCGGCACTACCCACCTGGTTCCAAACAGCAAAAATAAGGCCGCACGCGACGCCCAGGACGGCGGCGGTGACGATGTCGATGACCCTCCAACTGAGGGACCGCGCAGTGGTAGCCATGCGAGAATACTCCCTTCGTGTTGCACGGCGGCCACGAGGGAAGAGCCTTCCTACGCCGGTATGATCCGGATCAGGTTCTACGGTCGGGGATAGTCCCCTCTCAGCTCGCGTCGAGCTCCCGTGGCACGATGGCGAGCATAGTCACTTGGTATTCATTGCGCTACTCGTGCAGGTGGGGGCCTTGATGGCGCCCCTCCCCCGTGCCGCCGTCACCCAGCACGCCGCGCTCCGCACGACGCAGCAGGTAGTGACGATTCGCGAAAGCCGCGCCCACGATGAACACAATCCACACCAGCGAATAGACGAGGCCGGGGCGGGTATCGTCCCACATCGCCAGGATGACGCCCATGGCCCCCATGAACGCCAGGACCACCCACGCGCCAACGGCACCGCCGGGCGACTTGAAGTGCGATTCCTTGTGCAGGTGGGGGCGCTTACGCAGGTACACCAGGTAGGACACGACGATGACGACCCACACGCCCATGAAGAGGGTGGCCGACACCGAGGTCACCAGCGTAAAGGCCGCGGAGATCGAGCCGCCCGTCGCCATGATGATGATAGCCGTCAGCAGGCACACGCAGGACAAGAACAGGGCGTTGAGGGGCACGTGATGCTTCGAGAGGCGCGCGAAGATGCTGGGCGCCTGCTCCTGGCGGGCCAGGCCGTAGAGCATGCGCGAGGTGGAGTAGATGCCCGAGTTCGCGCTGGACGCTGCCGAGGAGAGCACGACGAGGTTGACGATCGTGGCCGCCGCGCCCAGGCCAGTCAGGGAGAACATCGTGACGAAAGGCGAGCGCTCGGGGCTCACCTGATCCCAGGGGGTCACCATCATGATGGCCGCAAGGGCCGCCACGTAGAAGAGCATGATGCGTACCGGGATGGAGTTGACGGCCTTGGGCAGAGTGGTGTCCGGGTCGTCGGTCTCCGCGACCGTCGTGCCGACCATTTCGATGCCGATGAAGGCGAAGAGCGCGATCTGGAAGCCACCCAGGAAGCCGGTGAATCCGTTGGGGAAGAAGCCGTCGTGGCTCCACAGGTTCGAGACGGCGGCGGCGGTCCCCTCCTCGTCGATCGTGCCCATGGCAACCATACCGAAACCGACGATGACCAGGGCGATGATCGCGATGATCTTGACGAGCGCGAACCAAAACTCCGTCTCACCGAAGGCCTTGACCGTCATCGCGTTGAGGGCGAAGAGCAGCAGGGTCGTGGCGGTGATGGGGATCCACGCAGGCAGGCTCGGCCACCAGAAGTGCGTATAGCCGGTGATCGCGATCATGTCCGCGACGCCGGTGACGACCCAGCACGCCCAGTACGTCCACCCCGTCACGAAGCCCGCCCACGGGCCGATCAGGTCGCGCGCGATGTCCGCGAAGGTCGCGTACTTGCGATCGGAGAGCAGCAGCTCGCCGAGCGTGCGCATGAACAGGAACAGGACCGCGCCGATGATCATGTAGACCAGCAGGATCGAGGGGCCCGCGACGGAAATCGTCTTGCCCGAACCCATGAACAGGCCCGTGCCGATCGCACCGCCGATGGCGATCAGCTGAATATGGCGGTTCTTCAGGTTTCGCTGGAGCTTTTCGCCGCCCTCCTGACGGGGCTCGTCGTGCACGACTGGCTCGCTGCTCATCTGTGTTCCTTTCCGCTGGTTGCCGCCCGCGGGCGGCGCTTTGCGCGGTCTTTGCGCTCGCACGGAGCACACTTGACCCTCCAACGCTACCGCAATAGCCCGCCCACGTCCGAATTCAGGTGTCGCACGGCACGCAGCACATGGCTGGGTTAGGTTAGCCTTATGAAATCAGAGAGAAGCTCCTTCTTCGACGAGGCCTCGGGCGCCCACTCCCCTGCGGCCACCTCGGGCGCTCCCGCCCACTCCACTGAAACCACCTCCAGCAGCCCCACCACGCCCGCGCCCGTCGACGCGACCCCGGAAGAGCCCGCCACGGCCTCGTTCCCTCTGATCGCCACGGCGTCGGTGTCCACGCAGCGCGCGGCGCGTTACGGCAAGCAGCTCGTCAGCCACATGGGCCACAAGATCACGGGTTCCTGGGAAGAGGAAGCGGCCAGCGGATACCTACTCTTCGACCGCGAAGGTCCGGTCCTGGGGCGCGTTGATGTGATCGCGTCACTGTCGGATCTTCGGCTTGAGCTGCGCACGACCCCCGAGCGCGCCGCTCACCTCGAGCATGTCGCGGGCATTCACCTGGCGCGATTCGGCGCGCGCGACAGCCTGGCCATCGCGTGGGAGCGCACCGACGGCAGCGAGGGCTCCACGCAGGGCCCCCTCACCCCCGAAGAGGTCGAGGCGCGCGCCCGCGCCAAGAAGGCAGCCCGCGAGGCGGCACGAGAGGCCGAGCACGCGACGGAGCGCTAGAGCGCAGCACGTGCGTCGGAGCAGACAGCCCGCGAGGCGAGTCCCATCAATTCCGCACGTAATTCCCTGGCGGCCACGCCTTGTAGCACCCCAAAAACCACAGAATTCCAACGTTTTGACGTCAACAGCTGAAACGCCCACAGGGGAATTACGTGCGAAATTTCGGGGACACAGACACCGCACGTCCGCACTCACCAACGCGACTTCCACAGCACTCAGCCTCAGAAACGGCGCGCCATTGAAGGGTCGTGCACTAGTTAGGGAGCATTACACCAGTGAGGGAGCATTACACCGTCTCCCAGCTAGTGCAATGCTCCCTAAACGGTGCCACACCACTGAGGAACAAGCCCAAACGCGGCGCACGTCACAACCACACAGGGCGCTGCACCTCTTACGTGGCGCTGCACCCGTTCAGAACGGGTGCATTGCCTACAGATCGGGTGTATTGCCTACGTATCGGGTGCACGACACCCACCCTCAAGAATCTCGCATGCAATTCCCCCGGCGGCTTCCCTTCACACACCTCAGAAACCTTGGAATTCCAACGATCTAATGTCACAATCTGAAACGCCCACGAGGGAATTGCATGCGACTTATGGGAACGCAGGGCACCTGCGCGTATCCGACAGAACACATGCGCAAAGCCGCCACCGGCCGATCCGCCAGCGGCCGCACACCACGAACAAGCAAGCCACCCCCGCACACCGCCGCCCAGCACACCGCCACACCAACAAACAACCCCGCAGCCGTGAGGCTGCGGGGGTGCACAGTCTGGCAACGCGCTCACTACGAGTCATTCGCCGGCGAAATGCTGCGACGACGGAACATCAACGACACCCGCAAAGGCCAAAACGGCGAAACCTCAACAATGCCAGCGGATACCGAAGCGGCGAAACCTCAACGACATCAGCAGATGCCGGAACGCAAGCGCAGAAGTTCAGCGGCCCTCGAGGTAGTTCTTGGCCGCGACCAGGACCTGCTCCCACATGCCGATCGCGTCTTCATACGCCTGGCGGGCCTCGGCCTCGTCGTCGGAGACGGATGCCAGGCCGGACTCCTCGACGTGGATGGCGACGCCGCCGCGCTCCTCGGAGAGGGAGACCTCGACGCGGGTCGCGTACTCGTCGGGCAGCTCGTCGTCGGCGAGCGGGTACCAGCGGAAGGCGACGACGTCCATGGGGTCCTCGTCGGCCTTCTCGATCAGCCAGTCGCCGGCGTCCGGGTCGCTCACGCGGTAGAGGCCATCGTCCCCGAGGCTTACTTCGTGGTCGCCCAGGGGGCCGTCGTTGACCCACCAGCCCGGCTCCGACACGAGCGCCCACGCGGCCTCGATGTCGCAGTCCACGACTACGTCGGTCTCGACGCGGTCCATGTCGTCCTCACCGTCGGCGTCAGAAGTCATGTCAAAGATGCTCATACCTCAACGGTACCGGCTCGCGCGCTCGCAGGCACGCGAATGGACGCCCGAAGAAGCACTCGCACGCGCACGTCAGCACTCGGTCGCGAGGCATCGGTACCCCGCGGTCGTCGCGCGCACGACGAGGCGCGCGCCCGCGCCCTCAACCCCGCGGTCTTCGTTCGCATATGACGAGGCCGTGGCAGGCCCACCGGAGATGGCGGGGGCGGCCACGGCCTCGTGCGTGGAGGGGCGCTCAGGCGAGGCGCGTGATGCGGTAGCGCCAGTCGACGGGGCCGGCCTCCAGGGTCTCGACGCGGTAGTGCTGCGTCGAGTCCTGCAGGTGCGCGAACAGCGGCTCGGGCTGGTGGGGCGCGCAGATCTGGAGGTTTTCGCCGACGGGCAGGTTGTCGACCGCTGCGAAGAGGACCGCGTGTCGCACGACGCGGGGGATGGAGTGGATGACGAGCTCGTCTGCGCCGGGGCGGTGGATGACGCCGGCGCCGCCCGCGTGGACCTTGCCCGCAGAGGGGGCGCCGTCACCGCAGCCGCAGCCGCCCGCGGTGGAGGCGATGGGCTCGGCGGCCATCTCGTGGGGGCGCTCGGCGGGGGCGTCGTGTCCGCCGCAGCCGCAACCGGCGTGCTCAGCGGGGGCCTCGGCGGCCTGGGCGGCAGCGCCGTGGCCGTGGCCGTGTCCGCCACCGTGGCCACCGCAGCCACAGCCGCCCTGCTCGGGGGCCTGCGCAGCCGGGGCCTCGGCGGGGGCCTGCTCGGCGCGCGCCTTCTTACCCTCGCCACCGCAGCCGCAACCGCAGCCGCCGTCCTCGGAAGGGACGGTGTTGGCGTCGACCAGCTTGAACATCTGACGGTCAGTCATGTCTTTTCCTTATCCTCCGGCCCGCAGGGCCATTTCGGTAAACCTCATACAGTGTAGGCGCGCCTCAGCAGTGCCCGCGCGTTCACTTAATGAGGAACTCGGCCTCGACCTCGACGCTGACGTTGAGGGGCAGGGCGGCGACGCCCACGGCGCTGCGCGCGTGCTGGCTGCCGAAAATCTCGCCGAAGAGCTCGGAGGCACCGTTGATGACGCCGGCCTGACCGTAGAAGTCGGGGCGCGAGGACACGAAGCCGACGACCTTCACGACGCCCGCGAGGTTGTCGATGCCGCCCGCGACGGAGGCGGCCGCGGCCAGGGCATTGAGGGCGCACACGCGCGCCGCGTCCTTGGCGTCCTCGGGGTCCGCCCCGTCCTCGCCGACCGCGCCGATGCACACGGGCTCGCCGTTCACGACGGGGATTTGGCCGGAGGTGCGCACGACGCCGCGGTCGATGACGGCGGGCACGTAGGCGGCGACGGGGGTGGCGACGGCGGGCAGTTCGAGGCCGAGTTCGGCAAGTTTTTCGGAGGGGAGCATGGGGGTCCTTTCGTTGTCATTGACGAGGCCGGGGCTGGTCCGTTGATCCCAGTGTAGTTGGGCGCCTCGAAGGGATGGCAGGCGGGCGCACGGGGGCAGGGGGTGGACATTCTTGACTTCTTGTGTGCTGTCTCATAGGGTGTGGGGAAGACTTGCCGACCGGTAGAGGAGGGACCGTGCCTAATAATTTTTCCATCAATGAGGAGCAGATCAAGGCCGTCGCAACAAAACTGAACGACGTCAAGGACAGCTTCACGGGGATGAAGGGCCCTGGCCCGTCTGGCAATGGGGGATTCGGTTCTCTCTCGCTCATGCTCACGCACGCGGCTTTCACGGCCAAGATTGCGAAACGCCGCACGACTATCGAGACTTGGCATGCGTCGACCGATGCGGCGCTGCACGATACGGCAAAGCAGAGCAAGCAGAACGATCAGCAATGGGCCGCATTGTTCCGCTCGGACCTCAACCAGCCACTGTAAGGGAGCCATCGTGACCGGATACTTTGAGTCACTGATCAACGACGTCCCCGGAAACGCCGACGAACTTGCAACACTGGCCATTCAGTGGGATGCCTACGGAATTGCCTGTAATGACTATGCCGATGATGTGGCACATTCAGCCAGAACAGCACGTGAATGGGAAGGCGCGGCACGCAGTGAGTTCAATGCTTCGCTCACTCGCCAGAGGAACCGCTACATCAATTTGGGGGGTGATTGCACGACGGCCTCCTCGGCTCTCAGCGTCTACGCGGGGGCGGTACGCGCGGGGCAGAGCTACATCGAGAACCTGCGCTATCAGGCATCAAAGCTCGACGAAGAGGCGGACAAGGCTCCTATCCCCTCGCTGGCCAGAGCGACACTCATACCCGCAGCGAGCGCCCTCGTCTTCGCGGCGCATGTTCGAATCGAGTCCGTCAAGCAGGCCGCCAACACGTGCGCACAGGACCTCGCGCGCATCGTACACATCGAGCCCGTGCAAATTGACAATGGGAGGGCCACGGCCGCCGGACAAATGGGGCAGCTGTCGCAGAATGATATTGCCCAGATCCAGAAGGACCTTGACGCGCTCAAGGACGGGACGTTCGACTGGAGGGGGATGACGCAGGGGAAGATCGCCGACTGCTACTTCCTGGCTCCCATGGCCGCCCTGGCCCAGACACCGGAGGGGCAAAGAAAGCTCGCCTCCATGATTCAGCCCCACTACGACGAGCACGGCAACGTGGATGGCTACCTCGTTCGACTCCCAGCCGACCCCGCTCACCCCGACACCTCACCGGCGAACGAGGTCTTCGTGCACAGCAAGTACATTAACGGCGCAATGCAGGACCCGGATGGATATCAGACCGGTAATGAGCCCCATGTTAGCGTCTACTCCATCCTGGAAGCCGCGTGGGGACAGACTCACCCTGGGGGCTCGAACAGATTTGACAACAATCCCCCAGGCATAAACTTTGGTTATTCGACCCAGGCTTTCTCCGTTTTCACAGGGAAATCGGCTGTTGAGCTGCCCATAGACCAAGCCGCAGGCGGCTATACCGATGCCGAACGTGCAAAGATCCTCCTGGCTTCGCAACAACACCAGCCCATAGTTGCCGGCACCAAGGAAGCGGCCTCAGTTTACGCTACAGTCGATGGGAAGGACACTGAAATCAGGCTCGTCGAACACCACGCATACACTGTGGTTTCTGCTGACGCGAACGGGGTGACCCTGTGTAATCCACACGGTATGAACTACTCGTCAGATGGAAATGCGCCCGCTACCTTCACACTCTCCTGGGAAGACTACGAAGCCCATTATGGCAGTACGGTGATCGGAAGTCTATAAGCCATGGGCAGTATTCCACCATTCGTTCGTTCCATCGCGTCCACATGTTTCGTGGCTGGAATCCTACTCGCAGCCTGCCTCCCGACACCCCACACGCCAGATCCGACTCCCTCACCAACCATCACCACCGCGAGCCCAACGCCCGCGCCGTCACCCACGAGGAGCACACCCATGCCAGAGTGCAACGGATACATCACCACCGTCGACGAAACCGCACAATTCGCCCCCGGAAAGAGACGGAGCAACCCTTCCTTTATCATCACCGATGTCGGAATCAAAGACGGCCTCATGTACGCCGAGCTCCTAGGCGGGTGGGCCGACGGCTACCCCGGCTGGATCGACGACGTTCTCTATGTCGGCGAGCCGAAGCACGTCCCAACCATCGGCACATTCACCCTCCTCGACATCACCACCGCACAGGCCGTCTACGGCCACGGCTCGGCCACCTTCTGCTTCGAACCCGACCCCGACTTCGAAGTCTCCAGCACGATCTAACACCCATGAGATACACGCTCCGCCAGCCCGCGCACGCGGCCGCCGCCTGCGCGGGCCTGGCCCTGCTCCTCGGCGCCTGCGCGCCCATCACCCCCTTCGCGCGCCCCACACCCACGCCCACGGCCTCGTCCCCCACGCCCACGCCCACGCCCTCGTCCCCCACGCCTGGGCCCACGCCCACGCCATCAACGAGCCTGCCCCCGTGCAGCGGGCAGATAGTGACAATAGACGAAACCGGACAGTTCCAACCCTTTGGCAGCGGCCGCCCACCCTCCTACGTCCTCACCGCAGTACGCATGGAGGACGGAATCATGAAAGCCAGCCTAAGCGGCGGATACTCCGCCAAAGACGTTCCCGACGGACACTTCACCACAACCCTGATTCAGGGCGAGCCCTTCTACGCCCCCCACGCTGGAACATTCACGCTACTCGACGGCACCCCAGCCCCCAGCGTGGACCTCCACGGATCCGCCACACTCTGCTTCGAAAAAGAATCCAGCGACCCCAGCACATCCTGAAACACCATGACAGCCACACGCACCCTCACCACAACCGCCGCCGCCTGCGCGGGCCTGGCCCTGCTCCTCGGCGCCTGCGCGCCCATCACCCCCTTCGCGCGCCCCACACCCACGCCCACGGCCTCGTCCCCCACGCCAACCAACACACCGAGCGAGTCGAACGCCTGCACAGGCTACCTCCTGGCAATCGAGGAGACGTTCTACTTTAGCCCTCGCAACCGCAACACCTACCCGCAGTACTACTTCCTTATTGACTCCGAGCAATCCGAGGACACCCACGTGTATCTGGATGGCACGGTCCCCGACAGCATTCCGGAACTGAAGGAAGCAGCCGTCGACGCGGATCTCACAATCGGCCAACCCGTCGTCGCCCCAGGCGTCGGCACCTTCACGATCCTGAACGCAGTACCAGGCCCTGAGCAGTATGAAGGAGGAACCATTACCTTCTGCTTCGAACCCGACCCTAGCCTCGACGTCAACACCGACGAACTCGCCAAGTTCGACGCACGCTAACTCCTCCCCCAGACACACCCTCCCAAGCAACCATCAGAAGAACAAGACCCACGGTGAACAATCGACGCACCCTCACCACAACCGTGGCCGCCTGCGCGGGCCTGGCCCTGCTCATCGGCGCCTGCGCGCCCGCCACCCCCTTCACCCGCCCGACACCAACACCCACGGCCTCGTCCCCCACGCCCGGGCCCACGCCAACGCCCGCGCCGTCACCCACGAGGAGCACACCCATGCCAGAGTGCAACGGAT
>ERZ1674177.278-NODE-279-length-9324-cov-3.600388_pt1 | contig 9324 bp, 8 predicted proteins | sample MGYA00581287_ERZ1674177 | MGnify/ENA primary metagenome ERZ1674177 (study PRJEB41354, sample SAMEA4873336) | human saliva metagenome | biome: human-associated habitat [ENVO:00009003]; feature: mouth environment [ENVO:08000002]; material: saliva material...
GCCGTCACAGCGCACGCGGTCCTCAGGGGCCTGGGGGTCGGGCGCCGGCTGGCGCACGGGCTGGCCCCCTGGATCGCGCTGGTGGGGACGGTCGTCCTCGAGCCCTTTCCCAAGACCATGGAGTACGCGCAGGTCAACGCCATTCTCATGGCACTGGTCGCCGTCGACCTGCTGGCGGTTCCCGGCGGCTCACGGTGGCGCGGGGCACTGTCCGGCCTGGCCGCCGCGATCAAGCTGACGCCGGCGGTCGCGATTCTCGTGCTCCTGGCGCGCCGCGAGTGGCGGGCGGCCACCACGATGGCGGGCAGCGCCGTCGGGCTGACCGGCCTGGCCGCCCTGGCGGCTCCTGCCGAGACCTGGCAGTTCTTCACCTGGGCCATGTGGGACCCGGGGCGCGCCGGTTTCGCCGACTACTCGGGCAACCAGAACCTCAAGGGCGCCATCGCCCGGGCGCTGCCGGAGTCGTCCTGGAACCCGGTGTGGGCGGCCTGCTCACTGCTGACGGTGCTCGCCGCCTGGTTCCTGTGCCGCCGGCTGGACCGGTTGCGGGGCACCGGCGACACGGCCGACGACGCTGGCGAGGCCGGTCTGGTCCTGGCTCTCCAGGTCAGCGTCGTCATGGTGCTGGGCCTGCTCATCTCCCCCATCTCCTGGTCGCATCATTGGGTGTGGTGCCTGCCCGCGCTCATGTCGGTGGGGGCGGCCACCTGGCGCTGGCGCTCCATCGCGCTCGGGGTCGCCGGGGTCGCCGGAGTCCTCGTCTTCTTCCTGGCGATGCAGTGGTGGTTCCCCGAGCAGAACCACGTCGAGCAGAACTGGCCCGCCTGGGCCAAGGTCGTCGGCTCGAGCTACACCTGGTGGGCCCTGGGCTGCGGACTCGCCCTGTGGTGGGCCTCCGGCCGACGCCTGGCGGCCTTGCGCCGTTGAGATCTCGCCACCAGCGCGCCCAGAACCTGCCCTCGCATCGCCCCCTCTCGATGAGGCCCGTCATCTAGGATCGAGGGATGCCCCTCTCCGACATCGCCCGCGCCGTCGAGGACCAGTTCCACCGCGACTCCGTCCCCGTCCTCAAGCGGCAGGGCTGGCGTCCCCGCGTCATTCCCTACGACGGCTACGGCACTAGTGCACCGGCAGAGTCGGGCCCGTCGGTCCCGCCGGGGCCGACGTCGGAGCAGCGCCGCCGCCCGGCCGAGCAGCGAACCAGGGCCGGCGGCCGCCTGAGTGCCACCCCTGCGTCCCGAACCGCCTCCTCCGACTCCCCTGAGTCCTCCCGGCCCACCTCCATGGCCCGGGTCCTGGCCCGCATGGTGATGCGTCCCCAGGACGCCCCGGCAGAGGGGCCGCTGTTCCGCTCCCTGCCGGCCTCCCTGCCCGTCAGCCCCGCTCAGGCCCGCGACTTCGCCCTGACCAGCCTGCTCGACGCCCAGCGCGGATGGCGTCTGTTCATCGAGGTGCCGGTGGCCTTTCTGCCGGTGACCGTTCATGTGGGCCGGGCCAGCGTGCGCACCAGGGCCGACCGCAGCGGCTACATCGACGTCGTCGTGCGCGATCACGGGCTGGAACCGGGCTGGCACGAGGCCAGGATCGAGGCGATGGGGGCGCATGCCGTCGCCGCCAAGGTCCTCATCATCCCCGAGGGCCCGCGTCTGGGCATCATCTCCGACATCGACGACACGGCCATGATCACGCACGTGCCCCGCGTGCTCGTGGCGGCCTGGAACCAGCTCGTCAAGTACTCCTCGGCGCGAGAGCCCGTCCCCGGGATGGCCGAGCTCTACTCGCGCATCCAGACCGCCCACCCGGGCACCCCGATGATGTACCTGTCCACCGGAGCGTGGAACGTGGTGCCCACCCTGCGCTCCTTCCTCTCCCGCCACGGATTCCCCTCGGGACCGGCGCTCATGACCGACTGGGGGCCGACCAACACCGGCTGGTTCCGCTCGGGCATCGAGCACAAGCGCACCGAGCTGCGCCGCCTCATGATCGACCTGCCCCAGGTCACCTGGATCCTCTTCGGCGACGACGGCCAGCACGACCCGCACATCTACGGCGAGGCCGCCCGCCACCACGCCGACCGGATCGCCGCCGTCGCCATCCGCCGCCTGACCGCCACCCAGCAGGTGCTTGCCGGAGGGCTGACCGCGCACCCCATGGGGATCGGGCCCGAGGCCCGCACCCTGGCCGAGGCGGACGTGCCCGTCGTCGTCGGCGCCGACGGCTACGAACTGGCCCGACTCCTGCCCCGCGAGCTGCTGGAGGCCTCGCCGCGCCGCTGAGAGCCTCGGACGGCCACCGAGAGGATCCTTCGCGCCCTCCGTGTCACCTGATACCCCACAATCCGCGACACCGCGCGGTCAGGGACGCATCCGAGGACATGACGGCCTTGAGCAGAACCAGCGATGCGGCATGTCTCACGCCGCAGGTGCCGCCCCGGTCGATCCCCGGCAGCATGCGGCTCGCTCACCGCCTCCACTCCTTCACAGGGACACCACAGGTTCACCGTACGACGCCGACAGGTCCCGACAGTTACCTGGTCTCCACCTGGGGCACGCACCCCGTTCCCGTCCCCATCGATCAGGAGGCAGCACATGTCCCCCTTCTCCACGAACGTCACGAGCCTCTCCGAGGACTCCTCGACCACGTCCGCGACCGCCCCGACGACCCGCTCGACCGCCGCCTCGCTGCGCCGTCACGCGATCCTGGCCGACCTCAACGTCCTGCAGGTGGCGACCCTCATGGGCACCGGCCTGCTGGTGGCGCTCGGCGTGGTCCTGGGCGGGCGCTCCTACATCACCACCGTCTCGCCCGACGGCCTCGTCAGCTCCCAGCCCGGCGCCCACGTCACCGGCGGCGGGACCTCCGCCGAGGCCGCTGACGGCTCCTCGCCGGCGGCCATGTGATGCCAGGGGCCCACGGGGCTCCACAGCGGGCCCTCGGTGACCCACCCGCGTGACGCTGTGGGCGATCAGGCCGCCGTCGGGCAGCCCTCACGGCGGCCGCGCCGGTTCGCGGCCGGTATGGTGATGACTCATCAACCAGTGCTTCCCTCAGGCTCAGGAGACAGATATGGCCGGCAAGATCCCCTTCATCCTCGGACTCGGCGCGGGATACGTGCTTGGGACCCGCGCGGGGCGTGCCCAGTACGAGCGCATCAAGACTGCCGCATCCCGGGTCGCTGAGCAGCCCTTCGTGCGCACCCGGGTCGACGCCGCCTCCAGCCATGTCAAGCAGGCCGTGCGCACCCAGGGCGAGGCCGTCACCGAGAAGGTCGCCGACGCCGTCAAGGAGCGGCTCTTCGGGACGCCGTCGGCCAAGAGCAGCGGCCAGTCCCAGCCCGTCGACGCCGGCGAGGCCAGCGTGCGACCGGTCAGCGAGGCCGGCTGAGGCCGCTGACGCAGCGTCTAACCACGGTCGGACCGCTCCGACGGCGTGCCCCCGTCTGGTCCCCGCCCGCCGCGGCCGCGCCAGGCGGGGGTCTTGAGCGGCCCCATCATGAGAGCCCGGCGCCAGCCGACCAGAGCTCCTGAGCCGCTGCGCCGCCCGGCCCGGCGCCTCTCCCGGTCGGCGATGACCGGCAGCTGCCAGGACCGGCAGTAGGCCAGCACGCACAGGCCCGCCCCGACGGCGGTGGACACGAGCATGGCGTGTGCGTCGGCCACCCCCGCCTTGACGGCCAGGACCTGGGTGCCGGCAGCAATGAGCGCCGGGATCGCGTAGAGCTTGTTGCCCCCGAAGACGGCCGGGGTCTCCCCCACCGCGACGTCGCGGATCATGGAGCCGCCGATCGCGGTGAGGCAGCCCAGCAGGAGTGCCGGCATGACGCCGAGCCCGTGGGTGAGGGCCTTCGACGCACCGGTGGCGGCCCAGCAGCCCAGGATGACGGCGTCGGCCACGACCAGCAGGCGCCGGGTGGGACGCGAGGTCAGCGGCACGAACCAGGCCACGGTGGCACCCAGGCAGGCGGTGTAGAGGTAGTAGGGGTCGGTCAGGGCGAAGGGTGGTCCGGCCTGGATCATGACGTCGCGCAGGATGCCGCCGGCGGTGGCCGTGAGCATGGCCAGGACGACGAAGCCCACCAGGTCGAAGTTCTTGCGCCGGGCGATGAGGCCCCCCAAGATGCCGTTGAGCAGGACGCCGCACAGATCCAGCACCCGGAAGGTGTCTGTGAGGGACGCCGGCATGTGAAGCGCGAGGGATGAGCCGTCCAGCACCCCGATCCACCGCCTTTCACTCCTGAGGTGGTTGCGCCCCGGCGTCGACCCCGGTGTCGGCCCAGCAGCCGCCGTTACCGGCCACCCTAGCCCACGCCCGGCTCGCCGGCCGGACAACCCCGCCCTGTGGCTCGCGCATTGCGGCGATGCGAAACCTCAGGTGGTCAAGGCGCACCGGCCCACGCGATGATCGGGCCGTGTCCTCACGATACGCACCCCCCAAGGACCTGAGCGGCTACGCCTGGCTCTCCATCGGCGCCGCCCTGGGCACGATCACGCTCAAAGGGGCCGCGGCCTGGCTGACCGGATCGGTGGGTCTGCTCTCCGACGCCGCCGAGTCGGTGGTCAACCTCGTCGCCGCCGTCGTGGCGCTCATCGTCCTGAAGATCGCGGCCAGGCCGGCCGACGCCGACCACCAGTTCGGCCACTCCAAGGCCGAGTACTTCTCCGCCGTCGTCGAGGGCGTCATGATCTTCGTGGCGGCCGCCTTCATCATCATCTCCGCCATCGGGCGCCTCATCGACCCGCAGATGCCCGAGCAGCTGGGGGCGGGCCTGGCGGTCTCGGTCATCGCCTCGCTGCTCAACGGCGCGGTGGCGTGGGTGCTCTACCGGGCCGGGTGCCGCGAGCGCTCCATGACCCTGGTGGCCGACGCCAAGCACCTGGCCACCGACATCATCACCTCCGCCGCGGTGCTGGTCGGGGTGGCGCTGGTGGCGGTCTTCGACTCCGCCGTGCTCGACGCCATCGTCGCCCTGGGGGCCGGGCTCAACATCATGTGGACCGGCTTCACACTCATCCGCGACTCGGTGGGCGGGCTCATGGACATGGCCCCCTCCACCGAGGTGCTCCAGAGCGTCGAGGAGGTTCTGACGCGCCACCGCAAAGTGGGCATGATCGACTTTCACGCGGTGCGGGTGCGCGAGGCGGGCAACCGACGGTTCATGGAGCTGCACGTGCTGGTTCCCGCGGCCTGGAGCGTCAAGAAGGGGCACGACTTCACCGAGCAGGTCATTGACGAGCTGGTCGACGCCGACGCCAGTCTGCGCATCTCGGCCCACCTGGAGCCGATCGAGGACCCCAAGTCCTACGACGATCTCGAGGACATCTGACGTCTACTCGGTTTTCATCATCGTCCGGACATGCCAGACTCAGCCCCATGAACGCAATGAGGCTCACCGGCTCAGCACCGTCGCTGCGCCAGCACGAAATCACCGCCCCAACCCCCAGTTGGCGCCGACCGGACCACGTCGTCCTGGAGACCTGCGTCGAGGACGTTGAGGGTGTGAGGATCTCCGCCCGCGCCGGGGCCGACCGGGCCGAGCTGGGCGATAATCTCACCGCCGCCGGTACCACTCCCTCGATCGGGACCATCGAGGCCGCGATCTTCGCCGCCGCCGAGCAGGTGGAGCAGCGCCGCGCCCAGGCCGGCGCCCACTGGGCGGACAAGCCCGAGGCCGCCGCCCCCTTCGGTCTGCGAGTCCTCATCCGTCCCCGAGGCGGCTCCTTCGTCTACGACGCCGATGAGGGACGGGCCATGATCGCCGACGTGCGACGCATCGCCTCCCTGGCCCTGGAGATGGCCGAGTTCACCCGCCCCCAGGCCACCGGAGGAGGGCGAGGGGAGCTGCCGCCCGCGGTGGACCTGGGCTTCGTCGTCGGCGCCCTGACCGAGGACGGAGTGATCGACCGCGGCCTGGTGCGCCTGCTGGTCGACATGGCCAACGGCGCCCCAGTCACCTTCCACCGGGCCTTTGACCACTGCCGTGACACGGTCGAGGCCTACGGGGACCTGGAGGGGCTCGGCGTTCGCTATGTCCTGACCAGCGGCGCGGCCCAGACGGCGGCCGACGGCGCCTCGGTGATCGCCGGGCTGGTGGCCAGCGGCGGACCGATCGTCGTCGCAGCCGGGGCCGTGCGCCCTGACGGCCTGGTCGACCTGGTGGAGTCCACGGGTGTGCGCGAGGTCCACATGCGCTGCCCGCGCGAGGGCATGACCCCCGACGAGCCCCAACGCACCGACGAGGCCCTGGTGCGCCGCGCCGTCGAGACGGTCCGTGCGGTGCCGCTTCCCGAGTAGCCCATCCGCAGCAGCCGGCCTCTCCCCTCCTGCGACCTTGACGTCGGGTGCCGTCCCGGACGATCCGGGGCGGCGTCCGTCGTCATAGCGCACCCTCCTCTCACCCCCGAGCCTCTCACCGCACCCGTCCCCCTCCCGATCTATCACGCCCACACCCCACCTCCGAGAAATCCTCACGGTTCGTAGATATCCACAGCCCGCAGTGCGACCTGCGGCTTCGGCGCTTCCGTCACGCTGGAAGCGCAATCGGGACAACTACCCCGACAATCCCCATGACCGCCCCTATTTTCTGTCTTAGGTTGACCCCATGAGCGACGTCCGTATCGATACCCCTCGCGGGATCACCCTGGCTGGCACCCTGAGCCTGCCCGCCGGGGCCGCTCCGATCGATCTGGAGGTTTCCACGACGCCAGACGACTCCCAGCCCCGGCAGCCGCGGGCCGAGGGCGTGGTCCTGCTGGCGCACGACTTCCTCACCGACCGCCACGGCCAGAACGGCCGCCTGGACCGGATCGGCGCCCGCTACCGCGAGGCGGGCCTGGCCACGCTCAGCCTGGACTTCTCCGGTCTGGGCGAGTCCGACGACGACGTCATCACCCTGGCGGGCGAGGCCGAGGACCTGCGGGCGGCCTCCAGCTGGCTCGCGGGACTGGGCTTCACCCGTCAGATGATCCACGCCAACGGCTTCGGGGCAACGGCCGCGCTCCTGGCCCGCCCCGAGCAGGTGCGCACGGCCGTGCTCGTGGGTGCCATCGTGGGCCCGCAGTCGATCCTGTGGGAGGAGATCTTCTCCTCCGAGCAGCTCGACGAGCTCGCCCAGCACGGGCTGACGCGCCTGGTGGACGACAATCCCAACTCGCGTGAGTGGAACGTCCTGTCCAAGGAGACGCTGGCGGACTTCTCCATGCAGGATCCGGAGCGCACCCTGGCGGACCTGCCCTGGCCGGTGCTCATGGTGCACGGGGTGCTGTCCAACGAGCTACCCGATACCGCCGAGGCGACGGCCGAGGGCTTCCCGCTGCTGCCCGACTCCAGCCAGATGGTTCACGTCCACGCCGAGTCCCTGGACCAGGCCCAGGAGGAGGTCGCCCGTCTGAGCCTGGAGTGGGCCCGCCGCCGACTGCGCTGAGGTCAATGACCGGTGGGCTGCTGCGATTGGTCGGATAGCTGGACGACGACGGCCCTGTGGTCAGTACCGGGAATGGTGACGACCCTCCCCTCCTTTCCTTCCCAGACCGCGCCGTCGACCAGGACGTGGTCGATGGTGGCGCCGAGCAGAGTCGTGCCCGTGCTGCTGGGCCAGGTGGCCAAGCCGCCGATGCCCGCTTGCTCCCCCGCACTGGTGCAGCCGCCCAGGTTCCGCAGCGGGGCATGATCGCGGGTGGCGTTGAGGTCCCCGGCAACGATCAGCCCGGCGGGCGGCCGGCGGCACAGGGATGCGACGTCGGCCACCGAGCTCCTCCACCACGTCATCGCCCCCGGAAGCGGCGGGTAGGTGTGAGCACCGACGATGACGGGACCGTCGCCGCTCTCCGGCTCCAGCCTGACCGTACCGAAACCGGCCCCGGCAGATTCCTCCACCTGCCTGTAGCCGCCCAGTCGGGAGGCGACGAGGACGGTCGTGGAGTACGCCGGGTCGGAGTTCTGGTCGATCCCCTGCTCAGCCAGGTCGGAGGGCATGCCGGTGTCGGAGAAGACGGCGAAGCCAGGGGGCTGCGCGCCGCTCCCCTTCTTCTCGGTCAGGGCCTCGGCCAGCCGCCGTCCGTAGCGCTGAGTGGTCTCCGGCAGCACGAGGACGTCGGCCCCCACCGCATCCGCTAGCCCTGCAACCGCCTCGACGTCGGCGCCCTCCCGCTCAGTGTTGAGGCTCAAGACGCTCACGGCGCCGGCGTCGACGGGTCGCTGTCGAAGCCCCCTGGCCACCAGAACGCCGCCATGAGCCCCCGCCACCAGCAGAAGAACCAGACCCACCACTGCGGTACGCAGACCCGTCCGGCAGGTTCCCGGCCCAATTCGAGACAACTGCCCACGCCGCCGACGACGCCACAGGATCACGACAGTGAGGAGCAGAAGGCCCAGGAACGCCGCGCCGACCGCCAGCAGCGAGCGCAACGCAATGAGCTGGGCACAGGGGAAGACCGTCGTCGGAGGCAGAACGCTCACCAGCGCCAGGGCGACGACGGCCGCGACGGGACCCCACCGAAGAAGCTGTTGACGTCGACTCATGTCCGCACTCAACCAGACCCCGGTGACCTCCTGCCAGTTTCCGTAACCGAGGAGCTCAGCACGGCCGGCGTCCCGGACAAGCGAACTCGCATCCATGGGGGACAATGGGCCACCTATGGAACAGGGCGAGGATCGGTACCAGGGTCACAGCGGCGATCAGGCCGGCGGGCACAGCAGTGGTCGGGGTGAGGACCAGCGTGAGGTGAGACCTCGTGAGCAGGGCGGACGCGGTACCGGTGGCGCGCCGGACAAGCAGGGCCGGCACAACCCACGCAGCGATGGCCGCAACCGCCAGGGTCGGCGCTCAGGCAGGGGCTCTGGCCGGCGTCGGAACACCTGGAGGAGCTACTCCCCCGAGCAGCTCGCCGCCCGCGCCGAGGCCGTCCCGGCGATCGTCTACCCCGAGGAGCTGCCGGTCTCGGCGCGCCGCGAGGAGATCGCCGCCGCCATCGACGACCACCAGGTCGTCATCGTCGCCGGCGAGACCGGCAGCGGCAAGACCACCCAGCTGCCCAAGATCTGCCTGGAGCTGGGCCGGGGCGTGACCGGGATGATCGGCCACACCCAGCCGCGACGCATCGCCGCGCGCAGCGTGGCCGAGCGCATCGCCTCCGAGCTGGGCACCCCGATCGGGCGCGACGGCGTCGTCGGCTACCAGGTGCGCTTCACCGAGGAGGTCGGCGAGAACACCCTCGTCAAGCTCATGACCGACGGCATCCTGCTGGCGGAGATCCAGTCCGACCCCCAGCTGCGCCGCTATGACACGATCATCGTCGACGAGGCCCACGAGCGCAGCCTCAACATCGA
>ERZ1674177.280-NODE-281-length-9290-cov-16.182999_pt1 | contig 9290 bp, 6 predicted proteins | sample MGYA00581287_ERZ1674177 | MGnify/ENA primary metagenome ERZ1674177 (study PRJEB41354, sample SAMEA4873336) | human saliva metagenome | biome: human-associated habitat [ENVO:00009003]; feature: mouth environment [ENVO:08000002]; material: saliva material...
CTCGTTGTAGCTCCCTTTCTCATTTCGCAGTGCTACAATTGTACCCAGCGAGCATTCGATTCTGCTTGTGTTGTAGCTCCCTTTCTCATTTCGCAGTGCTACAATCAAGGGCGGATGATTAAAGAAATGACCTATGTTGTAGCTCCCTTTCTCATTTCGCAGTGCTACAATGCAGGATGGTGCAAAATCAACGGAAGCAACGTTGTAGCTCCCTTTCTCATTTCGCAGTGCTACAATTTTCAAGCTTGCCAGCCATTGCGCTTCATCGTTGTAGCTCCCTTTCTCATTTCGCAGTGCTACAATCGCTGTGTATCGCTTTCGGCGATTTCAAACGTTGTAGCTCCCTTTCTCATTTCGCAGTGCTACAATCGCTAATAATGCGACCGCCAAACTATTTTTGTTGTAGCTCCCTTTCTCATTTCGCAGTGCTACAATAAACCTGTAAAGACTATGTAAAAAATGGTAGTTGTAGCTCCCTTTCTCATTTCGCAGTGCTACAATGCCGTGCCGATGCATCGCGCTTTGTTTTCCGTTGTAGCTCCCTTTCTCATTTCGCAGTGCTACAATTTTGATTCCACATGCCCCTCAACAGTCGGCGTTGTAGCTCCCTTTCTCATTTCGCAGTGCTACAATACCTCAACGGGAAATCCTTATTTTATAAGGGTTTCCCGTTTTATTTTGTCTAAAAAATGAGCTTAAAATAATAATAGTTGGTCTGAATTTACTCTTTTTTCTTGGGTTTTCAGCTCTCCCAACAGCAGTTTCATGGTGGCATATTGCTTTTCTGTTACTTCCAAACAGCGGATTGAGCCTTCTTGCGGTAGGTTTGCACATAGCCTATTGTGGTGTTTTTGCAGCGAATCTCGACCTTTGACAATACGGCTGTATACAGAAAGTTGGAGCATTTGGTATCCATCTTTTAATAGAAAGTGGCGGAATTGATTGGCGGCTTTGCGCTTGGCCGCCGTGGTAACAGGTAGGTCGAAAAAGACGATAATCCTCATAAATTTGGCCTCACTCATATTGGTATTCTTTCAATGGCAAGATTTCAGGCAGTTTCAGCTGTTTGGCATTTTTGTCAGTTACGCTGGCTTGAAATGAGGAAATCATTTTGTCTATGGCAGCCAAGGTGCTGAAGTATTGCCGTTCGATGCAGATTTGACAGTGAAGGGTCTTGATAAGGTTTTGTTTGATATTAGGGGTCAGATCAGTTTTCAGACGGCCTTGTTCATGCAAATGTATAACGACTAGGTCGGCCAATGGGCGTAAGGGTTCGATAAAGTCATCGGCGAGGTTGAATGGATTTAGTTCGCTTCTATGAAACAAGCCTAATGCAGGCAACCAACCATATAAGGTCAGGGCGCGTGCAACTGCTGCACGGAGTACGGCGTAGGTGTAGTTCAATGCGGCATTGACGGCATTGTTGTCATTGCGAGTAAACTTTTCTCCAAAGAGGGCTTGGAAGTAGAGGGCGGCAGCTTGGGCTTCACGGTTTCCTGTATCGCCTGAACGGACTTCGACTGCCAAAGTGCGCAGCCGTTTGGCTGCAAGATCATTGCCTGTTTCGTCTGCGACAAATGCTTGATTTAGGATTTTTTGGCGGATGATATGTTGCCAGAGTTGCTTTTTTAAGGGTTCGCTTATATTCAGCTGCAGCTTGAGGATTTTAAGTTGGCGGTGATATTGGGCATAAGGCAGCCATTGTCCGCAGGGGAGGAACTGTTCGTCACATGTCAGTAAGGTTGCGCCATGCTCGGCTAAGGCCGATAGGAGCGGGGCAGTAATCAGGGTTTCGCGGTTTTCGATGATGATAACGGCGATGTCTTCTAATGGTACGGTATGGGACTCGCCGTTTTGTTGAATCAGCAGTTGCCGGCGTTGCAAGGATAGTTTGCCGCCGTTTTGAATGAGCAGGCTGCGCCAAGTCATATTTTTCCCCTTATTTTTATATAAAAAATCCCTGCTTCAGGCCGTCTGAAACAGGGATAGATTAATTTAACGGACAGGCGGGCGTTTTTTCAGACGGCATGGTCTGATTTCTTTGCCCAGTTCGTCAATTTGGTATTTTTGGAATGAAAGGGCGGTTTTGACACCAACACTTTGGAAAATGCCGTTTTTCCCTTTGGTGCTATCCGTATCATGTGTACGAATATCAATTGCTCCTGTAGCTCTATTTAGGCTGACGAAATAGCCTAAAAATTCATTTTTCTTAGCGGTTAGCTTAATCAGATCATTCGCATAAAGTACAAACTTAAACTCAAAACTATCATCCATTACCGTCCAATCTTCTTCATCTTTTCCTTGTACAACAGCCCTATTCGGCAAAATCCCTTTCGCTACCTGCCAACTGTAAATCGGTACCAGATAATACTTGCCGCCTTTCTCAAACACATCTACGCGCACCATGGTTGCGTTGTCGGCAATACCGTTATGGTTGCGCACCCATACGCCGGTTTTCTGTACTTGCTCTACGCGTACGGCTTTTACCTGTTGGGTGCGGTTGCCTGCTTTATCGTATTTGTAAAACGGCTCGGCAAAGGCTTTGGCTGGATCGTCTTTATGTGTTTCCAGCCGTGCTTTCAGCGCTTCGTATAGCTTAGGTTCACGCTCCCGATTGACCATTTTTTCCAAGTCTTTCAGTTTTAACTGTGTCAGCGGTACGCGCAACACGCTGATGCCTTCGTCCAGTCGTTTGGCGGATTTGACGGTCTCCATATGGCCTTGCCCGCTCATCTTCCGATTGGGCGCGCGTGAAACAAACAGTGGCGTAACGTATTCGTGTACGGCTTCGGGACGGGAAGATAATTTTTCGGCAAGCAGCACGCGCAGTTTTTCGGGGGTATCCGCTTCTTCAAATTCGGGTTTTCCGTCCGGTTTGCCGAAGACGCGAATCATGGCTTCCTGCGCGAAAAATTCCCAAGGTTGCGGGAAGTGTGTTTTTTGATGCAGCACTTCTCCTGTTTCTTTGTCTATGGTTTTACCGTCAAACGCGTTCATCTCTTTATAGCGTACAAAACGGGTAATTTTCTGCTGCATGGCAACGGTTGAGCAGGCAACGACGACGGCGTCCAAGGCGTGATGGCGGTCGTTTTCCGCACGCACTTTGCGTAATCCCCAAAAGCCGCGCAACAGATTGGTAATTTGTCCATTGGATGCAAAGACACGTCTTTTCCCTTTACCTGTCAGCCGCATACGGTCGGCAATAAATTGGCACAGGAAACGGTTGACGTAGCGCGTATCGTTCAGATTGCGTTCTTTAAAACCGTCTTCGTCGAATTTTTGCAGCAGAATCCGTTGTTTTTTACTGCGAGGAAAACGGCTGGTTTCAACACGCGCTTTAAATTCCTGCCATTCGCGGCTGTTGTCTTTGCCGTTGAAGTATTCGTAAGGGGTTTGGTTGCCTTTGTTTTGGTTTTCGCTGCCCAATACCAGCACTTTATTGTTGAAACTGTCGTCCCATGTGCGCGAGAACGGCAGGGCATGGTCGATTTCGACATAGCCTTTTTCGTTCAGACGGCCTAGGTTGATTTCTTTGCCCGAATACAGGCATTTGCCGTGTTGTTGCTCGTACAGGCGCAGTTTCAGAATATCTTTGGATTTGGGTTCGCCGACAAAATTGGGGAAATACTCTCGGAATTTAGCGGCGGCTTTTTCCCGGTCTTTACGGTTTTCTTCTTGGCGTTTTTCGATTTCTTTGCGGTCTTTAAACGATTTGCCTACCTCTCTTGCCGTTTCAATATGGATACGTGCAGGGGAGCCGTAACGGCGAACTACGCCGTTAATGACTTTTCTAGCCTGAGATAAGGCGCGCAAGACGACTGGGTTGCGGATTTCGTCGGCAGGGATGGGCGGCAGATAAATCTTTTCTTCCGTATTTTTCTTGCCGTAATGGTCTCCGTAGATTTCGGCGCAGGCTTCATCGTAACGTTTGCCTTGCTCCATTAGAGGCACAATTCGGCGCAATGCTTTCAAGGAAATTTGGACGAACTTATCGAAGCTAATGTGTTTCAACAGCGCTTCTAAGATTTCGGGCTGTATACGGTCTTTCAGACGGCCTGTAATATCTTCATCGGTTTTGAACAGGGAGAATGCCGTGCCGATTTCGTCTTGTAATTCGGGAGAAAGGGTTAATGGGGATTTTTTGTCTTTCAATCCTTCTTTTTCCAGCGCACGGCTGATGGCATGGTAGGCCTTCATTTCCATCAATGTTGAGGCTTCGGCATTGTCTTTACCATAGCGCAAGCCTTTGAAAAAGGCGGTATCTTCTAAACCCAGCAGCTTACGGGCTTGTGCGTAAGTCAGTTTGGATTTTCTGTATGGCTCGTCCATAAGCGTGGCGCGTTCGGTAGCGGTCAATGGCCGCTCGCTGCCTTGCTCTAAAATACGCAGGTTGTTCAGCTTGGTCAGCCAGATGAAACGTTCGGCTGTGTAGGTGTTTTTAGCGGCTTTCGGCTCTGCCGGCTCAAAGGTGCAATGTCCCAACATTTTTTGAACAGCATCACCGGACAGGGCAGGGCGTTGCGTCATCAGCAGAGTTTCAATACCTTCTTTAAGGCCGTCTGAAACATGCGGATTGCCAAATTCTTTTTGTTTTTCAAACAGTAAATTCAGCTCGGCCTGCAAATCTTTGCGGCTGAACGTATGCGAATAATCGCCGCGTTGGTTGCGGATATGGCCGCTTTCTTTCTCAAATTTATTTAAAGCCAATTCGGCCGGTGTGCGGAAATCGCCTGTCTGTAAGGTATGGGCATTGTCGGCTACGCCTTTAAGCAAAGCGCCAAGCTCCTTATCGGCAGTTTCGCTCTCGTTTTTTCTTTGCGACAAATAGCCGCGGTGTTTGATTAAATGCAACAAGACTGCCGACCACTCTAAAGGCGTCAGTTTGCGGTCTAATGCGGCTGCGCGAAGTTGCCATGGTGTATTCGGTAAGGATTTGATCAAGCCGTTTTCATCAAAATCGGCAGCTTGTAATACGCCTTCGCGTTTCAATAGGCGGCGGGCCCGAAGCAGGCGGTGGGCGCGACGGCGGGTCAGGCGGCGGACGCTGCGTGCCAAGCGTCTTGCCGCTGCGAGAGAGTCGCCTGTTTTCGGTACTTCTGCGCGCTCAAATACACGTACGCCCAAATCAATCAGGCGGATGGGGTTTTCTGCTTCGTCAATTTCTACCATCGCCCAGCCGACGGATGCGATACCGATATCGAGACCGAGGATGTAGTTGATTGGATTGGGTTTGAATGCAGCCATCAGTTTCTCCGTAATGTGATGTTTGGTAAGTATAAATATATCCTAGGTAAGTATTACCATGCAAATGAAATGCTTGACTGGGTGCCGATTTGGAATTAGAATCTGTCCATATTGTTGCACTGCGAAATGAGAAACGTTGCTACAATAAGGCCGTCTGAAAAGATGTGCCGCAACGCTCTGCCCCTTAAGGCTTCCGCTTTAAGGGGCATCGTTTTGTCTAAATGGCAGGGATTAAAAAGGCCGTCTGAAATTTCAGACGGCCTTTGGTGTTACCAGATATCGGATTTGATTTTGCGTTTCAAGCCTGGGTGTTCAGAGAGTTTGAACTCTGGGTCTTTACCCATTTTCAGCTTGGCTGTGTAGTCTTTCAACAGCAGGAAGGCAAGTGGGGACAGGAGCAGGATGGCAACGAGGTTAATCCATGCCATGATGCCCATGGCCATGTCTGCCATATCCCATACCAAGGGTACGTTGGCAACTGCGCCGAAGTAGACCCATGCCAAAACCAGCATACGGAAAACGGCGGTAACCAGCCAATGGCTCTTGATGAATTGGACGTTGGACTCAGCATAGGCATAGTTGCCGATAACGGTTGAAAAGGCAAACATAAACAGGATGGCGGCAAGGAAGCCCGCGCCCCATTCGCCTACCTGGCTGACGATTGCCGCTTGGGTCAGCGCCGCACCGCTCAGGTCGCCGTAAGGCTGTTGATAGGTCAAGACGATAAAGGCGGTGCATGAGCAGACGATGATGGTATCGACGAAAACGCCCAGCATTTGAATCATGCCTTGGGAGACGGGGTGTTTCACTTCGGCTGCGGCTGCGGCGTTCGGCGCGGAACCCATACCCGCCTCATTGGAATACAGGCCGCGTTTGATACCCTGCATCATGGTGGTCGAAATCAGACCGCCGAGGAAACCGCCTGCAGCCGAATCGAAGTTGAACGCGTTGGAGAAAATCTGACCGAACACGTCAGGAATCAGGGAAATATTGGTAGCAATGATGAAGAGTGCTATGACGAGATATAAAACCGCCATCAGCGGAACGATAATTTCCGCGGCTTTAGATACGCGGCGGATACCGCCGAAGATAATCGGGGCAGTCAGAATGACCAGGGCGACGCCGACATAGTGTTGGTCCCAGCCCCATGCCGCTTTGGTGGTATCGGCGATGGTATTGGTCTGTACAGCTTCAAATACAAAGCCGAAACAGAAAATCAGGCTCAGGGCGAACAAAACGCCCAGCCATTTTTGTCCCAGGCCTTGAGTTATGTAGTAGGCAGGACCGCCGCGGAAGTGGTGGTTGTCGTAGTCCCGGACTTTAAAGAGTTGGGCCAGTGAAGATTCGACAAACGCCGAACTCATGCCGATTAAGGCGGTTACCCACATCCAGAACACCGCGCCTGGTCCGCCGAATTTGATGGCAATCGCTACGCCGGCGATGTTGCCCACGCCTACGCGGCTGGCCAAGCCGGTAACGAATGCTTGGAACGGTGTGATTCCGTGCGGATCATCACCTTGTTTGCGGCCGCCCAACATTTCTTTGATACTGCGGCCGAAGAGGCGGAATTGTACAAAACCGGTGGTAACGGTGAAAAAGAGGCCTGCGCCTAAAAGCATATATACCAACCCCGACCACATTGGGTCGTTGATGGCGTTTACCCAGCCGTGAAGCTGTTCGAAAAATTGATCCATACAAACCTTTCAGAGTTTCTGCATTTTCAGACGGCCTGTGTGTGGAGGCTGTCTGTAACTGGATGTATTCTAGCAGACTGTCAACAAACTGAAAAACGTTTACATATTCTTTTTTATATTATCTTTTTGATTATCATGTAATTTTATTATTATGATGTAAAGAATTTATTGATTTAAACTCTTCCGTTTTACATATTTGAACAAAAAGGCCGTCTGAAAACAGAGTCTTGTTTTCAGACGGCCTTGATTTTATTTCAATGCATTATTCGGGACGCATTTGCGGGAACAGAATCACGTCGCGGATGGTTTGTGAATCGGTCAGCAACATTACCAAGCGGTCGATGCCGATGCCGCAGCCGCCGGTCGGCGGCAGGCCGAATTCCATGGCGCGGATGTAGTCGGCATCGTAGTGCATGGCTTCGTCGTCACCGGCATCTTTTTGCGCCACTTGCGCTTTGAAGCGTTCGGCTTGGTCTTCCGGATCGTTCAACTCAGAGTAACCGTTTGCCAGTTCGCGGCCGACAACGAAAAGCTCGAAGCGTTCGGTCAAGCCCGGTTTGCTGTCGGATGCGCGTGCCAATGGCGACACTTCGACAGGGTAGTCGATGATGAAAGTCGGGTTCCACAGTTTGCCCTCGGCGCAACCTTCAAACAGGGCAAGTTGCAGGCTGCCGATGCCCGGAGAAGGAGGCAGGCTTTCGCCGTGTTTGACGATTTCTTTTTTCAGCCATTCTTCATCGTTCAACTGCTCGTCGGTGTAGTGCGGATTGTATTTTTTGATGGCACCGAGAATGGTCAGGCGTTCAAACGGGCTTTCCAAATCGACTTCTTTGCCGTTGTAGCTTATTTTTGCTGTGCCGTTTACTGCGCGGGAAGCGTTGCGGATGATGTCTTCCGCCATTTGCATCATGCGTTCGTAGTCGGAGAAGGCTTCGTAGAATTCGATCATGGTGAATTCAGGGTTGTGGCGTACGGACATGCCTTCGTTGCGGAAGCTGCGGTTGATTTCAAACACGCGTTCCAAGCCGCCGACAACCAAGCGTTTCAGATACAGCTCGGGAGCAATGCGCAGATAGAGCGGAATGTCCAAGGCATTGTGGTGGGTAACGAACGGTTTTGCCGTCGCACCGCCCGGAATCGGGTGCATCATTGGGGTTTCAACTTCCAAATAATGCTCGTTGACCATGAAATTGCGCACGGATTGGATGATTTGGCTGCGTTTGATAAACGTATTGCGCGATTCTTCGTTGGCAATCAAATCGACGTAGCGTTGACGGTATTTGGTTTCCTGGTCGCTCAAGCCTTTATGTTTGTCCGGCAGAGGGCGTAGGGATTTGGATAGCAGGCGGATGTTGGATACGCGCACGGTCAATTCGCCGTGGTTGGTTTTGAACAAAGTACCTTCCGCACCGACGATGTCGCCCAAGTCCCAGTGGTTGAAGTCGTCCAAAACTTCTTGGCTCACGCCTTTGTTGTTCAAATAAAGCTGGATTTGACCGGTAACGTCTTGAATGGTGGCGAAGCTGGCTTTGCCCATTTGACGTTTGAGCATCATGCGGCCGGCCACTTTGACGGGAATGCCTTGCGGGTCGAGTTCTTCTTTGCTGATTTCACCGTATTGGGTGTGCAGGTCGGCGGCAAAGCTGTCGCGTTTGAAATCGTTAGGGTAGGCGTTGCGTTCTTTGCGGATGTTGTGCAGTTTCTCGCGGCGCAGGGCGATGATTTGGTTTTCGTCCAACTGCGGCTCGATTTGAGGATTGTTTTGTTCGCTCATGGTGTTTTCCGGAAAAATGAGTCAGGCTGCCGGAGTTTTCAGACGGCCTGAATAAAGTGAAAAATTGGCTCTATTTTACGCGATGTCGGTGTTTTTTTCTATAAAGGCAGAAAGGCCGTCTGAAACCTGAAAAATCAGTTTCAGACGGCCTTTTGTTTCATGAAGGGCCGTATCGGCAGTTAGATATCGGTTTCCAAATAAACGACTTGGGTTTGCAGATATTCTTCCAAACCGTGTTTACCGTCCGCGCCGCCGATACCTGATTTTTTCCAACCGGCATGGAAGCCCTGCATGGCTTCGAAGTTTTCGCGGTTGATGTAGGTTTCGCCGAAACGCAGGCGGCGGGTTACATAAAACGCTTCATTCAGATTGGTGGTATAGACGGAGCTGGTCAGGCCGAATTCGCTGTCGTTTGCCAAGGCGATGACTTGATCGAGTGTGTCGAAAGTGGCAACCGGCAGGACTGGGCCGAAGGTTTCTTCCTTCATGATGTCCATGCTGTTGTCGGTATCGGTCAGCAGGGTAGGTTCGAAGAAGTAGCCTTTGCCGTCGGCACGTTTGCCGCCGCAAACCAAGGT
>ERZ1674177.282-NODE-283-length-9272-cov-6.438212_pt1 | contig 9272 bp, 5 predicted proteins | sample MGYA00581287_ERZ1674177 | MGnify/ENA primary metagenome ERZ1674177 (study PRJEB41354, sample SAMEA4873336) | human saliva metagenome | biome: human-associated habitat [ENVO:00009003]; feature: mouth environment [ENVO:08000002]; material: saliva material...
CAGGGGCCGCATTGCCCGCGGCCGTCTCCCGAGTGCGCTCCGGCCTCGTGTGGTTTGGTTCGCGTGGGCGCGCCACGATCCCAGAGATTGAGCCGCTTGTGCGGGCTCTGCGCGCGAATCATCCGAAGGCGGATATTAGCGTGGTCGAGAGGGCTTACCGCAAGGCTGAGGAATGCCACCGGGGGCAGATGCGCAAGTCGGGCGAACCCTATATCACCCATCCGGTCGCGGTCGCGACGATCCTGGCGGAGATGGGCATGACGACCCCGACCCTGGTGGCTGCGCTGCTGCATGACACCGTGGAGGACACGGACTACACGCTCCAGGAGCTGGCCGCCGATTTCGGTGAGCCCATCGCGAATCTGGTCGACGGTGTCACCAAGCTCGACAAGGTCCGCTATGGCGCAGCCGCCCAGTCCGAGACGCTGCGCAAGATGCTCGTCGCCATGAGCCGTGACATCCGAGTGCTGCTCATCAAGCTGGCCGACCGCATCCATAATGCCCGAACGTGGCGCTTCGTTCCGGCCGCGTCGGCGGCGAAGAAGGCGCAGGAGACGCTGGAGATCTACGCGCCGCTGGCCCACCGACTCGGCATGAACATGGTGAAGTGGGAGCTCGAAGAACTCTCCTTCAAGACCCTGTACCCGGAAATCTACGAGGAGATCGACCGGCTCGTCGCGGAGAGGGCCCCTCAACGGGAGGAATACCTGCGTGACGTCATCGATCAGATCGAAGAGGATCTGCGTCGCTCGGGAACGAAGGGTACGGTCAGTGGCCGCCCGAAGAGCCACTATTCGATCTACCAGAAGATGATCGTGCGCGGCAAAGCGTTCGACGAGGTTTTCGACCTGGTCGCCGTGCGTGTGCTCGTGGATTCGATCAAGGACTGCTACGGCGTTCTCGGCGCGCTGCACGGCCGGTGGAATCCGATCCCGGGGCGCTTCAAAGACTACATCGCGATGCCCAAGTTCAACCTCTACCAGTCGCTGCACACGACAGTTATCGGCCCGGGTGGCAAGCCGGTGGAGATCCAGATCCGCACCTACGACATGCACGAGCGCGCGGAACACGGCGTCGCGGCTCACTGGAAGTACAAGCAGAATCCGAACGCCACGAGCGGCGACTCGGACCGCATGAGCTCGGAAGAACAGGCGAACTGGCTGCGCGCTCTGGTCGAGATGGAGCGCGAGACGGGTGACCCGGAGGAATTCCTGGATTCGCTGCGCTACGAGATCGCGGGCGACGAGGTCTATGTCTTTACACCCAAGGGCGAGGTCATCGTGCTGCCGGCGCGTGCGACCCCCGTCGACTTCGCCTACGCGGTGCACACGGAGGTCGGGCACCGCACGGTCGGCGCGAAGGTTAACGGGCGCCTCGTCGCTCTCGATACGCCGCTGGAGTCGGGCGAGACGGTCGAGGTCGTCACCTCGAAGTCGGACAAGGCCGGCCCATCGCGCGACTGGCTGGCTTTTGTCGCCTCTCCGCGTGCCCGCTCGAAGATCAAGGCGTGGTTCTCGAAGGAACGCCGCGAGGAGGCCGTGGAGTCAGGTAAGGAGGCGCTGGCCCGCGCGATGCGCAAGCAGAACCTTCCCCTCCAGCGGCTCATGAACCACGAGTCAATCCTGTCGGTCGCCACTTCCTTCGGCTACCCGGATGTCTCGGGGCTCTACGCGGCGGTGGGCGAGGGGCATATCTCGGCCCAGAGCGTCGTCAACAGGCTCGTGGATAACCTGGGTGGGGGAGACGGCACCGAGGAGACGCTCTCCGAGGGCGTCACCCCGGGCTCGCAGAAGCCTCGGTCGGAGGCCTCGGGGGACAGTGCGATCACCGTGTCCGGACTGAGCCCGAACGAGATTTGGGTCAAGCTCGCCAAGTGCTGTACGCCTGTTCCCGGAGATGCGATCGTCGGCTTCATTACGCGCGGCCAGGGCGTGTCGGTGCACCGCTCCACGTGCGCGAACGCGGTGCGCCTGAGTCAGCTGCAGCCCGAGCGCTTCGTGGACGTGTCGTGGAACTCCGAGGGGCTCATCGCGCCGTTCCGCGTCCAGATCGAGGTGCGTGCACTCGACCGTGGTGGACTCCTCTCGGATCTGACCCGGGTCCTGTCTGATTATGGCGTCAATATCTTGGCCGCGGCCCTCAAGACGGATGGGGATCAGGTTGCCTCCGGTAACTTCTCCTTCGAGCTGGCGGACCTGGGCCACCTGAACGCTGTCCTGTCGGCGCTTCGCCGGGTGGATGGTGTCTTCGAAGCGGTGCGCATCGGGGCGGATTCTTAGACGAGGACTCGGCGCGCCGCCGCTGGGAAGCGGGGTGAGGTGTTACATCCGTCCCGTTTTTCGCGGGTCGACACTCATTTTCTCGTTAGATGTGACACACTAGCATTGTGTGTCACATCGGCACGCGACCGCGCCGGGCGTCAGCCCTCGTCTAAGAAGGAATATCGTGACCGAGACGTCGATTCCGAACAACGAAACCACTCCCGAAGCCGTGACGGCTACTCCCGAGGAGGCCCAGGCCTCGACGATCGCAGCGTCGGAGGTGCCTGAGCACCCCTTCGCCCGCATTGGTGAGGACGGGGCTGTCTATGTCAAGGACGGCGACGAGGAGCGCGTCATCGGCGGCTTCCCGGAGGGTATTCCCACGTCCCCCTATGCCTTGTACGAGCGTCGCTACGCCGATCTTGAGGCCACGATCAAGCTCTTCGAGGATCGCCTCAGCTCCCTGAGCCCGCGCGACATCGATCAGACTCTCGCGACGTTGCGTGAGCAGGTTGCCTCCCCCAACGTCGTCGGCGACATCCCCGCGCTGCGCGAGCGCGTCGCGGCGGTCGAGAAGGCCGCCGAGGAACGCAAGGAGATTGCTCGCGAGGAGCGTAAGGCCGCCAAGGCGCAGGCCCTGGCCGACCGCACGGCCGTCGTCGAGCGTGCCGAGTCCATCGTCGCTCAGGACCCCGCCAAGACCCACTGGAAGCAGTCGGGCCAGACGCTGCGCGACCTCCTGGAAGAGTGGAAGACCCTGCAGCGCCGAGGCCCGCGTCTGGAGAAGGCCGTCGAAGACGAACTGTGGAAGCGCTTCTCCACCGCGCGCACCCAGTTCGACCGCCACCGCCGCCAGTTCTTCTCCCAGCTGGATCTGGCTCAGTCCGAGGCAAAGCGCATCAAGGAAGCCCTGATCGCCGAGGCCGAGGCCCTGTCCTCCTCGGTGGACTGGTCTCGCACGTCGGGTGCCTACCGTGAGCTCATGAACCGCTGGAAGGCAGCCCCGCGCGCCTCGCGCAAGGAAGACGACGCCCTGTGGGCGCGCTTCCGCGCCGCTCAGCAGGTGTTCTTCGACGCTCGCCGCGCCAAGGACGAGGCCACGGACGCCGAGTACCGCGAGAACCTGGTGGCCAAGGAGGCGATCCTCGTCGATGCCGAGGCTATCCTGCCGGTCACCGATATCGATCGCGCGAAGGCCCAGCTGCGTCAGATTCAGGACCGTTGGGAAGAGGTCGGCCGCGTGCCCTCCTCCGACCTGCACCGCATCGAAGGCCGCCTGCGCGCCGTCGAGGCCGCCGTTCGCGAAGCCGAAGAGAAGGAATGGCGCCGCACCAACCCCGAGACGCGAGCCCGCGCGGCCGGCATGGTGGGTCAGCTGGAGGAGCAGATCGCTCAGCTTGAGCGTTCGCTCGCCGATGCCGAGGCCAAGGGCGATACGAAGGCGGCGGCCAGTGTGCGTGAGACCCTCGAGACCAAGCGCGCCTGGCTCGCGCAGATCTCCTCATCCATGGAGTGACATGCGTCTTCACGTCATCCCGTCGCCCTTTTACGCGGCGAATGGGCTTGTGCTCGTCCCTTCCGGGGCGGGCACTGCCCTTGTTGTCGACCCCTCCGCCGGCATCAGGCACCTGATTCGGCAAATCCTCGAACTCGAGGGCGTCAGCGTCGGTGCCGTGCTGCTCACCCACGGCCACCCCGACCACGTGTGGGATGCGGCCGAGGTCTCCACCTGGGGAGCAGACGGTTCTACGGTCCCGTGCTACCTGCCGGGACCGGACATGTACCGCATGGACGATCCGGCCTCTTTCCTGCCCATGGCCCCGCCCGACTTCGTGGGACCCTGGGTGAGGCCCACCGACCTGCGTGAGATGCCCGCGGACTCCGTCGAGCTGACCCCGGGCGTGTGGCTGCGCATGGTGCCCGCCCCCGGTCATACCGAGGGCTCGGCGCTCTTCCTCGGGCACAGCCCGCTGGACGTGCGCGTCAATAACCAGTCTTTCTACGCCAGCGAGGAGGCGGTGCCGTGGGCGCTGTCCGCCGACGTCCTGTTTAAAGACAGCGTGGGGCGCACCGACATGCCCGGCGGTGACGAAACGCAAATGCGTCACTCGCTGCGCACTATTTCCAACGCCCTCGACCCGAGCACGATCCTCATCCCCGGCCACGGTCCGGCGACTACGCTTGCGGATGAGATACGCTCCAACCAATACTTGATCCGCGCTCGTCGTATCGGCTAGCGCGGGTGTCGTTCGATCTCAAGGATTTTTGTTATGGCTCGCACGTCTTTGTCAGGTTTCCCCGAATGGCTCCCCGAGGGGCGCATCATTGAGATGCACGTCCTCGACGAGCTGCGCCGTGTCTTTGAGCTGCACGGCTTCGCGGGAATCGAGACGCGTGCGGTCGAGACGCTGGCGCAGCTGGAGGCCAAGGGAGAGACCTCGAAGGAGATCTACGTTCTTGACCGCCTGCAAGCGCTGAAGGCTGCGGCCGCGGGTGCGCGCGCTCCCAAGGACAAGGGCATGGGTCTGCACTTCGACCTGACCGTCCCCTTCGCGCGTTACGTCGTGGAGAACGCCAACGAGTTGGATTTCCCCTTCAAGCGCTATCAGATTCAGAAGGTGTGGCGCGGGGAGCGCCCGCAGGAGGGGCGTTTCCGGGAGTTCACGCAGGCCGATATCGACGTCGTGGGCAACGGCGAGCTGCCCTTCCACTTCGAGGTGGACCTGCCTCTCGTCATGGCCGAGGCCCTCAACAGCCTGCCGATCCCGCCGGTGCGCGTGCTCGTCAACAACCGCAAGGTCGTTCAGGGCGTGTGCGAGTCCCTCGGAGTCACCGACGTCGAGGCGGCTCTGCGCGGGCTTGACAAGATCGACAAGATTGGGCCCGAGGGCGTGGCCAGGGAGCTGGCCGTGTCCGGCATCGACGGCGACCAGGCGTCCGTTCTGCTCCAGATGGCCCAGATTCGCACGGCTGATTCGGCTCAGGTGCGCGAGCGCCTGGCTGGACTGGGCGTGAGCGGTGAGCTGCTGGACGAGGGGCTGAAGGAGCTCGCCGAGCTGCTCGACACCGCCAACAAGCGTATGCCGGGTGCCGTGGTCGCCGACCTGAAGATCGCGCGCGGCCTGGACTACTACACGGGAAGCGTCTACGAGTCAGAGATCGAGGGCCATGAGGACCTCGGGTCGATCTGCTCGGGCGGCCGCTACGATTCCCTGGCCAAGGACGGTAAGCGCACCTACCCGGGCGTTGGCCTGTCCATTGGTGTCTCGCGCCTCGTCTCGCGCATGATCTCTGCGCCGCTGGTGCGTGCCTCGCGTAAGGTTCCCACGGCCGTCGTCGTGGCCGTGACCAACGAGGAGCACCGCGAGCGTTCCGAGGAGATCGCGGCGACGCTGCGTGGGCGAGGCATCTCGACCGACGTCGCCCCGAGCGCGGCGAAGTTCGGTAGGCAGATCAAGTTCGCGGATAAGCGCGGCATTCCCTTCGTCTGGTTCCCGGGTGAGGAGGGGGCCGCCGACACGGTCAAGGACATCCGCACGGGAGAGCAGGTTCAGGCCGACGTCGCGACGTGGGAGGTTCCCGCGGCGGACGCGGTGCCCACTGTGGAGAAGGTGACGGCCTGAGTGCCGACTACCGCGGTTGAAGGCGCCCGCCGCCTCGCGGGCGCGCTCAAGGACTCGTTGGAGGCGATGCCCCAGGGCGCCCGCCCCGAGGCCGAGCGGGCGCTTCGTCGCCTGCAGGACCTCGTGCTGCCGCGTCTGGAGGACGCTGACGCACCCCTGCTCGTCGTGGTCGGCGGGTCGACGGGTTCGGGCAAGTCGACCCTCGTGAACTCGCTGCTCGATCGTAATGTGTCCCGGTCGGGTGCCGTTCGCCCCACGACTCGGCGCCCGGTCGTGGTGTGTTCGCCCGCGGCTCGCGCGTGGTTCATGTCGGATCGCGTGCTGCCTCGCTTGACGAAGCACGAGGGCGGGGCGGGTACGAGCCTGGACGCCGTGACGGTGGTGGTGGACGACATGATGTGGCCGTCGATCGGCATCTTGGATGCCCCCGACATCGATTCGGTCGAGGAGGGGAACCGTCGGCTCGCCTCGGAGCTTCTCGATGGCGCGGATCTGTGGATTTTTGTCACGAGCGCTGCTCGCTACGCGGACGCGGTCGCGTGGAGGCATCTGGAGGAGGCGGCCGAGCGCGGCCTTCGTGTCGCCATCGTCCTCAACCGGGTGCCCGAGGGCGCGCAGGAGGAGATCCGAGCGGATTTGACCTCGCTCGCGCGGCGCCGAGGCCTGGGCGAGGTGCCCATCATCGTGATCACCGAGCAGCCCCTGACGGAGGGGCGTCTTCCCTTCGATGCGATCGCCGCCGTGGGGTCTTTCTTGCGGGGGATCGGGCACGACGCGCAGGAGCGCGCCGCCATCATTCGTTCTTCCCTGTCGGGGGCCATTGCCGCATCGCTCGACGAGGCCAGGAAAGCGTTGGACGGCGCCCGAGAGTCCTACCGCGCGATCGCCTCCGCGAGCGAGGGCATCGATCAGCTGATCGCCTCGGGCGCTCGAGAGGTTGCCTCCTCCTCAAGCGACGACGTCTTGCGCGGCGAGGTGAGCGCCCGCATCGCCGAGGTGCTCGGCTCGTGGGACATGACACGCACCCTGGCCAGGGTCCTTGGCAACGTGCGTGAGCGCGTCATGGGTGCCGTGCGCGGAACTGCCGCCCCCGAGGAGCAGGTGCGTCGTGACTTGACCGGCGGGCTGGCTCAGCGCTTGAGCGATCAGTACCATCGCGCGTGGACCGAGGCCCTGCGTCTGGCCGAGCCGGTCGTCGCGATCGGCGAGTTCGAGGAGCTGTTGGACGCTCAGGCGTGCCTTGAGCGCGCGCGCAGGACAGCGCAGGCGTGGACCAGCGAGGTGACGCAGATCGTGCGCGGTCAGGCGGAGTCTTCGCGCGTGACGGGGCGGCTCCTGGCCGGAGGAATCAACGTCGTGACGGTGTCGCTCATGGTCAGTGCTTTCGCGATGACGGGCGGCGTCACGGGCATCGAGGTCGGCGTTGCGGGGGCGTCGGCCGCGCTGTCGCAGACGATCCTCGAATCGTATTTCGGCGAGCGCACGGTGCGTGCGCTCGCCGCGCAGGCCCGTGAGGCCCTGGAGTCGCTGGCGGCCGACTCGCTGGCCGACGTCCTCGCCCCCATTGCCGCGAAGCTGGATCGATCGCAGGAACGGGAGCGCGTCGAGGCCCTCGCGTCGGCGCTCGACGAGGCCCGGGAGGCGCTGGCATGAGGCGCGCATCGATCCCCGTTGCGGCGGCAGCGGCACAACTCGACCAGATCACGACGCTCGCCGCGTCCGACATCGAGCCGACGACCTTGGCGAGGGTGCGCGAGCTCATCGACGTGACCTCTGAGCGCGCCGAGATGGATCCGACGTGGTGCGTGATCGGCATGCTGGGCGGCACGGGCGCGGGTAAGTCGTCCCTCGTTAACGCTCTGTGCGGGGCGCAGATCGTGCGCGCGGGTATCTTGCGGCCCACGACCAACGAGGCCTGCGCGGTCCTGCCCGCGGGCCGCGAACCCGCGCAGCTGTTGGGGTGGCTGGGCGTGACCGCGCGTGTGGATGCGCCCGCGGGTCCGCAGGGCGATACCGTTATCGTGGACTTGCCCGACATTGACTCGGTCGAGGCGGCTCACGCCGAGGTGACGCAACGCCTGGCCTCGCGCGTGGACGCGCTGGTCGTCGTGGTCAATCCCCAAAAGTATGCGGACGCGCGCCTGCACGACGAGTGGTTGTCGCGCCTGCGTTCCTCGCACGCCTCCGTGACGGTCGCCCTGACTCACATCGACACGTTGGACGCCGCCTCGCGCGCCTCCATCGAGTCCGACCTGCGCCGCATCCTCGATGCGCGCGGCCTCGCTGGCGCGCGTATCCTTCCCGTCAGTGCGACGACGGGGGAGGGCGTGAGCGCGCTCGCCGCCCATCTCGGCGGGGAAGCTGCCCGTGTGTCGCGCCAGGCAGCTCGTGCGCGCGCCGCCCTGGCCGAGGCCGCGGTCCTTCTGCGCGATGCGCTCGGCCTGGAGGGCACCATCCGTGGGGTCGAGACCGAGGGCTTGGCCGGTGAGCTCGCTCAGGCCGCCGCGGACCTTGCGGGGGCACCTATCATCGAAGAGGCCGTGGCCGGCTCGACGCGGCGCGCGGGTGCGCGCGTCGGCGGCTGGCTTCCCCTGCGCTGGCTCTCGCGTCTGGGGGCCGATCCTCTGCGACGCCTTCACCTGGGCGACGAGTCCCGCGAGGAGAGCGCCACGACGCCCACGCTGCCGACGCGCTCCACCTCCGACGAAGCGGCCTTCGCTAATGCGGTGCGCCGCGAGGTGGCCGCGCGCTCGCAGGGGCGCCCAGAGCGCTGGCGGCGCCTACTCATCGATCGGGCGCTGTCGGGCGCTGGGCAGGTGCCGGAGGGCGCGCATCGCGAGGTGGCTGCGAATCTGCGCGTGAGCGCGAGCGCACCCGCGGCCGTTCGCTTCCTCGGCGTCGTGCAGCTGCTCGCCTGGCTCGCCTGCGTGGGAGGGGGTGCGTGGATTCTTCTCGCGCACCTGGGCCGCGCGGTCCTCATCGATGCCCGCGTTCCCACGCTCGGCCCGATTCCCGTTCCTCCTGTGATCATTGGCGTGTCGCTCGCGCTCACGCTCCTGTGCGCGGGGGCGAGTCGCGTCGTCAGCTCCTGGGTGGCCTCGAGGCGTGCACGCGCCGTGCGCCGCGACATGAGGGCCCTCTGCCGAGACGAAGTCGAGCGCCTCGTCGTCGCCCCGCTGCGCGCGGAAGACAACCGCCAGGTCACCATCGCCTCGTTCGTGGCGCGCCTGCGCCTGGACCGGAGGTCGTGAAGCGCCGCCTTGGACTGGCGCGAACAGTGAATTCGCCGACGACAGGCACCTTTTTCGAGCAAGCGCGCGCTATGCTGGACGCAGCGATGAGGCGCAGCCCCTTGTTATGGTGCCCCGCGGGATGCGGGTTTTGTTGT
>ERZ1674177.286-NODE-287-length-9082-cov-16.305085_pt1 | contig 9082 bp, 5 predicted proteins | sample MGYA00581287_ERZ1674177 | MGnify/ENA primary metagenome ERZ1674177 (study PRJEB41354, sample SAMEA4873336) | human saliva metagenome | biome: human-associated habitat [ENVO:00009003]; feature: mouth environment [ENVO:08000002]; material: saliva material...
ACCTCAATCTGTGGAACACCACGGCGAGCTGGAGCAATACCTGTCAAGTTGAACTGACCGATAGACTTGTTCTGTGCTGCCATTGGACGCTCACCCTGCAGAACGTGGATAGTAACCTCTGTCTGGTTATCAGCTGCGGTAGAGAACACCTCGCTCTTCTTACAAGGAATGGTAGAGTTAGCATCGATAAGCTTTGTCATTACACCACCCATTGTCTCGATACCGAGGGTCAATGGAGTTACGTCGAGCAATACGATGTCGCCCACACCGCTCTCCTTATTAAGGATAGCACCCTGGATAGCTGCACCAACAGCAACCACCTCATCAGGGTTAACACCCTTTGAAGGCTCCTTACCGAAGTAGTTCTTAACCAATGTCTGCACTGCAGGGATACGGCTTGAACCACCTACGAGGATAACCTCATCGATATCTGATGTCTGCAACTTAGCGTCACGGATAGCATTCTGGCAAGGAACGAGACAAGCCTGAATAAGGCTGTGTGCCAACTGCTCAAACTGTGAACGAGTCAAAGTCTTAACCAAGTGCTTTGGAACACCGCCCTCAGCTGTGATGTATGGCAAGTTAATCTCGGTAGAAGAAGAGCTTGACAACTCAATCTTAGCCTTCTCAGCAGCTTCCTTCAAACGCTGCATTGCCATTGGATCCTTTCTCAAATCGATACCCTCTTCTGACTTGAAGCCATCAGCGAGCCAATCGATAATTACCTGATCGAAGTCGTCACCACCAAGGTGAGTATCACCATTCGTAGAGAGTACCTCGAATACACCGCCACCGAACTCAAGGATAGAAATATCAAACGTACCACCACCAAGGTCGAACACGGCAATCTTCATATCCTTATTAGCCTTGTCAACACCGTAAGCAAGCGCTGCAGCAGTAGGCTCATTCACAATACGCTGTACGTTAAGACCAGCAATCTGACCAGCCTCCTTAGTAGCCTGACGCTGTGAGTCAGAGAAGTATGCTGGTACGGTGATAACTGCATCTGTCACCTCCTGACCGAGATAGTCCTCAGCGGTCTTCTTCATCTTCTGCAATATCATTGCAGAAATCTCCTGTGGAGTATATTTACGGTCGTCAATCTGTACACGTGGATAACCACCCTCATTAACAACCTTGAATGGAACACGCTCAGCCTCTTTCTGGCACTGCTCGTAGGTCTCACCCATGAAACGCTTAATAGAGTAAATCGTCTTCTCTGGATTTGTGATAGCCTGACGCTTAGCAGGGTCACCCACCTTACGCTCGCCGCCTTCAACGAAACCTACAACAGAAGGAGTTGTACGCTTACCTTCGCTGTTAGCAATTACCACTGGCTCGTTACCTTCAAATACAGCAACACAAGAGTTTGTTGTTCCTAAGTCAATTCCAATAATCTTTCCCATAATTGTATATCTTTATTTTATTATTATTCGTATTCAGTTATTGACGCTTGTCCGTCGTAGTAGCATCAGACTAATATCGTCTTCAGCCGCTACTGACAGCGTCATTCGCCAATAATTAGACAAATGATGTGCCAACAGACATAGACTGACAGAATGGCAGAAAGAGTCTACAATATTGTCACAATTCCAATCTAACAGATGAATATAGTCTCTTTTTATTTATCGTTTTCTACAGTTTCACTATCCATTCAGACTTTCCTTATCCAACTATATCGCAACAGAAAGGGTAACGATTATCTTCTTATACTATAATAAAAAATAAACCCGAAAACATCCAAATAGATGTTCTCGGGTTTTTGATTATATTGTCTTATAAAACTTATACTCTTGGTTCAGAAGCAAGATAGAAGCTATCTGCACCCTTACTAACAGACTTGTCGAAGACACCATCAACAACTATTCCTGCCTCTAAAAGGCGAGCACCAAGCACCTTGCGGTCAGTATCATAACCACCATAGGTATAATCAGCCTTGAAAAGGAAAGCTATAGCTACATCATGAGTTTTACCCCCATAAGTAACCTTACCTAAATCCAAACGATAAGGAGCAATATAAAAGAGGATTGGTTTCACGCTGAACACGCTAATAGCACATTTGATTTCCTGATTTGGCAAAGCCTCAACCGCCTGCTTTAAGTTAGTATCAATGATACTTGCTGTCAACATCTTAGTTGGGATATTTTTGATGATGAGTGTTGTATCATCCTTGATTTCCCAAGTGGTACTAACAGAATCCTGCTTTTCTATCTGTTCCCGTTCGTTTAGACCATATCTGGAAAGTTTACCATGATAAAGACCTTGAATAGTATGGCTTGCAGCCTTCAGTTCAGCTGCAGTTGGGAGGTTTCGTTTTGCCTGCTCTTCATAATCATCATTCAGACAAGCAGTAAGTGATAGTGTTGCCATAAGTGCAACAACTAAAATCAATAATTTGTTCTTTTTCATTATAGTGCGTTTTGGTTATGATATTTAAGTTTATCGGTTACAAATTTACACATTATCAACTTATTTCCAACACAATTACTGTTAAAAGACTGATAAGAAGTTTGTATGATAGTTTTTAGAGTCCACATTATACCCAAATCGGGGCATTATAACCTGATGTTCATAGTTCTTATTATTGTTTTGCTTCCTTTTAGCAAATAAAAGCAAAGCACTCTTGACATCGTATAACACACTATATAACATCCAAAGGAGAGTAAATAGAGAAAAACATTTACAGTTATCAACAATTTACTTTCACGATCATAAATATTTTTCTTCATGAAAAGAAATATTTTTTCTCGTGAAAATAAATATTTCTTTTCATGAAAATAATTCACTATCGTTGGTAAGACAGGAGTAATAAAAGCCTATAAAAGTTGTGATTCCCGTACGAGACAGACAGGAAGATAACCTTTGTTTACCTTTAGTTTTCCTTCCAGAATGCAGGAGAGAAAAGTACCAAGACAGTAAATAGTTCCAAACGACCTACAAGCATGAGGAATGAACAAATCCACTTAGCAAAGTCTGGCAACTGTGCCCACGACATTGTAGGACCGATTTCCATACCCAATGTAGGTCCAACATTACCCAAACAACTCAACGTAATTGTGATAGCATTCGTGTTATCAATACCAAAGGCAATCATTGTAAAAGCACAGAAGAGCGTCAGAATAAGATAAAGTCCGATGAAACCTAAAAGTGTTACACGCTTTGACTGTGGTATATTCACTCCATCAACCTTCATTGGTAAGACAGCATTAGGGTGTAGTATCTGACGGAACTCATTGCGCACCACCTTTAATAACATCACACCACGAATACTCTTGATACCACCACTGGTAGAACCAGAACAGCCGCCAAAGAACATACAAGCAGCCAAGACAACCCATGTGACATGAGGCCATTTAGCAGCATCATCGCTGAAAAGTCCTGTCGTTGTTATAAAGGAAACAACTTGGAAGAGCGCACTACGGAAGGCATGCTCTATATCATAATGATTACGATAAACAAGCTCAAAAGCAATAAAGATAGCAAACGAGAGTACCATGGTGGTATAGAAACGGAACTCGCTATTCTTTATGAGCTTCTTAATATCTAATCCTGCTGCCGAGGCATATAGCAATGTGAAGTTGACACCAGATAGGAAGCAGAATAATGCAGAGACATACTCCTCTGCTGGAGAATGAAAGGTTGTGATAGAACCGCTCTCCGGAGAGAATCCACCCGTCGCAGTACTGGTCATTGAATAGTTGAAAGCATCAAACCATCCCATACCACATACCTTATATGATAGAATGCAGGCAGTAGTCAGAACCAAATAAACTACCCATATCCACTTAGCACTTGTGCTTAGACGTGGGTGTAGTTTACTTTTAATAGGACCAGTTGCTTCGGCAGCAAACACCTTTACCGAACCGCCCACCATAGACGGGAGAATGGCTATAGTAAAGAATACTATTCCCAATCCACCAATCCATTGTGTCAATGAACGCCAGAAAAGGAGTCCTTTTGGTAGATATTCAGGATAGTCTATAATCGTTGCACCAGTTGTTGTGAAGCCTGACATAGCCTCAAAGAAAGCATCAGTGAAACTCCCAATACCTCCGCTAATCATAAAGGGGAGTGTACCGAATATCGTAAAAAGAATCCAAGATATCGTTACAACAAAATAAGCATCACGACGTCCAAGAAGATTATCAGCATGACGACCTAACAGTCGGAAGATAAAACCAGCACCTACTGTTATGAGAATACTCCACACGAATGGTATAACGTCACTGCCATTATAAAACAAGGACACGAATAGACAACTGAGCATCAGTACGCCTTCTATCCATAACAAGGATCCAAGAATTTTGGAAATAAGTTTCAGATTAAGCATGGTTAAATAAATAATTTCTCCACCTTTTTCATATCAACATTATAACAGAAGACCACAACAGAGTCGCCTGCTTCTATCTGTGTATTACCAGAAACAAGCATTCCTTCTTTGTTTCTTACAAGTCCACCAATAGTCACTCCCTTAGGAAGATTTAACTCTCTTACAACCTTTCGGGTTATCTTTGAGTCTGGACTTGGTACAAATTCAGCCACATCAGCATTGATAGACATAAGAAACTTTACGTTAGCTACGTTTGCATCAAGCATCATCTGATAGATATGACTGGCTGCAAGTGCTTTCTTATTGATAATCGTACCAATGTCAAGTCCATCTGCTGTACCAACATAATCAACGTTCTCTACGGATGCTACCGTCTTACGAACACCTAATCGCTTAGCAGTCAGACAAGCCAAAATATTTGTTTCAGCATTAGAGGTCAAAGCCACAAAGGCTTGTGTATGACGAATACCTTCTTCTTGCAATAATCCAATATCACGTCCATCACCATTAATGACCAATCTATCTTCGCTAAAGGCATCGTTCAGAACCTCACAACGAGCAGGTTTCAACTCGATAATCTTCGCATTCATATATTCTGGCAGCATCTTTACAGCACGTGCTGCAGTCTTACCACCACCCATAAAGATTACATTCTGTACATCGACATAATGTTCCTTACCAACAATCTTACGAACATACGGAATATACTGCTTTGTGGTCATGAAATAAACCAAGTCATATAACTGCAAAGTATCATTACCTCCAGGAATAATCGTTTCGTCATTGCGCTTTATAGCGACTACATGATAAGGATCATCAGGACCACTAATATCTTTCAAAGGACGGTTGAGTATCTCACAAGTTTCACGCAATTTGATACCCAACATTACCAATGCTCCATCATGTACATCCCATCGTTGGCGAACCCATGACATCTTCAAGCCATTGATAATATCCCTTGCTGCAAGGATTTCTGGATAGATAATATCACTGACACCCATCTGACGGAACAACTCCTTATTCTGTTCTTCAACATACTCTGGATTGTCCACACGTGCAACAGTCTTCTTTGCACCCAGCTGATGCGCCATAACACAAGCTGCGATATTACCCGATTCACTTGGAGTAACAGCGATAAAGAGGTCAGCATGTTCAACACCAGCCTCTTTCAATCCCTTGATATTCGTAGGTGAACATTCCATAGTTAGCAAGTCATACTCACTACTGATCTTCTCCAGATTCTCTGGGTTCTCATCCATGAGTACGATATCCTGCATATTACGAGAAAGCAGTTTTGCCAAGTAAGTTCCTATGGCGTATGCTCCTGCTATGATGATTTTCATTTCTTTTTCTTTTTAGTTTGAACGATGGTGAGGCGTAAGTGATAAATTATCAGTTAGCCTTAATTAACTCTCTCTTGATACTTTCAAGATCTATTCCACAGATTTCACGTAGCTGTTGTACCGTTCCCTGCTCTACAAAATGGTCAGGCATACCCATACGAGTTATCTGTGGTGTATAGCCATGATCGCTCATCCACTCTGTAACAGCAGAACCCAATCCACCATTGCGTACACCATCTTCTATCGTTATGATGCGTGAGAAACGACTTGCAACCTCTTCAAGAAGTTTATCGTCTAATGGTTTCAAGAAACGCATATCATAGTGTGCGATTGATGGACAATGATCTTCTGTTTTTGGAGATTCAGCACTCTCTATCAGTTTTATAGCCTTTTCAACATCATTACCAATAGGTCCGATACTTAATACAGCAACATCCCAGCCATCATGAAGACGACGTCCTGTTCCTACCTCTATCTCTTTCAGCGGACACTCCCAATCAGTTAAAACACCATTACCACGTGGATAACGAATCACAAAAGTTCCCTTATCAGGCAACTGTGCCGTGTACATCAATCTACGAAGTTCACGTTCGTCCAACGGAGAGGCGATGGTAAGATTAGGAATTGGACGCAAGAAAGCCATATCAAAAGCACCATGATGCGTCGCACCATCTTCACCTACCAATCCAGCACGGTCCAAACAAAGGACTACAGGAAGGTTAAGTATAGCTGCATCGTGGATAATACTATCATATGCACGCTGTGAGAAGGCACTATAGATATTACAGAAAGGCTGTAAACCATCCTTTGCCATACCAGCTGAGAAAGTGACTGCATGTGCCTCCGCAATACCCACATCGAAGGCACGGTCAGGCATAGCCTTCATCATTATGTTCATAGAACAACCCGTCGGCATAGCAGGTGTAACACCAACAATACGAGGATTCTTCTTTGCAAGTTCTAATAGCGTCTTTCCAAATACATCTTGAAACTTAGGTGGTTCATTGCTACAGTCTTGCACAATACGCTCACCTGTCTCTGGGTCAAACTTACCAGGAGCATGCCATACCGTCGCACTCTTCTCAGCAGGTTCATATCCCTTACCCTTCTTGGTGTGTAAATGGAGTAGTTTTGGTCCCTTCATATCCTTCAACTGACGAAGAATACGAACCAACTCTTCAACATTATTCCCATCAAAAGGTCCGAAGTAACGAATATTCATACCTTCGAACATATTCTGCTGATGTGCTAAGGCTGACTTAAGAGCATTATTAAAACGAAGTAAACCCTTTCGACGTTCATCATTCAATAAGCCTTTATCATGCAACCATTGTGACGCCTTGAAGCGTAAACGATTGTATGTCTCGTTGGTGTCAAGCTTCAACAAGTACTGTTCCATACCACCCACTGCCCTATCAATAGACATATCATTGTCATTAAGAATGATAAGCAAGTCATTAGGTTGGCTGGAAACATTGTTCAGACCCTCGAAAGCCAAACCACCACTCATAGCTCCATCGCCAATAATAGCAACGACATGACGATGCTGTTTCGTAAGGTTAGAAGCAACAGCCATGCCCAAGGCAGCCGAGATAGAGTTAGAGGCATGTCCACAAGTAAAGGTATCATACTCGCTCTCAAAAGGAGAAGGGAATGGCATCAAACCATTTAACTTACGGTTATTACAGAAGTTCTCACGACGACCCGTCAAAATCTTATGGCCGTATGCTTGATGACCGACATCCCATACGATACGATCTTCTGGAGTATTAAAAACATAGTGGCACGCCACCGTTATTTCAGTTGCACCTAAGCTGGAGCCAAGATGACCTGGATTAACGGCAACCTCTTCTATGATATCCTTCCGCAACTGCTGACATAACTTTGGCAAATCATCCAAAGAAAGCTTACGCAAGTCTGCAGGTGATTGTATTTTATTTAAAAGGTCGAATCTATTTTCCTTTGACATTATCAAATAACATGAAATCAATGCAAAGGTACGCTAAATTGATTAAAGGGCAAAATAAAACAGAGAGGTATTCTATTATTTATGGTCTAATTTACAAATGAAGCCCTGTTTCACAGCTCGATATATTTTTTTCTTACACAGATAAATAAAGTATAATTAGGTAAGAAACGAATAAAATAAGACATAAAAAAACAGGGATAAACCTTAAAGATTCATCCCTGTTTATTATTTCAGTCAACCAACCTTATTAAGGTTAGCTAATTGGTAGCTTAATTACTTAACGTAAACAACAGCCAAACGGTTAGAAGTTACGCCCTGTACACCCTGACCCTTAGCTTCATCAACGATGACACCACGGCTCTGGAGATACTTAGCAACAACGTCTGCACGGTTCTGAGAGAGGCGATCGTTGAGTGCCTTTGGACCCTCTGGAGAAGCTGTACCTACGATCTGTACGTGACGGCCTGCCTTAACATCATCAAGAGCCTTCTTAGCCTCGTTTGTGAGGAAGTACTTACCCTGAGCGAATGTTACGAATACCAAGTTGTCAATGCAGAGAGTCTGAGTTGTCTGTGCAGGAACCTCCTTAATAACTTCCTTAACAACCTCAACCTCCTTAACAACCTCCTTTGGCTTAGCGTTAAGCTGATCACGGAGAGAGTTAATCTCATCGTTCAACTGACCAACATTCCAAACCTTGAAGTTGTGTGTACCGTTAGAAGTCTTGAACTTGTAGTTAAGACCTACGAAGAGACCAAGCTGAGCAGCCTGCTTACCGAACTGTACAGCATCGCCAGGACCATGTGTAAGGTTCCAGAGAACAGCTGGCTCTACATAAAGCTGCCATGCTCTCTTCTCACCGAGGTTGTAAGCGAAAGTAAGACCAGTCTTAGCTGTCAACTCTGTATCATCACCAACATTATTAGTCTGAATGATGTGCTTGTCACCATAAGTGATCCAGTAACCGATACCTGCCTCAGCACCTACCTCGAAACGACGATCTGGGTTGTACTCGCAGAAAAGGTTTGTGAAGTTGATAGTACCGTTCAAACCGAGGTTGATGGCACGAACAATTGTGTGACTGTTAGAGAAACCTAAAGAACCTGTCTGCCAACGGTTATCACCGAAGAATGCGAGACCCTCGAGGTTTGCACCATAAACTGGGCTGAACTGCTTACCGAGCTTAAGACCTGCTGCAGGGTTAACTGGAGCAAAATGTTTGAAATTAAGAGGACCAGTAACACCACCCTCTACACCGAGGTAAACGTTGTCAAATGCCTTAGCCTTCTCGTAAGCTACCTGAGCCTGTGTACTTGTGATACCCATAGCGAGCATCGAAAGTGCAATCAAAAACTTTTTCATAAATGCTTAATATTAATTCTGTTAATTTTAGCGACTTAATTATATTCGGTTTGCAAAGATAGCACTTTTTTTGAATAG
>ERZ1674177.292-NODE-293-length-8913-cov-6.524949_pt1 | contig 8913 bp, 8 predicted proteins | sample MGYA00581287_ERZ1674177 | MGnify/ENA primary metagenome ERZ1674177 (study PRJEB41354, sample SAMEA4873336) | human saliva metagenome | biome: human-associated habitat [ENVO:00009003]; feature: mouth environment [ENVO:08000002]; material: saliva material...
ACGTGGTCGTGGCGCCCATTGAGAAGCCGCCGAACGCGCGGTGCCTGCGCGAGGCTCGAAGGGAAGCGTCGGAGGTGTCGCCGTGCGCGAAGGTTGTGTAGCGTGTTTCAACCGCGTTCATGAGCGTGTCGATCTCGCTCGTCGCGAAAAAACGATTGAGGGTGTAATCGTCCTCGTAGTCGTCGGTCGCGAACGACCTGTCCGGGTAGTAGGTCGCAAACACGACGATCGTGGGTGCCGCCTCGCCCGACGTCTCCAGCTCGTCGACGACCGGAGCGACCCCGTCGGCCAGGCCCGCCGCGTTGCCCCACCATCCGTGCGTCAGATAGAGGACGTTCGCGGGCGTGCCCGGCGAGTAGGAGGCGGGCACATAGATGAAGGCCTGCTTGCTGTAGGTCTGTCCCTCGTAGCGCTGCTCGTAGGTGAGGGTGTCGATCGACCCATGCAGGGACGAGGCCGTGTCGAGTAGGGCAGCGACGGCCTCGGACATGGGGTCCACGTCCTCGTCGTAGGCGATGGGAGAGGGATCCCGCTGTTCGTGTGCCGAGGGAAGGGTGAGTGCCGCGAGGCCTGCGAGGCCGAGCATGGAGGCCGCAACCGCGAGCGAGGCGACGATGGTTGTCATCCGCTTGGATGTTCGCCTGACGAACCTCGTGTTCATTGGCCGCCCCTCGCCTGCATTCCAGATACCCTCATGAGTCCCACTCTATGCCCGACCGGGCAGCTGCGACTAATCAGTGTGGGGCTGTGCGCACGTTGCTGACGGTTTGCTGATGCGGCTGTTGTCCTTCCCGCGCGGCGTCTCCCCACCAATGTCGCATGCAATTCACCCGCCGGTCTTTCAGGATTTGAATTGTGATCGTTGATATTGCGGGGTTTGTGGGGGACCGATGACAGGTGTGGTTGGGGAATTGCATGCGGAATGTGGGGGACAATGAGGACGAGGCGGGGGAGTGGGAAGAAAGACGAGGAGCCTAAGCGGGGGATCGGGATAGTTATCGTGTTATTCTCCCGGTATCTATCGAGAATTGCATGGGAGCAATCATGACCCGAGACCTGATCCGTCGCGGAGACAACGAGCGTCTGGTGTTTTCTGCAACACCCCTTCCTCAGCTGACGGACGTTCCCGTCGAGGGGACGTACGAGGTGAGCCTGAATGAGGGCAGCGAGCCGGACGAAACCGCAGCGTTCGAATTCGATCCCAACGCCTCGCCCGCGCAAGCCAGGGATTACGTTGTCGCCGCAGCGAGCGGCACCCTCATGGGAGCTCTGAGCGTCCTGTGGCAACAGGACCTCAACCTGGCCGATGCGCGCAGGCTCGGGGCTGAAAAGATCGAGAAGATCGTCATCGGAGCGGCCCAGAGGGTGGGTCTGAACAAAGACAACCCGAGCATCGCAGACGCGATCCGCTTCCTCGAAAAGAGCTTCCCATTCGTGGGGGATAAGCTCACCGCAGCATTCGGTGGCGGCCTCCAGCATCACCTCCGCGATTTCTCCCATCACCCCTCGCCCGTGGGGCTCGTGTGCTCCATCCTCATGCAATTCACCGGCAAGGGGTTTGGAACCGCGACGGATGGGAGCTTCCTGATTGTCGACCTGCCCGCCGAGGCGCTCAAGGATGGGATGCTATTCGGTAGGAATAGCGAGGAGAAGTTCCTTTATGGCACCCTCAACTGGATGCTCCACCTCATCAGCGACATGGCTGGGTCGAGCGCAACTCCCGGCTTGGGCACCGGCATTCCCGGGCCTCTTCTCTCCTTCCTCAAGGAGGCCTCGGCCCTGCCATTCTTCCGCGACATGTCCATCGCGCACGAGGATAAGATCGCGACGTTCTCGCAGTGGGTGTCGAAAGCCTTTAACGGCACTCTTCTCAAGGACGAGGATGGCAATCCCCTACGCTTCGATCTGCGGACCGAGGTTGGCCTGGCGGGGCAAATCCTGACGCAGGTTCCCGCTGTTCTCGCGAATGAGTGCATTGTTCGCGGTTTCTACACGATCACTCGCTTCGTCGACGAATTAAAGCGCTGCGACGTGTCCAGCGTCAAGGATCTGACGCGCATCAATCCTTCGCGATTCCTGCCTCTCAACAGCCGTGCGCTCACGCGCATGCTGACCGTTGCCTCGGGTTCCTTCGTGGTCGTCAACACTGCCATCGCCGCGGTTCGCGCGGTGGTGGAAGGTGCTGCCAGTGGTGAGGTGGGAGCGGTCCCCCTGTTCTTCATGCGCCTCAACTACGTTGGGATTGGCCGTTTTGCTTTCGCCTTGCGGGCCGACAGCTCCTACATCTACGAGGACGTCGAACAGTGGTGGGAGCGGCGCCGCGCGAGCAAGGCGGGTGCGGATGTTGCCGTGTTTGCGCCCATGGGTGATGACGTGCAGCGAGTGCTCGACTCGCTGCGCATGGCGTGGCTCGAGGACGACTGTCGCCGCGACAAGAAGGATGCTGTGCGCGCGCGTAAGGAAATCCTGATCGGTGCGTGGAAGCGTCGGCAACTCGCCGCCTGTGAAGAGACGGACGCGAATTACTTCCGTGACTCCGCCGATGCCTACCGTGAGTTGAGCGCCTTGTGCGCGAGAGAGGGTGGGGAGTCTCTTCGGCTCGCCATCGCCCAGCAGTTGCTCGTGTTCGAGCCCTACGTCACGGACAAGAAACTCTCGTTGTCGCACAAGTGGCTTACCGATGTCTTTGTGACCGAGCAAGATGTTATCGATGCAGCAACCCTTAAACGCCTCCGGAGTGCGAGCACGTCTTACGATCGTTGGCTTTCGGGTACATACACGAGGCTGGCGGTGGGCGGCGCGGCGGCTGCCGCTGCGACCGTCGCCACGGGTGGGGTGGCCGCCGTCGCTGCTCCCGCGATTGCGGCCGCCCTGGCCGGCGAGGCCGTGGTCGGGTTGAGCGGTGCGGCGCTGACGAGTGCGAGCCTGGCCTGGGTCGGCGGAGGCTCCCTCGCTGCGGGAGGCCTCGGAATGGCGGGCGGAAGCGCGATCATCACGGGAGGGGGCGCGGTTCTGGGCCTGACGACCGCTTCCGGAGGAGCGGCGCTCGTGGGAGCGCTGAGCAAGGACTACGCCGAACAAGTGAAGCGAGGGTGTGTCGAGTGGCTCGCCCAGTGTTCGGTGCTTGTGGAGGAAACGCCGACACTGGCGTTGAGGATTATCGAGGAGTCGAAGGCGCGCTTGGAGCGTGCGATCGATGCTGATAAGCGCACGATTGAGACCCTGAAGGGGGCGAAAGAAAGAGGCCAGAAGAAGCTGAGGCAAAGCCTGGAAAAGGGGGTTTCTCACCTCGGCTACACCGTGGCCGAGCTGGGCAGGCTGGAAAAGAAAGCGCGTGAGGCTGCTGTCGAGCGCGGTGATCTCGCGCCGAGCGCGAGCTCCGACGTCGCCCGCGTGGCAGACGCAGACTAGCGTGTGACCTGCCAGTCGCCGGGGGTCGTGCGCTCGCGGGGTGGCATACCCTGGGTTTATGACACCTGAGATCACGGATCCGCGCTTCCAGAAAATCGCCGAGGAGATTGCCGCAGACCCGGCCAACGCCTCGTACACGAAGCGAGGCGTGGGGCCGCTGTTCTACGCGGGGCCTCAGTGTCGCATCATGATCGTCGGCCAGGCACCCGGGCGCGTCGCCGAGGAAACCGGCATCGTGTGGAACGACCGCAGCGGCGACCGTCTGCGCGACTGGATGGGCGTCGACCGCGATACGTTCTATCACTCGGGCAAACTCGCGATCGTCCCCATGGACTTCTACTTCCCGGGCACCGGAAAGAGTGGGGACCTGGCGCCGCGCAAGGACTTCGCCGACACGTGGCACCCGCGCCTGCTTGAGCTCATGCCGAAGCTCGAGATGACGATCCTCGTTGGCGCGTACGCGACCAGGCGCTACCTGGACCTGAAGTCCTCGGCCTCCCTCACGGACGTCGTGCGCGACTACAAACGCTATCTGCCCGCGTACTTCCCGCTGGTCCACCCCTCGCCGCGCAACCAGATGTGGATGAAAAAGAACCCCTGGTTCGCCTCCGACGTGCTGCCCGACCTGAAGAAGCAGGTCGCCGCGCTCATGGCCTGAGCGTCATACGTGAGAGGCGACGTATAAATGTACGGCGGCTCCTACGTACGTTTAGCGCCCTCGGGTTCACGAGGACGGGGCAGAGTATAGTGCTCCACCGCGGCTCGCGGGTGGCACACTGGTCCCATGGACGATCTGCGCATTCCCGCTGGGCCCGGCTGCCCGTGCGGCCTCGTCGTGCCCGCGGGGGAGCTGGTCGAGCGCTTTTCGCACGCCTCGGGCCCGGGCGGGCAGGGCGTCAATACGGCGGATTCGCGGGTGCAGCTGAGCCTGGATCTGGGCGCGACGAGCGCGTTGAACGATCGTCAGCGCAAGCGGGCCCTGCGAGAGTTGGGCGATCGTCTGACCGGTAGCGTCCTGACCGTCACCGCCTCGGAGAATCGCTCCCAGCGCCGCAACCGCGCCGCCGCGCGTGAACGCCTCGCGCACGTCCTGCGTTCAGCGCTCACCCCGCCCACGCCTCGTCGCGCCACGAAGCCGACGCGCGCGTCCAAGCTGCGCCGCCTCGCCGACAAGAAGAGGCGCGCCGAGGTCAAGGCGCGCAGGCGCCGCCCCGACGAGGAGTGAGCCCTTCGGGGACGAGGTCGTGGCCCGCTACGCCCATGCGCTCCCGTCGGTGCGCCAGCCGATGAACACCCAGGTGACGGGCAACTTGTAGTCGAGGACCCACATCTCCGACGGCTCCCCGGACGGGGATTCGGCGGCCCGTCGCACGAAGTGCTGGGCGGCGTATGCGTCGAACAGTCGGTGCTCGCGCGCGGTGAACGGCTCGGGGCCAGCCAGGCGCCGAAGGTCCGAGCGGGCCTCGTCGAAGGAAGAAAAACGCATCGGCCGGAAGGTCTGGGTCCTCGCGCCTACCGGGGTCCGGCCCATGGCAGCCAGTGCGCGGGTCACGTCGCGGACGATGCGCGGTGGACGCGCAGTGCGCCCGAGGTAGGTAAGCAGGCGCGGGTCGCGGGAGGGGAGCAGGCTGTCGGGCACGACGACCGCCGCGCGCGAGCGCGCAGCCGCGTCGAGCTTGCGCACGCAAGCGGACACGTCCCCGCTCATGAGGGAACGTGACGCGAAGGCGACATCCACACTGTTCGCACCCAGGCCCGCATTCTCCCAGTCGTTCTCCCAGGCGAGCAGGTGGGAGGTGATCGGCAGATTCTCCGCGGCCGCGCGCTCCTCGAGGACCGCAAGCATCGCCTCGGCGAAGTCGCAGCCGTGGACGCGGTGCCCGGCGCGGGCGAGGGGGACGGCGAGCGTGCCCGTCGCGCACCCCATGTCGAGGACCTCCTCGCCCGCTTCGAGCGCGAGCAGATCGAGGAGCCATCGCTCGTAGTCGCCGGTCGCGTCTCGCGTGAACGTCGCCGCGCGATTATTCCAATAGGCCTGCGAGTCCCGGTTGATTGTGCTGTCGTGTGTCGCCATGGGCTGGCCCTCCGATGCGCCTACTGTTATGAGCCTCACGAGAGGTCTTGCACGTATAATGTCATGCAAAAGGAGGCCCTGTCGTGAGCGAAACTGAGATCGGCGCGCGTCGTTCGGCGCTGCTGATGCGGCTTCGCGACGAAAAAGATGCGGGTGTGCGTGGGGGCGTCTACCACCGCCTACAGGTGGAGATGACCTACAGCTCCAATCACATCGAGGGTTCTCAGCTGTCCGAGGAACAGACCCGTCTTATCTTCGAGACGGCGACTGTTGGCGGCGAGGGCCTGAGAGTCGATGACATTATCGAGGCGCGGAACCACTTCCGCGCTATCGATCGCGTCATCGAATGCGCCGGAACTCCTATCGGCGAGGAATATGTGAAGGATCTGCATCGCATACTGAAGCAGGGGAGCATCCAGGCTGATCTTGATTGGTTTGCGGTCGGCGATTACAAGCGTCTGCCGAACGAGGTCGCAATGCGTGAGACGAGCGCGCCCGCTGATGTTGCTGAGCATATGCGGCCTCTGTTCGAGTGCGTCAACGATGTTGATTCTCTCACGCAGATCCTGGACTGGCATGTGCGCTTCGAACGCATCCATCCTTTCCAGGATGGTAACGGGCGGGTTGGTAGGCTCCTCATGCTTCAGCAGTGCCTCGCCGCGGGAGTCGTCCCGTTCATCATCACCGACGATCTGAAGGCCTTCTACTACCGAGGTCTGGAGAGGTGGGGTGACGAGAATGGTTTCCTCATGGATACGTGCCTGAGTGCGCAGGACCGTTTCGCGGTGATGCTCGATTACTTCCGGGTCCCCTACGAGCGTTCGGATAACTAGCCATCAGTTGTCGGCGAGGAAGGGATCGTCGCTGTCCGGTGGGCGGGCCGGGTGGATCGGGGTACGAGGCCGGGCTAGCCTGGCTGCATGACACTCAACGCAGAGATGAACGACTTTTCCGCCCTGACCGCCTCGCGCCGCTCGACGCGCGCTTTTACGGACCGGGAGGTCCCAGCCGAGGTCCTCGATGCGATCCTCGCCGACGCGACGACCGCGCCGTCCTGGTCTAACACGCGCGCCTTCCGCGTCGCCCTGGCCACGGGTGAGCGCGCCGCTCGCCTGCGCGAGCATTACGGCCGTCTCTTCGACGAGGAGATCGCCGCCCACGCCCGTAAGGCAGAGGACCCGACCGTGGCAATCCCCGTTCCCGACGGTGATTTCCCGGTGCGTAAGCGCTACCCGGACGAGGTTCGCCCCGCCCAGATCGAGGTTGCGAAGCTCCTGTATGGTATTTACGGCGTTGAGCGGGCCGACATTGAGGGGCGCAACCGCGTGAATCGCCGCAACGTGACGGCTTTCGACGCGCCCGTCATGGGGTTCGTGTTCGTGCACGAGGACATGCTGCCCTGGAGCGCCATGGACGCTGGCCTCATGCTCCAGACCCTGTTCCTGTCCGCCAAGTCGCGTGGCGTCGACTCCTGCCCGATCGGCATCCTCGCCACCTGGCGTGAGCCCGTCGACGCCGAGTTTGAGATTCCCGAGGGCTACCGGTTCATCACCGGTTTCGCCCTCGGTTACGCGGATCTCGAGGCGCCGATCAACGCGATGCGGGCGCCGCGACCGCCGATCCAGCTCCTCGAAGGCAAGTAGCCTCCTTATCCTGAGCGCGCTGCATAACGTGGCGCATGAGTGACAAACGAGGCACCCCGGCCACGCATGGGGATGGAAGTCCACGTCGAGGCCGGGGTGTCGTCTGCCCGCTGCGGGGAACCTGCCGTGACGGTCGTTGTTCGGCGCGGGTGTCCAAGCCTCACACGAGCCCTTTTGCCGTCTGGTAGGCTTGTCGTGTTCCTACTGTATTCGTGGACGAGGGAGAGCATCGTGGCTGAAGACCTTGAGGTGAGTAAAGAGAAGTGGCAGCGCTGGCTCAGGGAGCTGACCGAGGGCGATGAGTGCGTCATCAAAAAGCTTCAGAAGGCGGCCGAGCTCTGTGAGACTCTCAGGGGGATGCAGACGGAGGCGAAGTGGGGCAGAGAGGAGGGTCCGGTCGCGTTCCAGAGGGTCTATGCCAGCTACTGGCAGCAGGAGAAGACCGCCCTGGAAGGAATGATCCAGAACGTCAAAGACTTCGCGAAAGCGGTCCGAAAGGCGTTGAGTAATCTTGAGGCGGGGGATGAGGACGCGGCCACGAAACTGAATCAGGAGATGGCCGGGATCCCGTCGATGTACATGTCGGAGGAGAAGCGGCGCCTGTTGGATTCGGAATTTGGGGCCCTGCCCATCCCCCCGGACCTGTTCTACTAGGGTGCTGGGGCCGGTCAAGCGTTTCATGGACGGGAGGACAGTAATGGCAGTGGTGACGAGGCGCCTGGGCGCGTGGGTGGCGTGCGCCCTGGTGGCGGTGGCGTGTCTGTGCGTGGGGGGCGTCCCCGCGCGGGCGGATGATACGCCGGTGCGGATCGCCAGCGCGACGCCGACCGCGCCCGAGCCGGGCACCCTCATGCCCGGCAACGAAATCTGGATGGACATCAGAATCAGGTACGGGCTGGACGGGACCGGCACCGACACGCTCCACACCGTTGACGTCACGATCATGCTGTCCCTCGGAGAACTAGGTCAGCATTTTCAGGTGGAGGATTGTCAGGCTATCGCTGACACGTTCTGGTCGGGTTCTCACCCCGATTTTAAGTCGAAAGCTTCCTTCTCCCCAATTAGCTGCGTCCTGGAAGCGTCGTATTATCGGGAGGCGCGTCACGCCTTCTATTCCATGGATGAGTCCGGTCATCTCCAGCTGCGCGCCCCGATGGAATACTTCCAGCAGATGGCCGACAGCTTCGAAAAGGGGACGATCACGGATCTCAGCTATTACTCGCCGCATATGGTGAACGGTCAGTGCAATTTTGAGACGAGCTACTCAGTCATTGATACTCCGCTCGTTGCCAACACGCACAACACCGGCTGTGTCTGGCAAAGCGACCAGGGGACCGTCATTCCCATCACGGATGAGCCTCTCCTCGAAGGCGACGCCGAAGAATTCTTCACCACATATGAGCAGGGCACGGTGGGGGCGTTTACGGACCTGGTCGCACCGGTCAATCCCTTCACCCTGCCCACTCCTGAGCCCACGACTGACCCGTCCACCGGCGCCTCGGCCGCCGCGTCGGGGGACCGGTCCGGGCCGGGCAGATCCTCCTCGACGGGCCTGCTCGTCGGCATCGGCGCCGCCATCGCCACCCTCCTCCTGGTCGGCACCGGCGCCCTGGTGGTGGCCCTGCGCCGTAGACACTAACCACACACCGGGCATGCGAGGATGAAAGGACAAAACGTGTTGGTCGCGGCTCGTTCCCTGGCATCGTCGAGGGTGGCGTACCTGCGCTAGGGCGCCCGCGCCGCAGCACCTCAGACAGGATCAATCCCATCGGAAGTATTGCAGCT
>ERZ1674177.293-NODE-294-length-8903-cov-21.249548_pt1 | contig 8903 bp, 12 predicted proteins | sample MGYA00581287_ERZ1674177 | MGnify/ENA primary metagenome ERZ1674177 (study PRJEB41354, sample SAMEA4873336) | human saliva metagenome | biome: human-associated habitat [ENVO:00009003]; feature: mouth environment [ENVO:08000002]; material: saliva material...
GCCGCTTTCCACAACACAAAATCAAGCGGATCGCGTTTGAAACCGTCCACTTCCACACGTTCGCCTGCGCGCAGGTCGTCCAGCGATTTGCCCGATAATTGGCCGTAAGCGGAAAACTCTCGCACGGCGTAATAAACGTCGCCATTTGCGGCAGGATATGCCTTGCCGTTTTGAATCAAGGTTTCAATCATGGCAATCATTTGCGGGATATTTTCCGTTGCCTTTGGCTCGATGTCGGGACGTAACACACCCAAAGCATCGGCATCTTCATGCATGGCCTGAATGAAACGCGCGGTCAGCTCGCCGATGGTTTCGCCGTTTTCAGCCGCACGGGCAATGATTTTGTCGTCGATGTCGGTAATGTTGCGCACATAAGTGAGCGGATAACCGCACTCACGCAGCCAGCGGGCAATCATGTCGAACACAACCATCACACGGGCATGGCCTAAGTGGCAATAGTCGTAAACGGTCATGCCGCAAACGTACATACGCACGTTTTTAGGATCGATGGGGGAAAAGGGTTCTTTTTGGCGGGTAAGGGTGTTGTAGATGGTGGTCATGGGATTTTCAAATTTTGTATAAACTGGGGTTATTTGGACTTTTTGTGCAAGCAAAATTCAAATACGTTTCGTTCTGGGCCATTATTAGTTGCATGTGCTTTTTTAACTATATAAGGCTGATGCTCATCTAATGTAAATTCACCGATGTATCGGACATGAGCATTTAGTGTGTCATTAGCAAAAACACGGATGGCTTTTCCTGTCTGTTTATGTTCCAAGAGAGCTTTATTCCCATTGATCATACGCTGATCGCCACGTTGCCCTTCGCCACAATAAAACAGGGTGGTTCCCTTCTCATCCCAGCGATCATAATAGCCGTGGTCTTCGCCTTTTTCTGGGTGAGTAAAGAGGAAGATATTGGGCGTTTTTGCCGAAGCAGCAATGCCACTTTGTCTATTGCCACCGTATTGGTCATGTAATTCTGAACGTTTAATAACATCGTTTTCTCGTAAAGAGAAAGAGTTGGAAGACATGCGACTCTCCATTTTATTAAAAAGGCCGTCTGAAATTTTTTACTCCGGTTTAAACACGCCAGTATCCGTTTTAGGCTGCTGCTCGGCAATTTCGGCTTTTGCCACTGCCTGTTCCGCTTCTGCTTTTTCGGCTTCGATGCGTTTTTTCTCGGTTAGGTATTGGTTGATTTGGTGTACCAATTCCTGCGTACCTTGGTGGGTTAGTGCGCTGATTTGGAAGAGGCGCGGGGTTTCCATGTCGAATTGGAAGCGGTCATCGGGTTTGGGGTAATCCCAGCCGATGGCTTCGAGGAAGGCGGCGCTACGCGCTTGGGCTTCTTCTTCATCAAGCATATCGAGTTTGTTCAGAACCAGCCAGCGTGGTTTGTCGTAGAGCTCTTCGTCGTATTTGCGCAATTCGTTGATGATGGCGAGGGCTTCTTCGGCGGGGTTGACGGTTTCGTCGAAGGGCGCCAAATCGACGACGTGCAACAGCAGGCCGGTGCGCGATAAGTGTTTGAGGAAGCGGTGGCCAAGGCCTGCGCCTTCTGCTGCGCCTTCAATCAGGCCGGGGATGTCGGCCATGACGAAGCTGTGGTTTTCGTCGATGCGCACGACGCCCAAGTTTGGATGCAGGGTGGTGAAGGGGTAGTTGGCGATTTTGGGGCGTGCGGCGGATACGGCGGTAATCAGGGTGGATTTACCGGCGTTGGGCATGCCTAACAAGCCGACGTCGGCGAGGACTTTAAGCTCGAGTTGCAGGGAACGGGTTTCGCCTTCTTCGCCGGGCGTGGATTGTTTGGGCGCGCGGTTGACGGACGATTTGAAGTGGATGTTGCCCAAGCCGCCTTTGCCGCCTTTGGCGAGGCAAACGCGCTGGCCGTGATAAGTGAGGTCGGCGACGATTTCGTCGGTGTCGAGGTCGCGGATGAGGGTGCCGACGGGCATTTTGAGGACGATGTCGTCCGCACCTGCGCCGTAGCGGTCGGAGCCGTGGCCTTTTTCGCCGTTTTTGGCTTGGTAGCGTTTGACGAAGCGGTATTCGACGAGGGTGTTGGTGTTTTCGTCGGCTTCTGCCCAAACGCTGCCGCCTTTGCCACCGTCGCCGCCGTCAGGGCCGCCGCGGGGTACGAATTTTTCGCGGCGGAAACTGGTTGCGCCATTACCGCCTTTGCCTGCGGCGACTTCGATTTTTGCTTCGTCGATAAATTTCATGATGTTCTCTTATGGGTATTCGGTTGTTTCAGACGGCCTTTGTTAATAGAGGAGCTTGGTGTCTGAACGGATAAAATGTTGCTTATTATAAAGGATATTTCGGTTTTAGGCCGTCTGAAATATGGTTTCAGACGGCCTTGGATTTATTGGGCGAGGGCTTGGTCGATTTCTTGGTAGAGTTGGGTGAAATTGGGTTCGCCAACGTAGGTTTTGAGGATGTTACCGTTTTTGTCGATCAGGACAGAAGTCGGGTAAACCTGTGTGCCAAAGGCTTTTGCGGCAGTTTTGTCGGCATCGTACATGACGGTGAAAGGAAGGCCGTATTCTTTGACGTACTGATGGACGCTCTCAATAGGGTCGATGGGCTGGGCAATGCCGAGGACTTGGAAATTTTTGCCTTGATAGTCTTGGGCGGTTTTGATGATTTTAGGCATCTCGCTCACGCAGCCGGGGCAGGAGGGAAACCAGAAGTTAATGAGGGTAACTTTGTCTTTTAAATCGGCGTTGGTAATGGTTTTGCCTTGCAGGTCGGGCAGGGCGAAATCAGGGGCGGCTTTGTTGCTGGGGATAAGGACGAAGGTAAGAAGCGCGCCAATCGTGGCAACGACAAGGAGTGTGAGTATTTTTTTCATGATTCGAGGTTTTGAATGGCGTGTGCTAAGGTTTGGGGAACGCTGATGCTGCGGCCGCTTTCGCTGCTGACGGGCATAAGGGTCACTTCGGCTTCGATGGCGGTTTTGCCGTTGGGCAGGGTTGCGGTTTGGCTGAGGATGATGTGGCGCGTGCCAATGTCTTTCAGACGGCCTGTGAAGGTTAAAACATCGCCTTCAAGCGAAGGGCGGCGATAGCGGATATCAACGCGTGCAACAACGAGCATGATGCCTTTGAGTTCGGACAGAAGGTCATGCTCTTGAAAAAACGTCCAGCGCGCTTCTTCGAGAAATTCGAGATAGCGCGCATTGTTGACGTGGCCGTAGCCGTCGAGGTGGTAGTTGCGGACGGTCAGTTTCATCAGTTGAGATTGATGGGTTGGAACTCTTCGCGTGCGATGGGTTCGTGTTCGAGGTCAGTAATCACGGTGGAGAGTTGGATGTCGAACCATTCGTTGAAAATGTCAGCATCTAAATCCGGCCATTCGCTTTCGTCTTCGCACCAGTCGGCCAATTCGGCAGCAAAAATATCTTCAAACCGCGCCTCGATCTCGTCCCATACTTCGTCGGCAGTTTCGCACGGGCGAACGAGGTAGGAATTGGCATCGGCTTGGATATCTTCAAGCGTCAGGCCGTCAAGATGATTGCCGGGCAGGGATTTTAGCCAGTTCCAAAATGGATCGAGGGGGATAAGCAGGAAGACGCTGCGGTTGACTTCGTACATGGTGTTTTCCTTGGTTTCTGTATAGTTGAATGATATAGCAAAGGTGGTGGACTGGCTATCTTTTGGGGGATAAAGGCCGTCTTAATTTCAGACGGCCTTTAATTTATGGAAACAATCAGGGATTTTCTGATGGTGTTTGATACAGGGTTTGGGGATTGGCTGTATTGGGGATTTCTGCCGGAGCGGATTGTGGTACTGCTACCGGTTCGGAAGAGGTGTTGCTGTCCACCAAGTCGTCGATGTCGATGTTGTCATCTTCACTTTGAGGGAGCGTGCCGCCGGTTTGTTGGCTGCGGACTTTCATGTAAAGGTCGCGTGTGTAGCTGTATTTGTCGATGGCTGCGCCTTCTAGGCTGTCAGTCAGGTCGAGTAGTTCTTCACGGGTGTTGATGGCTTGCTGGCCAGTTGTGCCCCAGCGTCCTGCTCTGGTGTGGAAGACGGCGTTTTTAACCGGATAGACGGTGGTAATGGCGTTGCCGACGGTATCGCGTACGGTAGATGGGCCGAGTAGGGGGACGACGAAGTAGTTGCTGTTTTTCCAGCCCCATGAGGCGAAGGTGTCGCCGAGGGTGTTTTTATTGCTGGGTACGCCGCCTGCACCGGCTACGTCGATTAAACCGCCAAGGCCGAAGGTGGTGTTGATGCCGACGCGGACGAGGTCTTCGCTGGCGCGTTTGACGTCAAGGCGCAGAACGTTGCTGCCGAAGCTGACGACATCGCGCAGGTTGTTGAAGAAGTTGCTCACGCCGGTACGCACCGGTTTGGGCGTTATTTTGCGATAGCCGCGTGCGACAGGGGAAAGGACGTATTTGTCTGCTTTGTCGTTGAACTTGGAAACGGTACGGTTGTAGCCTTCGTAAGGATCGGCCGGATTGCGTTCGGCAAGTGCGGGAGCGGAGGCTATGCTGATGAGGAGGCAGAGTGAAGCGGTGGTTTTTTTCATGATTGCAACCAGTCTTTGATTTCGTAAAGTTCGGCCAGTGCGCGGACGGAATCGGGAATGTTTTGAATGGTCGGTTTTTTGTCTGTCCGGCGCAGAGCGTTGAGCAGCAGGGAAACGCAGGCTGAATCTGCTTTGCCTACTTGGCTGAAGTCTATGCTGTCTGTGTCTTTCAGACGGCATTGTTGCTCAAAGCGCGCAAAGGCGGAGGCGGTCAGGGTTTTGACGGTAACGTCGCCGCTGATGTAGAGCGTGCCGTTGCGGATTTCTGTTTGCATGGTGTCTTTATGATGTAAGGCACCATGCCGTCTGAACATCAGGCGGCATGGTGTGGGGGTGGATTATTTACTGCCGTTTTTGGCTTTCAAGTCGGCAATCAGGCCGTCGATGCCTTTGGCTTTGATGGTTTCACCGAATTGGTTGCGGTATACGGTAACCAAGCTTGCGCCTTCGACTGCGACATTATATGCGCGGTATTTGCTGCCGCTTTGGTAGGTGGTGAAGTCCATGTTGACCGGTTTTTGGCCGGAAACGTTGATTTCGGCGCGGACAACGATTTCTTTACCGCCTTTGTTTACGACAGGGTTGTCTTTGATGTTGACCTTGGCGTTTTTGAATTTCAACATGGTGCCGGAGTAGGTACGGATCAGCAGGGTTTGGAACTCTTTGGTCAACGCTTGTTTTTGTGCGTCAGTCGCAGTACGCCATGGGTTGCCGACGGCCAAAGCGGTCATGCGTTGGAAGTCGAAGTAAGGGATGGCGTAGGCTTCGGCTTTTTGGCGTGCAGTGTTGGCGTCGCCGCTGTTGAGGATTTTCAGCACTTGAACGGAGTTTTCACGGACTTGGTTGACTGCGTCGGCAGGAGAGGCAAATGCCATGCTGATGCTCAATACGCCGATGCTCAATGCGCTGATGAAGGAAGTTTTTTTCATGGGAGTGTCCTGAATATTGGGTTGATATGTGTTTATTGTTTGTTTTGACCGGCAGATTCACCATCTGCGTTTTTCTCGGCAAAGCTGGTCATGAATTTGCCGATAAGGTTTTCCAAAACCATGGCGGAACTGGTGACGGTAATGGTGTCGCCTGCCGCCAAAGAATCGGTATCGCCGCCTTGTTGCAGGCCGATGTATTGTTCCCCCAACAGGCCTGAAGTCAGGATTTGTGCGGAAACGTCGCTGCTGAACTGATATTGGCTGTCCAGATTGAGGGCGACTTTTGCCTGATAGGATTTAGGGTCGAGCTGAATGGAGGCAACGCGACCCACCAATACGCCTGCGGATTTGACCGGAGCGTTGGTTTTCAAGCCGCCGATGTCGCTGAAATCGGCATAGACGGTGTAGGTTTGAGAGGATTTGCCGAACGATTGTCCGCCGGCGGCGCGGAAGGCGAGAAAGCCGATAGCGGCCGCGCCCAGTAAGACAAACAGTCCTACCCAAAATTCCAAAGCATTTTTTTTCATGTGCTATTGTCCTTGTTTCATTCTTTTTAAGTGTCGTTTCAGACGGCCTTTAGTCGGTAAACATCCATGCGGTCAACATGAAGTCGACGGCGAGGATGGTCAGGGCGGAAGACACTACGGTGCGTGTACTGGCGCGCAAAATACCTTCGGAAGTCGGTACGCAGTGGAAGCCCTGATGTACGGCGATCAGCGTAACGGCTACGCCGAAAGCGGCGGATTTGATTAAGCCGTTGAGTACGTCGTAATGGAAGGTAATGTTGTTTTGCATTTGCGACCAGAAAATACCGCCGTCCAAACCCAGCCATTCGACGCCGACCAAATACGCGCCGTAAATACCGGCAACGTTGAAAATCGAAGCCAGCAAAGGCATGGAAAACACGCCCGCCCAAAAGCGCGGCGCAACCACGCGTGCCACAGGGTCGACCGCCATCACGTTCATTGCTTCAAGCTGCTCGGTGGTTTTCATTAAGCCGATTTCGCTGGTCATGGCACCGCCCGCGCTGCTGGCAAACAGAATGGCCGCCAATACGGGACCCAATTCGCGCAACAGGGAAGCGGCAACCATATAGCCCAAAATATCGGCGGATTTGAATTTTGCCAGCTGCGTATAGCCCTGCAAGCCCAATACCATGCCGACAAACAGGCCGGAGACGGCAACAATCAGGACAGACAACACGCCTGCAAAGTAAACCTGGCGGATGCTCAGGCGTGGGCGGGTAAACGCCGTACCTGATTTGGCCAGGATCTGCAGGAAAAACAGCGTAATGCTGCCCAGCGATTGGATGAAGCCGAGGGTTTTTGCCCCGACGGAACGAATAAAATTCATAGGTTTCAGTTAATTGGTTAAATGGTTTTCAGACGGCCTTGTTTAAGTTTCAGACCGTCTGAACATCAGCCCAGCAAGTCTTGTTTTAAAGTCGTTTGCGCCGGATAGCGGTAGGCGACGGGGCCGTCTGCCAAACCGCCGACAAACTGGCGTACCCAAGGCGAGTCGAGTTCGCGCATTTCTTTGGGCGAGCCGGAGAACATGATTTCGCCGTGTGCCAAGAAAATCACTTGATCGACGATTTCCAGCGATTTTTCGATGTCGTGCGTTACCATCACGCTGGTAGAGCGCAGGGCTTTGTTGGCGCGGCTGATGAGGTGGGCGATGACGCCCAGCGAAATCGGGTCGAGGCCGGTGAAAGGCTCGTCGTACAACATGATTTCAGGGTCGAGCGCAATCGTACGCGCAAGGGCGACGCGGCGCGACATACCGCCGGAAAGCTCGGAAGGCATCAGGTTTTCAACACCGCGCAAACCGACTGCATTCAGTTTCAACACCACCAAATCGCGGATGACCGCTTCGGGCAAATCCGTCAGCTCGCGCATGGGGAAGGCGATGTTGTCGAAGACGGATAAGTCGGTGAACAATGCGCCGTGTTGGAACAAAACGCCCATGCGGCGGCGGTGTTCGTATAGTTCCTGCGCCGAAAATGCAGCTAAATCTCGCCCTTCAATCAGCACTTTGCCCGATTGCGGGTGAATTTGACCCGTAATTAGGCGCATCAGCGTGGTTTTACCGCTGCCCGAACCACCCATTACGGCGGCGAAATTGCCTTGTGGAATGCTGAAGTTGATGTTGTTCAGAATAGGACGGTCGCCATATGCGAAGGCAACGTCTTTCATTTCGATGAAGGGTGTGGAACTCATGCAGGAGAGAGGTGTCGAAAAATGTATTTTAATTACGGGTATTGTAAAGGGTATTGGATATTCGGGCAATTTTCAGACGGCCTGCGCTTAGGAATAACGGGTAAAAACGTGTGAAAGAATGCAGAAGCGTTGGTGGTACGGTCGTTTTGCAGCGTGTTGTGTCAAACATACAGACAGTTGTGTAGGTAAATAAAGAGGCGGGCAAACATGCCCGCCTGGTTTTTAATATTTCTGCAAACCTTCTACCTTGATTTCTTTGGCATTGGCATGGATGAAGGCTTGAGTCGCTTTCATCGTGGCTTGGATGCGCGGATCGTTCCAGCGCACGATTTGGTTGTTTTCATCGCGCTTGTCCGACCAGATAATTACGCCGTCGGTGTATTTTTTGCTGATTTCGAGCATTTTGCGCCAGCGGACGGGGTCGATGAATTGTTTGAAATAAGGGCTATTGGTGGCCGAATAATATTGCGGCCAGATGTAGCCGATGATTTTTTTGTTGGGAAAGCGTTGATGGATGTCGTCAACGGCGGTTTTCACGTCTTTTTCCCATTGCACCAAATCGGGGGAAGTGATGTAGAACACAGGATTGGCATAGTCGCTGATGGCGGCGGTGGGCGCACGGCGTTTGCTGACTTGCCGCCATTTGGCCAAAATGGCTTCGTTGTCAACGTTGGGGCGGTAGTGGCGGATGCCGTGCAGGTGTTCGGAGGGCATGCCGTAGTTGCTGATGAAGGCGCGCGGGTTTTCTTCTCTGAAGATTTGGTACATCCGCGCGAAGTCGGTTCTCAATTCGTCGGGGGGCAGCAGTTGGCCGTCTTTTTCGGCAAACCAGCTTTCGATGTCGGTGGAAATGGTGCGGTAGCCTTCGCGGCGCGATTGTTTGGCCAATTCACGAATACGCGCTTCGTTGAGTACGCCGTGTTTGCGTTTGCCCGTCGGATCGGGTTTGACCAGCTCGCTTTCGTAAACCAAGAACACTTTGGAGAGTTTGTCGGCGGTCAGGTCGGGTTTGCCGACATAGTCCATGCGGTCGTAGATGATGAAATCTTTGGCATGGGCGGAGAGGGCGGTCAATAAGAGGACGAGGGGCAAAAGGCGGTTGGGTTTCATGTTTTTAGGTAGATTAAGGGAAAAGGGCCATTGTACGGGAAGCGGTGTTAAAGTGAGTCAAAGGCCGTCTGAAAGGATAAAAGTTCTTTCAGACGGCCTTT
>ERZ1674177.294-NODE-295-length-8886-cov-6.358963_pt1 | contig 8886 bp, 8 predicted proteins | sample MGYA00581287_ERZ1674177 | MGnify/ENA primary metagenome ERZ1674177 (study PRJEB41354, sample SAMEA4873336) | human saliva metagenome | biome: human-associated habitat [ENVO:00009003]; feature: mouth environment [ENVO:08000002]; material: saliva material...
GAGCCGGAGCAGGTCGTCGCGCCCGAACCCAAGCCCGAGCCCGAGCCGATCGTCGCGCCCGAGCCGGAACCCGAGCCCGAGCCGATCGTCGCGCCCGAGCCGATCGTCGCGCCTGAGCCGGTCGTCGCGCCCGAGCCGGAGCCGGTCGTCGCGCCCGAGCCCGAGCCGGTCGCCATGCCCGAACCGGAGCCCGCCACGGCCTCGTTCGTCATGCACGAGGAGGACGCCGACCTGGCAACCACACAGATGCCCCAGGTCCGCAGGATCGCGGGCTTCGATTGGGATATGCCCGCCGCGCCTCAGGCGGCTGCCGAGTCCTCGTTCGAGACTCCCGCTCCCGAGGCCCCCGCGTTCGAGGCTCCCACACCCGATTCTCCGACGCGCAACAACGGTTTCGTCGCAGGCCCCGCCGAGGGCTTCCCCTCCGCTCCTGTTCAGCCCAGCGCACCCGTTGAGCCCGCGACTCCCGCGCCCCTCTCGACGTCGCAGCCCCAGGCTCCCCAGTCCCCGCAGATTCCGGCCGCGTTCCAAAGCGACTGGAACACCGATTTCTCGTGGAACGACGAGGCGCGCGAGGAACAGGAAGCCGAGACGAAGCGCCGCGGTCGCTGGCCCTGGAACAAGCGCCGCAAGAAGCAGCGCGACGAGGACAACAAGCCGACCCTGCCCGAGATCGACGAGCGCGACGCCGCTACTCGCATGCCGATCATCGCGGTCGACGCTCAGGACGACGACTGGAACGACTGGCAGAACTGGAACTCGCAGAACTGACGCCGTCTTCGAGGTGTTGCCGTCTCCGAGGGGTGCTCGTTACCGCGAGCGCCCCTCGGTTTGCGTGAGCTCGACGTAGGCGGCGATGTCGGCGCTGATCTCGTCGGCCAGGTGGGCGCTCACGACGCCCGTGGAACCCTCCCCCGCCTCGTCGATGTAGCCGTAACGCTCCGCGAGGAAACGCTCCCGATACAGGTGGTCGGCGGTGTCCCCGATGGTGCGCATGAGGGAGGCGTTGACGAACGCGCCGACGACGATGCCAACGAATGGCACGATCTGCGCGATCTTCAGGCTGGCCAGACGCGCGCCGAGGGAGGCGACCAGGGAGTTTATGGCGGCAGAGAACACGTTGGTTCCGACGCTATCCATCGGTCCGCGCTTGGCGACGTCGCGCATCACCTTGTTGAAGGCGATCATCGTCGTCTGCTTCTCCACGACTGCGCCTTCCCCGGCGCTCTCCGGGTCGATCGCCTGCGAGAGCACCATCGTGGCGAAAAGGTTCTCGGCGGGATCGACCGTGTCGTAGCCGTAGTAGGCCGCCGTGTGGGACACGAGCCGCGTCGCGGCACCGAGGAAGGTCGCGATGTCGAGGGCGACAACCGAGGCCGTGAGGGCGATCCCGGGGGCCGAGGCGACACCCAGGCCGAGGACCGCCGCGATCGAAGCGCCGGAGGCGACGACGCCACTGAACGCCCCCTCGGCGGCTGCGGCGCTCGAATACGCGATCTTCAGGTGGGGTCTCACCGGGCGAATCTGGTCGAGGTCCAGGCCGAGACGGCGAATGTCCTCCAGGCACTCGACGTCGTAGCCTGCCTTGCGGTACGCCCTGAGGATGCGGCGTCGACGCACCGAGGCCTCGGACACCGAAGTCGCTTTCTCCATGAGGCCAAGCCCCACCGCGGACACCGCCCGGGCGACGGCAGCGCCCCCGGGGACCTTGCGCGCCACAGACACAATCGTACCGAGGGGCGCCATCAGGTAGGAACGCAGGCGCTGGGAGATGACGCGAGGGCGCCTGGGGCTGATCTGCGCTTCTTTCCAACGCTGAATTTCCTCCCACTGGGCAGCGTCGCCGACGCTCATGCGCGCGCGGGCCTGCCCGGTGGCAGGCTCGTCGTCCCTGGAGGTTTCTTTCACGATGCCACCCTACACAACGCGGCGGCGTCACGGGGCATGGGGGCGCCCACCGCCCTGTTATGCTGAAGTCTTGGTCATCACTCGTGGCCTCACGACGAAGGAATTACCGTGGATTCGCGCGCACAGCTCATTGATCGGGTCAACGCCCTGCACGACGAGGGCGAGCATCAAAAGATCATCGCACTGATCGAACAGCTGCCTCCATCATCGATGGGCTACGAGCTCACGTGTCTGCTGGCGCGCGCCTACATTAACTACGCGCAGCCGTACATGAATTCCTTCTCCGAGCACATCAATCGCGCCGTGGAGCTGCTGCACAGCGTCGAAACGGAGGGCCTGTCCGACCCGCTGTGGTACTACCGCATCGGTAGCGCCCTGTATTGGCTGGACCGGGAAGAGAGCGCCCTGACATACCTCGAACAGTGCGTCGCCATGGACCCGTCCAACGCCTACGCGCCCGAGCTGATCGAGCAATGCAAGCGTGCCCTTGATCGCCGCAGGATCGTCCGGCCCGTCGACTTCGCGCGCCTCGTCAGCTACTTCGAGGAGAAGGACTACAGCCACGAAGTGGAAGACCAGCACGTCTACACGAACTTCACGCACGGCTTTTTCATTTTCTCCATCGCCAACGACGGCACAGACCTGTGCATGTGGGGTGCCGTGCGTGAGGAAGTGTCGATGGAGCTGCGTTCTCGCCTGCTCCAGGCGTGCAACGACTGGAATAGCTCGACGACGTGGCCGAAGGTCTACGTCGCCACGCTGGATGACGGCCGTCAGCGCCTGTGCGCGGAGCAGTTCGCGATTATCCGCCTGGGTTTGACGGACGCGCAGCTCTTCGACAACATCGACCGCTTCATTTCGGCAGCCGAGGCGTTCTTCAAGGACCAGATCGAACGCGTCCCCGCCCTGGGCGGCACCGACGAGTAGGAGCAGCCCCTGAGCGCGGGGCCGATCACGCGGGGCCGACTTGCCCGAGTGCGAGCCTTCTCCGCGCGGGCAACCACGGCCTCGCCGAGGGGACGAGGCCGTGGCCCGTGTCGCGCGTCACCGCGCCCCACTCTTCACGATGACATACACTGTATGTACATGAGGGAGGGGCAACATGCCGACACAAACGACCGCAACAAAGTCCTCGCGTATCAATCTGCGACTGACTCCCGCCCAGGAGGAGAAGCTGCGCTACGTCGCAGCTTCCTCCCAGACGTCACTGAGTGATTTCGTGCTCGCTTCGGCCTTGGACCGCGCAGATCGAGCGCTCGCAGACCAAACGGAATTTACCGCGGACGACGACGCTTTCAACCACCTACTGGAGGCACTGGACACCCCCCTGCCGACGGCGCGGATCCGCGCCCTCGCTTCCCGCCCCTCCCCCGTCGGATCGACGCTGACATGGACACAATAGGACAGCCCACACTGGAGCCTCCTCGACGGCTGGAGCGCCACGATCGACGCGGAGATTTCACGTGTGGCAACGACGAGCTGGACCAGTGGTTTCACCGTTACTCCTGGCAAAACCAGAAAGCACACAACGCGGTGACATACGTGGCCCAGCAGGGCGGGCGCGTCGCCGGATACTACGCACTTGCTGCAGCGACGATCCGGCGCGACTGGTCGCCGGCAAGCTTCGCCGCCCATCGGCCCCAATCCATTCCGTGCATGCTTCTGGCCCGGCTCGCCGTCGATCGGAGGGTGCAAGGCCAGGGCGTTGGTACGACGCTGTTGCTCGACGCGCTCCGCCGGACACTCGCGGCGTCCGACCGATTCGGTATCGCCGCCCTTCTCATCCACTGCAAAGACGAGGAGGCGCGCGCCTTCTACATGCGCCACGTCGATGCGCTGGAGTCTGCGGTCAGCCCGTTGCAGCTGGTCGTCCCGACACGAACAATTGCCCGTACCCTGGGCGGCACCGCCGAGTAGAAGCAGCACCTGAGCGCGGGGCCGATCACGCGGGGCCGACCTGCCCGAGTGCGGGGCTTCTCCGCGCGGGCAGCCACGGCCTCGCCGAGGGGACGAGGCCGCGGCCCGCTCCCAGTCAGATGCTCGGCACGTAGACGCTCAGTCCGCCGTCGCTGACGAGGCCCGTCAGCGTCCCATCGTCGGCGACGCGCACGGGCGGGTGGCCGCCGATGAGGCACTCCCATTCCTCGCCCGCGTGGTGGGCGCCCACGGACAGGGTCTTCTCGGCGGCGCGGCGGTCGGAGAGGATGACGGCGCAGCCCGTGCCGGGCACGTCCGCCCTGCCTTCGCGGGCGAAACCGACGACGTCCGGGTCGTCGAAGGCGTTGTGCTGGGGGCCGATCGCAGCGCGGAAGCGCACGCCCATGAGGATGGGGAGCTCACGCACGGCGGGCAGGTCGCCGGTCTCGGGGGTCCCCAGGAGGTCTCCCCAGAAGACGCAGGGAACCCCGGCCTCGTTGAGGAGGATGAGCGCGTAGGCGGCGGCCTTGAACCAGGAGGCGACAGTGGAGGCCAGCGACTGTCCGGGCTGCGTGTCGTGGTTTTCGACGAAGGTGACGGACAGCTCCGGGATCGATGCCGTCAGCGTGCCCTCCCACAGGCGCGACAGGTCAACGTTGCCGTCAGAGATCGAGGCCTGGTGGAGGTGGTAGTGCAGGGGCACGTCAAAAAGCATCGCGTTGGGGACCTCGCGCAGGTACTGCTCCAGCTCGCGCACGTCTCCGCTCCAGTACTCGCCGACGGCGGGCAGGAGGCGGCCCGTGGAGGTGCGTAGGTCGTCAAGCCAGCGCGCGTAGAAGTCGGAGCCGACGTGCTTGACGGCGTCCAGGCGCAGCGCGTCCACGCCGGTCGTCTCCACGTACCAGCGGCCCCACCGGTCCAGCTCCTCGCTCACGCGGGGATCGGTGACGTGCACGTCGCAGCCCATGAGGTAGTCGAAGTTGCCGAACTCGGTGTTGACGGAGTCGTTCCAGTGCTTGCCTTCGAAGAGCCACAGGCCCTTGCGCTGCGTGGCCGCGTCCCAGTCGATGCCGTGGAAGCAGGTCCTGTCCCACGTGAAGTCCGAGTATGCGCCGGCGCGTCCAGGGAACGTGAAGCGGGTCCACGCTTCGATCGTCTCGGGTTCGCCGATCACCTCATGGCGATTCTGGGGGTTGATCGGGGTGGCGCGCACGGTCTCGGAGGCGTCGGCACCCATGCGGTGGTTGAGGACGATGTCGGCGCACACGGCGATCCCCGCCTCGTGCAGGGCGTCGATGGCGGCCAGGTATTCGTCCTTCGTGCCGTACTTCGTGGGCACCGAGCCCTTCTGGTCGAATTCGCCCAGGTCGTACAGGTCGTAGACGCCGTAGCCGACGTCCTTGATGCCGCTGTGCCCCTTGTAGGCGGGCGGCAGCCAGATGATGGTGACGCCCAGGTCCGCGATCGCTTGCGCGTGCTGGGCGAGGTAGCGCCAGTGGCTCGCGTCGGGCGCCATGTCCCACGCGAAGGCCTGGAGGATCAGGGGTCCCGCCTCTTGCGTCGAGGAGTGCAGGGGCATCTGTTTCGTGTCACTCACCCGCATATGGTGGCAGGTTTGCCCTCGGGTGCGCGGGCGGGAAGGTGAAACAGTGGCGCGTTAAACACGCCCGGGACGAGGCCGTGGCCGCCCTGCGCGGAGGGCGCGGGTGCGCGGACGGACGGGTGCCGGCCGCGGCCTCGCGTGTGGGGGCCTATTTGTGCTTTCGGAAGCGCTGTTTCACGCCGCTCGAGATGCCGGAGGCGGCGCTCGAAATGCCGGAGGCGGCGCTCGAGGCCCCGGTGACGACGCCTGAGGCGGCGCTCGAGGCCCCGGTGACGACGCCTGAGGCGGCGCTCTTCGCGCCGACCATGACAACCCGCGCTTTGCCTTTCATGGTTTCTTGGACTCCGTCGGCGCTGACCTGGTTGCCGCGCGCCGGGGTCGTGTCGTTGACGTGGCGAGCCCAGGCCTCGGCGTCGATGCCGCGGGGCGGGAGCTCACGCAGGTGCGCCTTGAGGCGGGAGGACTGGGCTTGAAGCGCCATGAAGGTCAGGCCGCTCGACACGAAGCCGCCGATGATGGGGACGACTTTCGAGACGCTCTTGGTGAAGGTGCTCTTCGTGATGTTGATGCCGATGACGCGCAGGGAGTATTTGACGACCGGGTACCAGGTGATGCCCATGAGGGCTTTCTTGGTGACGTGGTTCTGGTAGGCGGTGGTGGCCACCAGGCGCGCGAAAGCCGTCAGCGACTGGGCGGCGCCGCCGACGCCGAGCATGACGCCGAAGAAGACGGCGAGGACACCGATCGTGTCGTCGTCGTTCTGGTCCGCGTCGGCGACGAGGTCGTGCCACCCGTACAGGTAGGCGAGTTTTTGCATGATCCGCAGCGCGTGCGCGTAGTACTGCGTCAGGTCTGCGGGGATCGCGGCGACCATCGCGAAGCCGCCGGGGATGCCCGCCGCGAAGGAGATGGCGGCCGACTTGTTGGTTTCGTAGGAGATTATCTCTTCCGCAAGGCCGTCGAGCACCGCCAGGGGGACGCCCGCCGCCGCGGGGTTGGTGTCGAGGGAGCGCGCGATGATGTCGTCGCTTGCGTGAACCTTGGCGAGTTCTTGGCGCAAGAACTCGTCGCGGCGGATGCGCACGCCCGGGAGGCGAACGATCTTGGTGAGGAAGTCTAGTCCGCGGTGCTCGGCCTCGGCCTCTTGCGCGGGGGTGAGGCCGCGCAGTTCGTCGCCCCCACCGAGGTCTTCCTTTTTGTAACGCATCGCGTTCCTCCACGTCTGTGCGCGCACCGGCAGCGCGCGGGTGGCCCCCACTTTAGCGGGTTCCTGCTCCCCTCAGCCCGGGATTGACGAGGCCGGGGCTAGGCGACGCTGTCACGCATCCCCCGCCCCGGCCTCGTGACCGACGATCGTTACTTGCGCCGGCCGAAGAGGCCCTTGACGCCGCTGGTGACACCCGATGCTGCGCTCACCACGCCAACCGCAGCAATCCCAACTCTCCCTTGGAAAGCCGCATCAGTAGCGCCCACGATGCTCTGTTCTTGCTCAACAGAGTTCGCTGTCATGATGGCCCGCTTCCACATCTCGGCCTCAATTCCGGGAGGAGGCAGCTCGCGCAGATGCTTCTTCAGTCGAGATGACTGCGACTGAAGCGACATAAAAGTCAAGCCGCTCGACACAACGCCGCCAATGACGGGGAGCACCTTCGAGAATCCCTGCGTGAAGGCTTTCTTGGTCAGATTGACGCCGATCATTTGCAGGGTCTTTTTGACAGCCCGATACCACGAGGTCTTCATCAGGAACTGCTTGGTCACCTGCTTTTTCACTGTGTCCATCACAGTCGAACTGGCGAAAGAGGAAAGGGACATAGCTGCCTCTTCGACATCGAGCATCACGCCAAAGAAAATAGCGATGATACCGATCGTCTCGTCGTCCACCTCTTCCTTCGCACTGAGTAATTCACGCCATCCGTAGAGGTATGCAAGCTTCTGCACGATCCTGAAAGCATGCACGTAGTACTGCGTAAGATCCGCGGGGATTGTCCCAAGCATCGCAAACCCACCGGGGATACCCGCAGCAAAGGATATTGCTGCGGACTTGTTTGTCTCGTAGGAGATAACTTGCTCAGCCAGCCTATCGAGTTCAGCTAGCAGGATGCCAGCGAACGCAGGGTTGGTGTCGATCGCCCTCCGAATCACCTCTTCGGGCACGCCACGCTCACGCAGTTCCTGGCGCAGGAAATCGTCGCGGCTGATGCGGACGCCTGGCACACGCACGACCTTCTTCAGGAATTCGACCGCTTGCTGTTCAGCCTCGTTCCGTTGAGCTGCTGTCAACTCCCCACCGCTTGTTTGGCGCTGCAGGTCTCGCCCATTTCCGGCGTTTTCACCGTGAGCGCCGGGTTTGTTGAGACTGCCCCACATGTCATTCCTTTACACTCCATTGTCGCCTCAGTACGAGGTCTGGATACGAGACAACTATAACCAAGTTTTGCTCCATGCTGGCGCTCGTGACACACCGTCATTTTGCTCGGGTGCAAGAACATCAGGAACGGGCCTACTCTAGTCTCATGTGGTTACTCGCCGCCTGCTTGTCAGCCCTGTTCGCGGGGCTGACTGCCGTCCTGGCGAAGGCGGGCGTCGCGACGACAAACTCGACGGTCGCGACGGCGCTGCGCACGGTTGTGGTGGTCGCGGGGGCGTGGGGCATGGCGGCGCTGACCGGCACGGTTTCCGGTGTCGTCTTCATTGATGGGCGCTCGCTGGTTTTCTTGGTGTTGTCGGGGTTGGCGACCGGCGCCTCGTGGCTGTGCTACTTCGCGGCGCTGTCTCGTGGGGACGTGTCCCGCGTGGCACCGATCGACAAGCTGTCGACGGTGCTTGCGATCGTCCTGGCTCTCGTCCTACTGGGCGAGCCGGTGAGCGCGTGGGGGGCGGCCGGGATCGTGGCGATCACGGTGGGAACGCTCCTCATGGTCGAGCCTTTCGACCTGTCGGGTCTGCCTCGTGCGCTGCGCGGTGGTGGCAGCTGGCTGGTGTACGCGCTCGCGTCCGCTCTGTTCGCGGCGCTCACGTCGATTCTCGGAAAGGTCGGGATTTCGGGGGTTGATCCGACGCTGGGGACGGCGGTGCGCACGCTGGTGGTCCTGGCGATGGCGTGGGTGGTCGTGGCCGCGCAGGGGCGGGCGCGCGAGGTGCGGTCGGTTCCGGCGCGCGAGCTGGCGTTCATCGTCGCGTCGGGGGCGGCGACGTGCGCGTCGTGGTTGGCGTACTATCACGCGCTGAAAGACGGGCCCGCCTCGGTGGTGGTGCCCATCGATAAGCTGTCGATTCTGGTGACTGTCGCATTCTCGGCGGCGGTGTTTCACGAGCGTTTCACGCGTCGCTACCTGGCTGGCTTGGCGTTCCTGTGCGCGGGAACGGCCGCCATGGTGGTGGCGTAGGGGCGACTGGTGCCGGCAGCGCGCGGCAGCTCATCACTCAGTGTCGGCGTCAGACCCTTCACCTGTTTCACA